>JGI24891J29808_1000491_pt1 | contig 21385 bp, 39 predicted proteins | sample FreactcultuFSWF8_FD_29808 | JGI IMG/M metagenome (IMG submission 29808) | reverse complement strand
TCGTGAACATCATGACGGTAGCGAAGGTAACGTTGTTGGTGATTCGACGTCCAATAATCAACCTGAAATTACGCCTGATTATGTTCGCGATTTGGCAGCGAAGAGCGCCGTCAACGCTGGAATTGATCCAACTCGTATGTTGCAAATCGGCCAAATGGAAAGTGGATTTAATAATATGAAACCGGGCGATGACAATTCATCATTTGGCCCTTGGCAAATGCACTATGGCAATATGTCAAAGAAATATCCTAATCCGGGGTTAGGCGAACCATTTACGGCTGAAACGGGTTACGATCTGCGCGACCCTAATGTCCTTAAAGACCCTAAAGCTATTCAGGCTAATTCTGATTGGGTTGCCAATTACATGGCAAAACATGGCGATAGCGCGTGGTCTACCGCTCGTCAGTTGGATTCTAAAAATGCTCAAGCTAATGTCGCATCACAGAGCAATAATGCTCCGGCGGAAAGCGCTCCAAAGGACAATGGTATCCTCTCGACGCTTGGCAATATGTTTGGCATTGGATCTGCACAGGCTCAGGAAGCACCAAAGCCGGGTCAAAAATCCCTTGGCGATATGTTAAGCAATGAACAGTACCTTGTTCCGCTTCTGGCGGGTCTTGGCACGATGGCCAGTTCAAATAGCCGTTACCTTGGCTCAGCTATTCTTCAGGGCATTGGTGGCGGTGCTAAGGCCTATGAGGATGTGNAGCAGAACCTTGCAAATCGTGGTTTTACCGGCGCACAAACCAATGTTGAAAATACTGTTGCGGCTTCTAATGCTCAACAAATCGCTCAGAAAGATAGACATCTTGATCCGTATACGGGTACTGAAATCATTGATATGCCGAATAATAAGACGATGACACGTCAAGAGTATCTTGCGGCTGGAAGCCCACCCACAAGAAGCATGGTCGCCGCCGGTATTCTTCAGAACAACATGGCTGGCATCTCTGCGCAACCTGCTCCGAATCAATCCGCACCTTCGCCTGCTCAAAACGCACCTGTGGCTGCGCCGGCTGCGCCTGCTGCCCCGGCTGCTCCTGCTGCGCCATCAATCGTTTCGACGCCTCTTCCGCCACCTGCTGCAGAAACCCCAGCGGTAACGCCTTTCTCCGTTGGAAACGCTGGTAAATCGCAGCTTCAAAAGGATAATGATATATTTAATAACAGTGCGCCAACTGTTCGCGCACCGTTACTTGCAGAATCGGCAGCCGCTGAGAAGAAGATTTATGATGAGGCTAATAATGCTCATGATATGGGAATGACGCTGAATAATCTGACCAGCAGAATTTTGGCTGAACCAGATACAGGTGTTGCATCTCCGGGTGTTATTAACGAACTAAAATCACATGCTGCCAATACCTATAACAACCTCATGGGTACGATTGGTCATCCAGAAATGTCTGTTGCTGGACAGGACTTAAACAACGCTGCCGTTATTGATAAAATCCATACCGGTCTCGGATTCTTGACAACGACCAATGCCGACCAGAACTCTCGTGAAGCTTTGCAAGCGGCTTTCGCCGGTACGCCGGGAACACAAATGACAAAGGCAGCTGCGCTTGACGTTGTCACCAGCATGTATGTTGCAAAACAACGCGCCCTTGATCAGCAGAAGTATTTGCAAGAGTGGAAAAATCAGGCCGCTCAAAATCAGGATACCGGTGGTCAATACCTAGCTCAAAATGCTCAAGCAGCATTTAGACAGGATCATAATGATAACTCATACCAACTTGAAAAACACAATCTGCGCAATTTACTGGGGCCAATTGACCAGAATGGAAACCCAATAATGAACAAGGGTGTTCCACTTCCTGCTCCGGCTGCTTTGGATAAAAACGGCAATCCTGTTAAGCTGTTTGATTTGGCCACCAATCCTAGCCTTTCAAAGTACGGTGATAAAACTCCTCAATTGGTTGAAAAGTATGCCAAATCACCATACCTTTCTCGCTACATTTTAAATCAATAACGGGGAAAAACATGCCTAACACTCCAGTTATTGATGATAATGATGCGGATTTTCAGCAGTTTCTTAAAGAAACTCAAGCTGCGACGAATGCTCCGCCTCCGCTCAGACATGCTCATCCCAATGCAATACCATTGCCACAAGCGGATGATACTGATCCTGATTATCAAAATTTCGTAAAAGAGGCCAACGCATCAATAACTCCTCCTCCACCGGAGGATTACGGAAACATGCCGTGGAGCGAAGTTGCCGCATCTGGAGCGCACAATCTTATTCCTAGCGCGTGGAATAATTTAAAGGCAATTCCTTCTGCCATTTATAATTATGGCGATACCGCAAGCGCTATTGGCCAACTTGGGACGGGTATTTACTCAAAAGCGGCTGGATTGGCGGAAAACCAAGACCCTGCAAAAAAAGCTCAAGATGAAGCTGTTCTTAATGAAATGGTAAAGCCATTCACATCGGTGTCTGGTTTCAAAGAAGCATTAGCGACAGATCCGTTTTCTGTTTTAACAACAGTGGCAATACCATTCAGCGGCGGTGCATCTGCGGGCCTGAGAGGGGCTGAATTGCTTGGCGAAACAAGCACTGCGGGTAAGGTATTAAAAGGCGTCTCAAAGGCTGCTAATGCTGCAACATACGCAATGGATCCCACTAAGGCCGCACTGGGGACGGCTGGGTTGATTGGAAGCGGTTTAGGTAGCGGAATTAAAACTGCCGTTTCTGCAGCCTCTGGAACGCAGCCAATAAGCCTTGAAAACGCATTTGCTGCAGGTGCTGCAAAAGGACCGGGTGCGGCTGACATTAAAAATGCCTTCAATCAATTTGCCACTGGGCAAGGAGATGCTGTTGACTTCTCCCAGAGATCGGCAAGGGCAATTGAATCCATTAAAAATGATCAGCTCAATTCTTGGATTCAACAAAAGGGCGGGCTTACTGCTGCCACAAATCAACCAATTCCGTTGCAGCCTATTGTTGACGCCATTGATGCTCAAAGAAATATTATTGGCCCACGTCAATTGGCATCAACATCAGGTCAAGCTGCTCATGATGAACTTGACCGTTTGCAAGGTCTTATCGAGCAACGTCATTCATTGCCAGATGGTGATCCTCAAAAATCAATTTTAGGCATGGACCAATTGAAGGTTCAGCTTGGTCAAGATGCCAGAAGCTCTCCTGCGCCAAATCAAACTTGGGCTGTATATCATGCCATCAAGGACGGCATTAATTCGGTTGATCCTCAATATCAAAATTTGATGGATACCTATAGAGCCAATATGGATAACGTAACAAACCTTACAAAAGGTTTGAAAGCTGGACCTAATGTTGCAGCTAATAATGAATTGGCTGCTTATTTGAAAAATCAAAAAACACCAAATGGCCAGTCACTGATCAGTCAAGTTGCCCAGAAAGATCCACTTATTCCTTATATGGTTGCCGGTGCTGATTTGCATGGCATTGGCGCACATGGTGTGGCCAATATCGTTGAAAAGGGATCCGCTCCGTTTCATATCGTCAATATTGGTCGGTCTTTGCTCAGTGGGGATCCCCTTAGTATAATGGGATCTGTCGGAGCTGCCATTGCCCAACCGATTATTCAATCACCTCGCGTTATGGGTAAAATTGCACATGGCCTTGGTACGTTATCTACGTCGCCCGTAGGTAAAGCAACAAATGCAATTGGAACTTATCTTCCTCCCACGGCTGGACCTCTAATGAACCTTCAAAGAACACAAGATGAAGATGGTAATGCCGCTGGCGGTCGTATCGGTCGCAAATCAGGTGGCCGTACCGGTATTGATGCGAAAACCATCGGAATGCAATTGATCGATATGGCGGATCGCATTAAAAAGGAACAAGGCAAGGGCACGCAGCCCTTGTTGAATGTAGATGACACGACAATCGCCAAGGCCTTGGCAATCGCAAACAGGGGTATCTGATGGATAATATCAAGATCAATCTTGAACTGACCGTGGCACACGTTAATGCCATTCTGAAGCATCTCGCCAAGGGCGCATATGAAGAAGTGGTCGATCTGGTTGCCCTGCTTCATTCGCAGGCTAAACCGCAGGTCGAGGCCGCATCGGCTCCACCGCCCGCCGAGCCAGCAGCTGAATAAAAGAAAAGCCCGGATCAAACCGGGCTTTTTTTATGCGACGAAATTATCGTATGCCAGTTCTCGTATGATGTAGGTTTCTTCCTTTTTGGAATATCTCGCCACAAAGAACGCATCGAAATTATCACATAAGAACATGACCATCAAAGCAAAGATCATGCTGTCGCCATAATACGCGATGATGTCAAACTCAGGATTGAAATCAGCCATCCGCTCAGCAATCTTATGCTCAAATCGGTGGATGTTTTCAGGCCCGACAAGATTGTCAAACATTGGCAAATCGCTGACGTACACGATATTTTCTGCAAGATTGGCCAGTTCTTGGGGATCAAACCGGAAGCTTGGGTTCGGAACGAACACTCTCTTGTACATCTATGAAATCCTGTTCTTCAATTCTGAAATTCCAAAGCGGCATCTCTGATCTTAGTTCAATCAGCATTCTGTCCGCTTCTTCTTTTTCCATATCGCTGTCGATAATGATAGAGGGTTGAGGCGTGAAATCACGTCTCTCCCCCTTAATGCAATACCACGTCATTGAGGTAAAGGCCCAACATATTTGACATAAGCTGCTCGCCAGTCCGATGCGATATCATGCTGGACAGCTGCCAGATCGGCCTTATGGCTGCATACAAGGGCATGCAGCTTGTTTTCCAGCACATCCTTCACATGGGCGTTCAAAGGCTTTGTATTGTATGCCTCAGGCCACAGGTTGTGGATGTCGTTGGATCCGCCAAGTTCCAAGCTGATCAGATGATCAACCTCGAACTGATCAGCCTTCGAATCAACGTTGTATTCTTTGAACACGGCATTCTTGGTAGCTTGCGTGACATTGCGGATGCCCGGCTGCGAAGTGTAACCGGGGACGCATATCACGTCCAAAGTTTTGGCCGGATCCACAACGCCGGGGGTCAATGCAGGATTTGGAACCTGCGGAAGGTCTTGAGCCATGACAATCGATGTCATGGCCACCAGTGCGATTAAGGTCTTCATTTCTGGGTTGCTCCTGTAACGAGGTGTTCGATGGCATCCATCATGCCGGGCGTGACGACAATCGGCAAGCCGTGGTTTTCAAGCCCCTTGCCAAGGCCGGCCTGCACCCGTAACTGAGCGACCTGCTGGAGGATCGGGATCGCCGATGCAAGCTTCTCGGCCTCATACTTTTGATTAACGGCATACTGCACGTCAGGATCGAAGCTGAAAGTGTCTGCCCAGCCGATAAAATTCAGCGTGATGCCGACAGTGCTGAAATAATCCTTAGTGGCTTTTTCTACAGAAACCATTTCCGCAACCATGTCGGCATTGGCTTCATCAAACGTGCGCTTGCCAATTTCATTGCAGACGAGCGTCTGAACTTTCTTGCGACCGACGTCATCCATGACCTCTTGCAGAGATCGGCCATAATAAACCGACGTGAAGATGACCACAGGGTCCGTGGGAAGCCCCTTGGGCGGCATCACGCCGAAGTTATACAGAAACTTCGCTGCATTGTCCTCGCTGACGCTGGTGCCAATGCTGACGCCAACACGGATGTTCAATCCTTCCTTCGACTGGCAAGGGAATGATTCATCCTTAGAACTGGTTCCACGAGAAGCGTCCTTGACCCATTCGCGGCTGTATGGGGTACGGTCTACAATGTAAAGGCGTCCAGTAGGAACATAAAAATCCCAACCAAGAAATCCACCAGAGTTTCCCAATTTCGCGTGGGGAATGATGAAGCGTTTTGCTGCGATTTTTCGTTCGGCATAATAAGCCTCACTCTCGAATTGTTTCTGGTCATCCTTATTGGCACCGGCGTCCGGCACCCAGAAGGCCGACTGGTTCGGCAGGATGGTATAAGCCTCGGTCTTGTCGGTCGTATCGGCATAGGCCCACACAGGGCTGCTGTGCACCACAAGGAAGACCACAGAGAGGGCCATCAGGGCGTTTAATGCCTTAACAGCAACATCTGCCCAGATATAAATCAGAGAGGCTCCCAGAGCGAGCGCTGCCAATGTATGCACAAAGCCAAATCCATTAAATGCTGACATCGCGATTAGATAGGCCGCGTTTGAATTGTCAAACTGATCACCGGCAACATCTCCGGTAACAAGGGTCTCAATCGGTCCAAAAATGGCTGCGACGAACCAGTATGCGATAACCAGCACAATGCTGGCAAAAATTTTCTCTTTCATCTTCAATCTTCCTTTTTAATGGCACGTTGCTGTGCCTTACGTTCTTTTTTCCAAAACACCCGCTTCCATTCGCGCAGGTGCCTCCACCATTGAGGTGGAGGTGTAACGTTTCCCTGTTTAACGTTTGCCATATTAGCCGTTCATGGCCTCTGCGATGTCCGATGTGATCGTTGGCATGTTCACCGGTGAACCCTGACCGCCAAGCTCTGAATAGCCTGCCTTGTCATCCCAATGATCGCGGAAATTAGGATCGCCACACAGGATGCGGGCAGTCTTTACGGCATCCATTTCCAATGCTTCGCGCTGACCGTCGGTGAGCTTGTCCCAATTTGGAGCGCCCCGCATCACGTCTTTCAGACCTTGTGAGATGCTGGCGACATTACGAAAAACACCGTGGGTTTTTTCGCGCTTGTTCAATAAAGGGTTCATATTCTCTATCTCCATTTCATCTAATGATGGTGCCAGTAATTTCAGGTGGCCAATCATTTTAGCCCCCTTATCAAAGCCCATATGGACTTTAATTCTTTTTTCGCTTCGCGGAACCACTGAATCTTGCGTTCCCAATATGCTTTGCGTTTCTGTTCCTTCCAAAGGCGCAATGAGCGGGCTTCCTTCGTCTCGTACCATTCCTGAGGCTTTCCAGTTTCCACTGCTTTGATGTATAATTCGCTCAAAATATCGTAACGTTCTTCCCAGCCACGGATAATGCGACGAAGGCGCTTTTCTTCCGTCATCGTCCCGATCTCTGGACTGGTCTCGATCTTGTCCCAACGACGTTCCTCCTCATCACGTTTATTGTGTATGCCTTTGAGCAATGCTAGCTCAACATTTAAATCTGCGACCTGACGGATGAGGCGCTCATAATCCAACATATTTGGCATTATTTTTTCCATTTCTCTGGTGGTATTAAACAGAACTCATTTCCTGCGTTTCCAGTTTCATAATAATTACTGGTTTCAATTGCACCGATTTGACGGAGCTGTGCGATCTGGGCGCGAACGGTATAGCGTTTGCTATGAACCTCATCGGCCATTTCTTCATATGTCCCGGCAAAACGATCATATCTGTAACGATCATATAATCTGATCCAAAGGATCTTGGCCGATGAGCCAAGACCCCAGTGATATACAACCTTTAAAATTGTTTCGATCATTTCTTGACCACAACCTTCAGAACTTCGAAGGGCTTGCCTTCTTTGGTGCATGCCGAGAACAGCTTGAATTGCTCTTCGGTGATGCCGTAATTCTTGAACAACAGATCAAAATCCATCGTGGAACGCTGAGAAAGCGTGACCTTAACGTCTACTTCGTCACCGATAACCAGATCACTGCCAAGCGCAATGATCTCGGCCTTGAGAGCCTTTTTGGTTTCTTCAGCGTTCTTGATGATGGTGTCTTGATCGTTGTAACGGTCGGCGAGGGTGCGGTTCGACATCTGTAATCTCCATCTAAATTTGCGTCAGCTCGTTGCTGATGTCCTCTTTATACACCTTCTGATTTGGGTGTCAAACACTTTTTTGCACGACCCATTGATAAATTATGCTGCAGGCGAATATCTTTGTTTGGCCACGTCCAGCATTCACCGCTATCATCTTGAAAACAAATCCATAAAAGGTGATGTTCGGGACCATAATCGATCAGGAAATGCGCCATTGCTGGGCCTTTTGGGGTCTCAAATGGCAACGGTGGGTCAATCCTTATCATTGATCACCTGTATAATTATTCGGATCACCAAGCCTACCCACAACAGGGTTCCCAATATCGCCATAAATTCTGCAATTTCACGATTGGCCATTTCTCATTCTCCATACACGCATAACCTCTTTTTCAATGTGAGGCCTTAATTTTTCAGGTGTTCGGGCAATAGCGGCCCGGCGCTCAATCTTTGTTTCAAGGTCTAATATCTTACATGCTTGTTCGTATATTGCCAACCGGCAGGCTGATTGTATGGCATCCGGCTGGTCTTCAAGCTTAATGCGCCCGATCAGGACGTCATCCATCAACCTACTCGGTGCCATGATAAAGTTCCAGATAGAGTCCGAAAGCTTCAGTTGCTGCGTCCGCGCCGAGCGCGATGCAGACGAACGACCCCGCTTTGTTGGCGGCATTTAAAAACTCCTGCTGTCCATCTTGCCACGACGATTTGCTGTGGTCCTTGCGCTTTATTTCGCAGACGAATGACGGTTTGCCGGGGATAATCACATCAGATGCACCCTTCACCATTCCTTCGGCCTTCTCGATTGCAACCTTTGTCCATGTTCGTTTGCCTTCATTCCGTGGATGGAATGCAATCAAGCCCCATGTGTCGGGGTATTCCCTTCGAAGGCGGGAGAAAAACGTCACCTGTTCCATTGATTCGCTTGGGCATTCACCACGGAATGATTTATCGCCAAACACTGGCACGTTATGCGGGAATTTCATCTGCTCTCCGATTGTATGCGTAAACCTTATACCATTCGTTTTCTTTGGCATATGTGATCGTCTCAGGTGGCTGACCGCCAAGGCTGGTGAACATTGTCCGTTCCTTGTAGCCTTGTGTCCATGTTGGAGCCTTTGGCACCCAGAATGAAAATTTGCGATATGGCGTGACAACATCGATCCGCCACATCTCACGGCCAGCTTTGCTCATGGTGTGTGCAACATTCCATTCCGTGACAACGTCCGTTTGACGCCGTGTTGGATCCTTTTTCATGTCAACAAACTCAGCCTTTAGCTTGTCGTTTGGATCGACAATCTCACCCTTGCATTCGAAGCAATAGCGCGAGGCTATATCGTTATCGGCTTCACAGTGCGGACATTGCTTGGCTGTCCAACGATATCCGCATTGATCCAGTCGTCCGGCGACAATGTCCTTAGCTTGGCATCGCCGTCCATAATGAGCAGGGACATCCCCATATTCGCTGCCAATTGTATTGCCATCGAGATCTGTGAAGTAGCCTGCGGCATTGATGTTAAAGCCTGAAGGATTTGGTCGTGCTTTGAACTCATTTTCTGTTTCACAGGTAGGGCAGGTACAACGAACATAAATGGCCTCTTCTTTTGATTTGATTGTCTTAATGGACGGATTGAAGATATCGCCATCAGGGCAGTGCCGCTCGATGTTCTCGGCGTAATCTAATACCAAGCAATCATCCTTGCCGTCGCATAGGCGTAAACCCCGCCCGATGATCTGTTGAAGCAGGCCGACCGATTCCGTTGCCCGAAGCATCGCGATCACATCGACGTGTGCAGCATCGAAACCGGTCGTCAAAACCGATACATTGACGAGGTACTTGATCTCGCGGGCTTTAAACCGCGTGATAATGTCTTTGCGTTCTTCTCGTGGCGTATCGCTCGTCACAATCGCAGAGAGACCCCGTGGGAGGCTTTCCATGCACTCTTGGGCATGTTGCACCGTGGCAGCGAAAATCATCACCCCTTGGCGCTCTCTGGCCTGCGCTACCACGTCCGCGATGATCGCCGAGGTCTTGCGGCCCTGCCCAATGTATGCCCGATCTACGTCTGCGGCATCGAACTGGCCACGGGCATTCACCTCCATGTCGAGCGTGTGATAGCTCTCGGCGTGGATCCGTCCGATGATCGGCTTTGTCAGATAGCCCATGTCGATCAGCTGTTTTGCCGTGATCTGATCCACACATGCCGAAAAATATGGATCGACCGCTTCGTGCTGGGGAACTGGCTTTCCACTCGGCCACTGCCCAAAGACATATCCGGTGTTCATCCGGTACGGCGTGGCTGACATGCCGACAACGCGCAGATTTGGATTTTGTTCCCGCATGGCATCAATAATTTTTTTGATGGTCGGCGTCAGCCCGTGACATTCATCGATGATGACCATCGCGAACTGTGAACCGAATTTGCGTATTCGGTTCGCGACCGTCAGTGGCGTACCAAACACCACCGGATGGCGAAGCGACTTCGACCCGGCGCTTGCAGAAAAGATCGAGAACTTGTTTCCGGTGGCCTCATATTTCTCACTGTTCTGGATCACCAATTCGGCGCTCGGCGCGAGGCACAGGACACGCTTGCCATTCGAAATGCGGTTCACGGTTTCAGCCAGCGCCGCGATGATATGTGACTTTCCCGCTCCCGTAGCGGCCTCAATGCAGCACGGCTCAGACGTTTTGCGGATCCATTGCAGGATCGCATCATGGCTGGTCTGTTGATAATCTCTTAGCATTATTGCCCCACAAATACGGTTGGACCTTGGTCCTCAAAATTAAACAGATACCAGCAGCAATTATCTTTGCCTGCCATATTACCAAACCATTTCACGCGACCGACCGAGACGATCTTTTTGCAGTGCGGTAAATATGGGATTGCCTGCCGGGTATGCATCCAATCTGCATCGAACAAGAGCCATGTCGGACCCCAAAAGAACGACCGCTCGATGATCTGATGCAGCACATCACGGCCCCAAGGCGGGTTCGTAATGACGACTTCAGCACGTTTCATATCCTGCTTTGTTAAGAAGGATGCATCTCCCATCTGGACAATCTTATGCTGTGGCTCGACGTCATAAGCTGCCACACATTTATGGCCATGCTTTTGAAGATGACGGATCAGAACACCCGCACCGGCACACGGTTCTGCATAATACGAGCCATTTTTAAGATGGGGCAGAAGAGGCAAAACTGCCTCTTCCGGTGTCGCGTAATAATGCAGCTTGTGTTTTTTAAAGTTGCTTCGCTTGCCCATCTAAATATTTCTCTGGTTTTTCACGTTCGATCAAATAACGATCATAAAAGGTTTTCAGGACCGGCAATGCCGTATTCAAAAACGGTTCATCACGTTCGACCCGTTCCAACCAATCGCCATTCGGAGTCCATTGATAAAAATCACACCAATCGCGCTCGGTAACATAAAGCTGGATCTGCATCTGGGCATAATAATGGACCTGCATTTTTGCCGTTTTGAAGACCGGTGGCTTCTTATCTCGCACACCAAACGGACACTTGATTTCCACGAGGCCTTTGTCACCGACAAGGCCGTCAGGGCTGGCTCCAAGCCAATCCTCGAACATATAGAACGCGCATGGCTCGACGGTATTACCGCTGACCATCTCGTATTCGATCAGGGCACCCGGCTCGTTACGGGTACCCCAGCTTGTTGCAATGTTGCCGGTAAATTCGCTCGGTGCTCCATGCCAGTCACGAACCATTCGGCGCATCACGTCGGCCTGTTTGGTAAATGGGGACACACCGAGGATTGCTCCAACGGATGAACCGGTCACACGGCCCTTGCGGATATTGAACCATTCCTCGGTGCGCTGTTCCATTTCAGATCACCGCATAAGCGATAATGGTACGATCACCGCCTCCGCCCCATGACAAAGAATCAACCGAGTGTGCATTGGTCGAACGTTCACCATTGCGAAGCATCACAAGCACCTTGGCATGCCGCACATCTGGCTTGCCATCATGCGGCGAGCGGGACTTCCATTTTGGTGCATTGGCTGAACGCCAGCGTTCAAGCTCGCTGTGGATCTTTTCACCTGCTGCCATAGCCTCAGCCATTGTTTTTTCAAGCAATGCCACACGTTCTTCGAGCGTTGCCTTCACGATCTTTGGCTTGCGCTTAACAACCGTCTTTTTGATGGCGTCACGAACAATGTCGTATTCCTTCACCTTCGCCGTTGTCTTTTTCTTTGCTACAGCCATTTTACTCTCCTTTTGCTGGTTTTTTGGCCCTTGAAGCACGGATGTTCTTCAATTCTTTTGTGAGCTTTGCAATCGTGTTCAAATGCTCATTGATGATTTTTTCAGCTTCTACATTGCTGAAACATCCCTCACCATTGTTATTGGCTTTCTTCAAACGCTGGATCTCTTTTGCCGCGTTTAAAGCATTGGCACGAAAATATTTTGTAATTTCGTTAAGACCGCCACTTTCAATAAAAACACTTGGTATCGTCAGAAACAGGCTCGATGTGAATGTTTCCGAAATGGATTCCAACCATTCTTCCGGGTTCATTGGCCAGTTTATTGCATCACCTTTTTTCTTTTTCGGTGGCTTCATATAATCTTTAAATTTCTCAAAATCTGTCTTCATCTTCATCTTCATCTCCATTTAAAAATGGGGACGGCCCTGCAAAACCGTCCCCGTCCGTTCTAGCCCCTTAGAACGGAATATCGTCATCCCCGACTTCGACCTTCGGTGCTGGCTTTGCCTTTGGAGCAGCGCCGTTCTTTGGCGACACAGCTGCGATCCAATTGCCGCTGTTGCCGTTCTGCTCCCAAAGCATAACCTTGATCTGCATCTGTTTGCCAATGAAGGAAGCCAATGTCTGATCCGTCGGTGCGCGACCGCTGGCTACAACCTTGCCACCCGAATTGGTATCAATCGCAAACAACATGCGCTTTGCCTTGTCGCGATATACAATCGGATCTTTCTGCTGTGGCTTTTCATCAAGGCACCAAATCTTTTGGAAAACCTTGCGGTTTTTGTATTCAGCCGGAGCCAGAACAGACCAGCGGAGCGAAACATACTGATTGTTGTCGCGGTCCTGATCGACCTTCGCCTCTTCGACGATAGCAATGCAGCTGGTATCGTTTGGCAATGGCGTCATCGCCCCGCCGCCGCTTTCAAATGTCGCGCCGGTTTTCGTGATGTCTTCGCCGTCCGAGAGATCCCAATAATTAGCCATTTTTCTTTTCCTTCACTGTTACGACCGACAAGGCCGGAATGTATTGCTCAAGTGGATTTTGACCGGGCAGAACCGTCAATGGTTCCGTGATCCCGTAGCGGTTCTTCGAAACGTTCGCAGCTGTCGCATAAGTGATCAGCACACGGGTTCCATCTGAAACCGCCTTTTTGCGCTCGCCATCGCCGGTAGTGTATGTTTCCAGCTTCAGGAAGCCGACAACATCAACGTCATCGACGTAGGGTGCCATTGACTTAGCATGCAGGCGCAATCCGTACTTTGAAAATGAATCATCATCCGGCGGGTTCTCAGTCCCAATTTCAACATGCGCGATAAAGACCGTGTGCATGTTGCGTTTTTCAGCAAGGATCGAGGCGGCTTTACGAAGGCGCTGGTGCATCACAGCCACAGCCTCGCGGCCAGCGCCATAACCACCCAAAGCCTGCTGGATGCCCTTTGGTTTCTTGGGGTCAGTATCGACCACATATTGCACAAACATGCGCTCCAAAGCCGTGATGCTGTCCACAACGAGGGTCTTGTAATCGTGTTCCTCGTTGATCAAACCCTTCAGCTGGTTCCACAGATCATCAACCTCATTGATGACAGGAAACACGTCAGGGCGCAGGTTTACCGGCACAGCTTGGATGCCATCTTCTGCACGAATAACGATTGGTTTTGGAAATGATGCGGCGAGGGTGGTTTTACCCATTCCGCTATCACCACACAATGTGATGATGACCGGTCGGTCAACCGGCTTAGTAACGCTATCTAGAATGCCCATTGGCAACTCCTCTGTTTCGACGAGTTGACAGATGACAGTTCATTGTGCCAATGTCAACACCACAATGTTGGTTAAGGAATAAAAAAATGGAAGAACCCGATTTAGGCAGCATCACGATGGAAAAGATCCGTCGAGCGCTGGCGGACAGAAATATGGCCAAAGTGGCTGTGTCCACAGGGCTTCATGAGAATACAATACGGGCTATTGCGTCGGGTAAAAATAGCAATCCGACGATGCAGACATATGAAAAATTGGTTCAGTACCTGTTCGGAAAGCAAGACTGATGTCGAATCATCGCGACTTCTGGGAAGCAGGTTACCGGATCTTTGGTCTGCACCCGATTACAAAGAAACGCACATGCAGCTGTGGCAAACCTGATTGCAAGGCAATCGGCAAGCACCCGATCATGTCCAACTGGACTTCGATCCCAGAATGGTCGGAAGAGCAGCTTGATAATTTCGAGGAAGCCGATCATTTCGCGACCGGTTATGGCGTGTTGGTCAAGGGTCTTCTGGTCATCGATGTGGACGCCCGCAATGGCGGTGTTGCATCTTATGAAAAGCTTCTCAATGCCCATCCATCCGTCGCAGGCGCAGGCTTGATCGTCGAAACCGGGAGCGGTGGCGGATCCAAGCATTTATATTTTCGTTGCGATGAAGGTTTAGCGTTGTCTCAACATCTTGATGAATACCCCGGCATTGATTTCAAATCATCGGGATATGTCGTCGGGCCGGGATCGCTTCACTTTTCTGGCAACCATTACACAATCGCCGTGGGATCGCCGTCAGACATTGATGATCTGCCTGCCGATATGATTGACCTTTTGAAAAAGCCGGAACGTTTCCGCGCACGTTATGAAAGCCGCACCGTCGATGTATCGTACAACGATCTTGGGGACATGCTATCCTACATCACAAACGCCGACCTCGATTACGACGTCTGGATCAAGATCGGCATGTCAATCCATCATGCATCCAACGGTTCGGCCTACGACCTCTGGGAAAGCTGGTCTGCCACATCGAGCAAGCACGATCCTGCAGACATGGCCAAGAAGTGGCATAGCTTTGGCAAATCCTCCAACCCCGTCACCCTCGGCACCCTCGTCCATTACGCCCAGCAAGGCGGATGGCTCTGGCCGGTCACGTTTACGCCAAACGAGATCGTTGAAGAGGTAGAGGAATCAGAACTGGACATCACCGGCATCGACCTGCGCCGCCCGCCGGGCTTCGTGGGCGAGGTTGCTGAATGGATCCACGGTCAGTGCCGCTATGTCCGCGAAAACATCGCTGTGGGGGCTGCTCTGGTCACGATGGGCGACGTCATCGGCCTGAAATACGGCGACACCGAAAACCGCGTCACGTCGAACCTGATATCATTCTGCGTTGCGGGATCGGGGACCGGCAAGGAAGGCATCCTCGGTGCATCAATTGATATCCTGAAGACTGTCGGCATGAACTCGGCGCTATATGGCAACATCAAATCTGAGCAGGAGGTTGTTCGCAATCTGGTGGCACATCAGCCCTCGATCTATATCATCGACGAGGTTGGCTTCCTGCTTGGCAAGATCCAGAACGCCAAAAGCAAGGGCGGCGCTTCATACCTCGAAGGCATCATCGGCGTTCTGATGTCGGTATTCTCGAAGGCAAACGGTCATTTCCTGATTTCCGGCGACGTTCGCAAAGAGGTTCGCAAGACCCTGCTGCAGGAATTGACCCAGATCAGCCGGAAGCTCGATGAAAAGCCAAATCCCCTCGATCAGGCTCGTTATGATTCGATTGAAAAACACATCGAGACGCTCGACACCGGCATCGAGAACCCATTTTTGTCCCTGCTTGGCTTTACCACGAACACCAATTTCGAAAGCGTTGTGGATTTTGAAAACGCAGCCAATGGCTTCATCGGTCGTTCGCTGCTGTTCATTGAGCAGAACCCAGTGCCGAAGGAAAAATACCCCTTCAATCCATCGGAAATGAGCGATGGCATGAAGACCACGCTGCAGCAGCTCTATGCAGCTGGTTCGTTCGAAATGATCAAACCAGTTCGGATCGAGCATTATGGCCCAAAGGTTTCGATCCCCACTACGGATGATGCCAAGGCCATGCTTCGCAAGGCTGTCATTGCCATGCATAATCTGGCCGAAGACCATTCTGAAAAGACTGGCCTTGAATCATTGTTCCTGCGGGCCAAGGAGCTGATCTTTAAGGTTTCCTTTATCCTCGCCGCACCGAGCGGCCTTCGCACGGTGGAGCACGTTCTCTGGGCCTATGCGCTGGTCAAGAATGACGTGGAAACAAAGGGTCGCATGGTCATTGGTAATGACCGTCGCAAAGACAGCCCGGAGGATGCGCTGTTCTCGTCAATCATTAATTTGGTTGACAGTCGGGAGGGGCAAACCTTCGGGGTGTTGGTTAACAAGCTGCGTAAATATAAAAAAGAGGAGATCGAACAAGGATTGGAAAGACTGGTTTCAAGGAAGCTCATCACCGTCGAAGAGACGGTTCACCCTCGCAAAAAAATTCAAGTCAAACGTTACAGGAAGAAATAAAATGAGAAACACTAAGCCACGCATTTGGAATGAAGCTTTCCTTCGCTCGTTCGCAAAGGATCTTCTTGATAAAAAATCATATGTTGAGATCGCTGAAAAGATCGGCATGTCGCCAAAGGCAATGTCATGCGGATATTCAAAATTTCGCCCGCAGATCGAGGCATTGAAGAATGTTCTGATCATCGAGGAAAAAGCCAAGGAAAACGAGATCAAGCTTGATCGCGAATATGTGACTAAGGGTGCCGGTTTCGAAACCCGTATTTATGCCACAGATGGCATTGGCAATTATTGCGTACATGGTGCTTTCCATGCCGTTAATGGCTGGATCTCGACGCATTGGGACAAGTACGGCATTAACAATAACAACGACGAATTTAACCTGATCCTTAAGACCCCGAAAGTTCGCCGCACATTGTATCTGTGGGCAAATAAAACGAATGATGCTGCCGTGTTTAACAGCTTAGAAAAGGCTCAGTCTTGGCTTGAATCGAAGGGCACCGGTTGCATTGTCACGATTAACATCGACGCTGAAGAGGGTACCGTGCAATGAGCGACAGCTGGTATCTGAAAGCCCAAAAACAATATGATGAATGGGCGAAAGAAATGGTGGGGGTCGCCGTCACCGGCGAATCCCTACGCATTATGCTGACACTTTTTGTTGGGCCTCCGCCAGAGGTGAAAATGTGGCGTGGCCTGTTCAAGTTTCTGACAACCAACGGCATGCTGAAATGGACTGGTGAATTTATGCCTACCCAGTCTGGGAAAAAATCATCAAAATTATATGAGGTGTTGAAATGATCCTACCAGCACAAAAAATCAGGCAGGTCATGCCTGTGATTCCATTCCATGAACGCACTGTCGTCAATGGCATGTCGTTCGGCCTGTCCCACGCTGGCTATGACGTGCGGATCGCCGAGAGCATCATGCTGCCAGCCGGTGGCTTTTGTCTGGCATCGACGAAGGAATTATTTGTCATGCCGAATGACTTGATCGCAATGGTGCATGACAAATCCACATGGGCACGTCGCGGACTGTCGTTATTCAACACCGTCATCGAACCCGGCTGGACTGGTTACCTCACCCTCGAACTTGTAAACAATTCTGACAAGTTGCTGCAAATCGATAACGGGGATCCAATCGCGCAGATCGTGTTCATGCGCCTCGAAGAACCAACTGAAACGCCGTATAGCGGCAAATATCAAAACCAAGAAGCTGGCCCACAGGCAGCACGGAGCGAAAAATGACAATCGACCTCAAAGAACACCTCGCCAAAAAGCAGATGGAAGCCGATAAGAAGGCCTATGACGCCATTGGCGGCATATTGAATGGCCTGCCTATGGGATCGGCCCTGAACATCCTCGCTGGCCTTGTGTATGGAGCCACAGAGAAGCTCCCAGACGCCGACCGACAGCGTGTGGCTGAAATGTTCAACCAGATCCTGACAACCAAGAAGGCGATCATCCAATGAGTGATTTTGAAGCCTTTCCAAAGATCGCCCGTTGGTCGCGTGAAATCATCATTACAGAAAAGATCGATGGCACGAATGCTGCCATCGTAATTGAAGGGGAGAGGGTATACGCACAATCCCGTAATCGGATCATCACGCCAGAAGATGATAATTATGGATTTGCAAATTGGGTATATCAGAATGTTCATACTTTGTATGAAGACCTCGGTGAAGGCCGTCACTTTGGTGAATGGTTTGGGCAAGGCATTCAGCGTACATATGGCATGAAACGTAAAATGTTTGCTTTGTTCAATACGACACGCTGGATGGATAAAGAATTTGAAACAGATGGCGTTATCGTCGTGCCAGAGCTGTACCGTGGGCCAATTGATAACCGCATTATCGAATTAACAATGCGGAATCTAAAAGAAAACGGTTCGTTTGTGACGCCATTCGACCGGCCCGAAGGCATTGTGATTTATCACACGGCTGCGCGTACCATGTTTAAAAAGACATTCGAAAAAGATCAGGAGGGTAAAGGTGAGTGACGATCCATTGATGCGTTATGTTGACGTGCTGAAGTCACAGCTGGCGGAGGCAAAAAGAGAATCCGATGAGGGTTGGCGCATGTTTCATAACCTAGAATCCAAGGTTAAGCAGCAGGATGATCTTTTGAAATTTTACCGGAAAATGACCGGGGTGACGATCAAGATTTATGATGAGGATGAAGACGATGAATAAACATTATGTGACGCCTGAAGAGGCTGACAAAATGGGATGCCCTATGAGCATGAACAGGCCAGAATTTGCTGCCGCTTGCATTGGAAAAACGTGCATGGCGTGGCGCTGGGATAAAGACGCCCCGATACGCTGGAAGGGCGATGGAAATCCCCAGCCGACAGAACAGGCCAAGGGCTATTGCGGGATGGTTCGGTCATGATCATGCGCGTGATCGGCGGGTTCAACACCGTTAACTTCTATTGTTTCGTGTGGTCCCGCTATTATTTGGAAGGCCTGCCACACGATAGTGTGTTTTATGATCTGCCAGATGGCGTGTCGGTGCTTGATAAATGCGTTGTGGTTAAAAAAAGGGGGAGACCATGACATGGCAACCAATGGACACCGCGCCGCGTGATCGGATGATCCTGATCCATTCCGTCAATTCCAACACAGTGCCGGTGAAGATTGGTAAATGGTCCGGCGGTTGGGTAAACGTTGCCAATGGTTATCCATTGGTCAATGCCAGCCGCTGGACCGAGATCCCCGATTGGTCAAATCTGCCAAAACGAAAAATTATGGATAAAAAAACTTCGATTTCTGATCGAGATTTATCCATATACAACAGACGAAAGACAGGTGAAACGAACGAAGCCATTGGAAAGTCTTACAAAATTTCCAAAGGTAGGGTGTCGCAGATTTTTATGAAGGTGAATAAAAAACTGTTTGCATCAACAGAATAGATGTGCAATAAAGATCAGGCAGGCCACGGTGGCCTCTAAATGGAGATGAAAATGGCTTACGTCAGCAAAGAAACCAAAGCTCGCATTGAACCACAGATCAAGGCAATCTTGAAGCAATACAAGCTCAAGGGTAGCCTCAGTGTTGATCACGGTTCCCAGCTCGTTCTCAAAATCAAAAGCGGCGCTTTGGATTTCATCGGCAACTGCAACGAAACGCATGATGCCAAAAATCATGGTCATAATCCACTTTGGACCGCTGCGGTTGATCACCTCGACATCAATCATTTCCATTATCGCACCCAGTTCAATGGCGAAGTGTTGGAATGTGTCCATGCCATCGTCGAGGCCATGAATGACGGCAATCACGACCGTAGCGACATCCAATCGGATTATTTCGATGTGGGTTGGTACCTGAGCATCCGCGTCGGTTCATGGAATGCCCCCTATCAGTATGTGGGGGGCTGAGATGTTTTACATTGTTCCAAAGGGCAGGCCAGTGATGACACGGATTGCAGAAACCGAATCATTCGAAGCTGCCTGTTTCCATGTAAATTTCTTAAAGAAATCCCGCGATGAGGATTACGACATCATCGAAATCGAAAACATTAATGACACAACAGAACTGGAGAACCATCAATGAAAACCCTCAATATCCAAGATTATAACGGCATTGCAGACTGGATCACGGACGCGGCACCCGGCGAGCAGGCCTGTTATTACATCGGTCGTTTGGTTTACGACCGTGAAAGCAATCGCAGCATCAATCCAAGCGCACGATATGTCTGGGCAATGATGGAAGCCGGATATGTGTTTTTGAAACAAAAGCGCGGCGAATTGATCACCAAGGTTGATCACGAATATCATTACATCATGGAACGTTCGAGCAAGGGGAAAAAGTGATGGATCTCATGGTTGCAATCAGCCTGATTGAGGACGGCTGCGAAACGGAAGAAGAACTTGTTGATGCGTGGCAGCACCTGATCGATACAGGGGCCGCGTGGAGCCTGCAGGGCCATTACGGGCGCACTGCATCGGCTTTGATCGAGGCGGGCGTCTGTTGGGCACCGCACGAATGAAAGAACGTGATGTGAGGCGATTTATTGCTGAATACGGTGGGAAGGTCGTCTCACTCACATGTAACACCCACTGGAAAGCCGTTTGCCAGTTTGGCGACAGGAGCGCGATCATCGTGTTCTCAGCCACCGCCAGCGATCACCGGGCAGATGTAAAACGTAGATCATTTATGAAGAGGAAATTACGGGAATGGACATTGGAGAAATAAACCGCTTGGCATACGAATGTGCCAAAGAGATTCAACGGGCCATCATTGTGTTCGCTGAAGCCAATGCAGAGCTTGATGACGACATCATCGGAACATGCATCATTTCGGCTTTGTCATCGACATTCATCAAAACGTCGAGGGCTGCTGGCTTGTCATACAAAGACATACGCGAAGGCATGAACCAATGCATTAAATTAACGGAGATCATGTCATGAAGACGCTGATCAGATATGAATACGAGCCAAACAACGTCTGGGCGTTGTGGGAGAACGAAGATGGCGATCGCTGGTACGAGCATATTGTCATTAATGGGGAGGTAATTTGGTAATGGTTATACGTTGGCATTACATTTACATGATATTGGCGTCGTTATTTTTCGGGGTTGCGACAGATAATATCGTTGTATCTATTGGGTGCGTGTTTACTTTTCTGTTCTTCATGCCACTCATCAGCAAATTGATGGAGGGTGAGTGATGCCTATCATTAAACAACACATGCCGAATTTCGTTTCAATTGACCCCAAAGAAGCGGAATTTGAAACCCTTGAAGACCTGATGAATGTGGAGTTCGTTAAGCGATGGACGGACAACCGTTGGGGAGATGTGTTTCATCGTTTCAGCACCGACTATGATCCTTGGTATGCGGAACATGGTTATGATGATTCTGTAACATTAATGGCCGAACTTGATGGCGGTAAAATCTGGTATGTTGTCGGTCACATCTATGGCTTGTCGCCAGAAGAGATTGGGCTTCCTAAATGGAAAATGGTGAAGGGTGGTGAGTGATGGAAACCATGCTGGTAATAAAATTCTTGGTTCTTACGCTAATTTGGTTGGCTTTTATGAATTTTTATATGGGAGCAACAAATCGTCCGCCCAATGGCAAGAATATAGCAATCGTTCTTTTGCCAGTGATCCTGTGGTTTATTTGGTTTTTCCTGTTCTGGTGGGGATGAGTGATGGATATTGTTGAACGGTT
>JGI24891J29808_1000488_pt1 | contig 21576 bp, 17 predicted proteins | sample FreactcultuFSWF8_FD_29808 | JGI IMG/M metagenome (IMG submission 29808) | reverse complement strand
GAGCCTGATCCAGTGGCTGCGACGACGGCGGCACTCAAGACCTGAGTGGTGGAAGTGCCGATGGTGACGACGATGGAGGTGGCGTTACCGGCGGTCACGTTGCCGTAGATGAGGGTGGTGACGGTGCCGGGTGCGATACCAGCGGGGACGAGCTGGACAGCGATGGATGAGACAGCAGCGTTGGTTGCAGCGACACCGACGGAGGTTGCGGGCAGAGGCTGACCGGTCACGACACCAAGAGAGTTTGTCTGGGTGAGGAAAGAGGTGAAGCCGTTGGTGTAAGGGACGCTGGAGGAGATGGGGATGGTGCTGAGGACGGACTGCGAAATTGTTAGATCTTTGCGATTGTGAGGTCGAGAAGATGAGAAACACGTACGGTCTCATTGGTAGAGGCACTCTGAGCAGCAGCCATGGCCACGAGGGGAGCGGCGAAGAGGGTGGAAGCGCGCATCTTGATAGTGTTGTTTTTTGGTGGTGTTGTGATTAAAAGTACCGTGATGGGTAACGACCGATATTTATTGGTATTAGGTAGTTGAGGAAGAGCGAGAGAAAAAGCGACAGAGATGTTTGCGAGGAAACGATTATGCTTTGTACTGGTGATGTATAGGGAGAGAGAGAAAGAGAGAGTTACGCGGCCATACCAGCACGTTTATATATTTCTCAAAACTTTCCTTACTCGGCGGATGGCTGGTAAACATGGCTGTCTCGAGGTTTCCATGGGGTCGACGGGGCGCCATCGCCACCTTGATTGGTTGGCCCGGTCGTCGTCGTCCGTTCTAGTCTGCAGCAACTCGGCTGCTTTCCTGCGTGCGCCACCCCTTGGCTTGCAGTAGCTTTGGTGGAGATCTGTTTCCTACTTTTTCGAGTCGGCGATGGGCCGATGGCCTGCGGTGTGGTCGTCTCTATTTTTGACTTTTCCCACGGCAACTGCGCCTCGGTTCTGGCTTTTTGCTGGAGACTTTGCAAGGGAGTTGCGAACAAAGCAGACATCTCCTGGTCAACCATGAACTCCCCTACATCATAGCATCTTGCGCGATGGAGGTTTCTTGGATGGAGATGGTAGGAATCGTGTAAATTCAAGAACTGGCAAGTACTATACACGGTCCAGATTGCCGAAGTGTAGGAAGCTACCCGCCTACTTTTTGGCTGTTGCTTACGTGCTCTCCACGCAGCTATCGAACCCCGCGGGAAAATCGCGACTTCTTTCAAAGGTCATTCGGCCGATGGTGAGATATCTCGTAACGATGGTGTGGTTTACGCGTCCTTTGTCTTTGCTTGTCCCTGTGCTTCGCTGTCTGGGTCGTCTTTTCTCTTTCTGCGGCTGCACCGTTGTTGCTTAGAATAGATGCGGGCACACAGAGCGTTGTCAACATTCACGGTTTCATGCAGACGGATGAGCTTTGTCTTTTGATTCTTTTCATTCGATCTTCTCATCCGGGAAGCAGTTCATCACAATTGTTCAAGCTGAGAGACAGATAGATGAATCATCTCGTCAACGCCATCATCTCCAAGTATCGCATCGCGATGGCTGGGAACAAGCGAACAAGAAACTCGATGGCTGCCAGGGAAAAAAAGTCAAAATAGTCTATGGCCTGCCCGGTCAACAGTTCCCGTTGTCAACAGTGGCGCATGTGAAAGCACTCCACACTCGTTCTTCCGCTCTCTCTCTCCACAATCACGAAATCGGGAATCCCGCTCCTACAGCAACGGCCATAACACCCCCAGTGCTCAGCCGCAGAAAGCGTGCAAACGTATGCACTGTGGCACGGTCTTTCTCGGACGGGATGAGTACTTTTTGCGCTTTCGGGAGGAAGCGATGACTTGCTATTATTCATGACGTGATGACTTTGGGCGAGTCTCGTTTACGGCTCCAGAGAGAGAGTTGCGGATGTGGGCGTCGTGTGCCGATAGATTGATCCCAGAGACGTGGGACCTTGAATCAGAAACAATGTCTCTCCCACGACGATCTCGGAACAACACATGAGTTAGAAAGAGGCGGTCTATCGGATGAAACGTGCATTTGTATCGGTATACGCCAGTTCGCTATACAAGTAGAAAGTGAAAGAAAAGCACCTAGACAGTCGCCAGAAAATGTCCAGGAAAAGAAAACAAGAACAACAGGATTAGATGTGCAGTAACGGTCGGTATCTAAACACATGAAACAGACCGTAAGAGAAAAGAGTCAGGTAAGCCTGTGTGCGTGGCGGCTCTATTTCTCAAAGGAATATCTGAGCCATTCACCGACTGCTCTCAAACTCTCCCAGCGCACGGATTCATCACTGTGTTGCATGAGCTCCATAACGCGAGACTTCAAACCAAGTCTCTCCATCTGTTGTCTCTTCTCGGGCACCTCCTTGACCAGGCAGGCGACGTCGTTGCAGCCGATGGCCAGCACTTGCTTGTCATTGTCCCAAGACTTTGACAAAATCTCGGCGAGCTTCTTGGCCAATTCACCCTTGTTATCCTCGAGAATCTTACGAGCGTTCTCACTCCAGAAGGCTTGATTGCGATGAGGAGGCGACCAGCGGAGGTGGCCAGAGTTGACCTCTGCAGCATACTCTGAGAAGGTGGTTTGTGTCTTTTGAAATTCTTCGACCATGGACTGGAGAGCCTTCAAGTCTTCGAGGAGATCGGCATCGTTGAGGTGACGGCCTTGGAGATTCTGAAGAATGGCGGGAAGGCGAGCGGGAATGACGGCGGGCATAAGGGTATCGCGATTGGTTGACAAAAGGTTTGTGAGGGTTGCAAGAAGGAGTCTGGTGGTCTTCTCCTTGGGTGAGATACGGAGGAGGGCGGCGTAAAGGACGATAATATCGTGCTCCCTATATCATTGTCAGCGCATGCTTTCATTTAATGTGCTCGGTGTAGACATACTCGTCCAGACCGCGGCCAACAAGCTCGCCCTCGAAACTCAGCTGCCAGATGACAAGCAAGACGTGGTATAAGAGTTGCAAACCAACGTTGTTGATGATTTGAGAATCGGCAATACTGCGAATGCTGCCACCGCTGATCAGGGTCGAGTCGGTGTCTCTGACAGCACCTCCAGTAGCGTTGGTCAAAATGTCAAATAGAGGAGTGACAGTGTCCTTTCTTTGCTCCCAGAACGATTGACGCGACTTTGCAGTGCGCAACAGAGCCGAGTATTCCTGAACAGCAATGTCTTGCAGGTTGTTGTCCGACTTCTTTGCGAGGGTTGAGATGTACGAGTACAGCTTGGGCAGGGCCTTGTCGATCTGCTCAGCCTGGGGGCCACTCTTCATAAGGCCGTGTGAGATAAGAGCTGACAAGACACATGATGCGAGTAGCGGGATGGGGTCTTCGGGGTTTGCGGTCTGCTTAAGAAGCGGCACGAAGGGAGCGTAAGGGTCGGCGTGGTCGAGCAGCTTGGCCACGAATGATGGGATGTCTGCTTGACCAGTCAGCAACTTGCGCACTGGATTCGTTGAGTCTTGGAGAGGATCCTACCCTCGATAAGGTCGCCAGTCAAGACCAGCATGTACTGGACAATGTCTGAGCGCTTGGCGGCAGATTGGAAGATGCTGGCGCTGTCGTCGGAGCCCAGGACGAGGGCAGCATAGCTTTCGGGATCCGACTCGACTGTCTGTCTGCGTTGCTCCTTGCGAACCTTGTCTATCGACTTGATCTTCTTGAGGTCCTGTTCGGTGATGGTCTTTGCTCGCACAGCTCCTTCCCATGAGATTGGTCGCGCCCGAATGTTGTTCTGGAGCGACAGAATGTATGCCGGCGGGTCGAGCGACATGTTGATGTGCTGTCTGTGATGTCTTTGTCTGTAGTGTATTTCCTTGTCTCAAGCTCGTCAATTGCGCTTGAACGACACTCGGTACTTTATCGCCAGGAGCAGTTCGAGTGACGTTGTTGGGCAAGTCCACCTGCCGCCTCAATTCCGGGGTTCAACCGGCGCAACTTCCCAATCTTTGTCCGATTGCCGTCATAGTTAGACATTTTTTGATACCATCACATTCGACGACGAAATACAATCTCGCCGTCAATTCACCATGACTAGTTTGAAACGTTCATATGCGGCTGACAGCGCCGCCCCGAACTTGTCGAGCAAGGTCTACATTCGCTCCACCAAGAGTGGCAAGGTTCAAAAAATTGTTCGCGAGCTATATTTGCGCGAGGATATTCCTTGCTCATCACGCTTATGTGCTCACTGCCTCGAGATTGCTCCTACCGACTATCACAATAAGAGTATGCCTTGTGCTGAGATAAATCTGATCAAAACTGACATCTCCAGCCGCTCCATTTGTGCTTTCTGAGACTCCCGCTGGAACAAAATCGTTCCCCAATGGCCATTACATAATCCCGGATACGAATGCTTTCCTCACTGGAATGGATCTTTTTGAGCTCGAAACCGCGTTCCATGATGTAATTGTTCTACAGACTGTTCTAGAGGAAGTCAAGAACCGCTCGCTTCCTCTCTATCACCGTCTCATTAGCTTGACCAAGAACGACGGCAAGCGGTTCTATGTTTTCTTCAACGACTTCAGACTCCAGACTTATGTTGTTCGCGAGGACAAGGAAACCATCAACGACAGAAACGACCGTGCTGTTCGCCGCGCCGTGAAGTGGTATGCCGAACATCTGGAAGAAGCTGTCAGCAAGCGCAAATCCGTCAGATGCCCTTCTGTGGTGATGCTTAGCGATGACCGTGATAACTTGCGAAAGGCGAAGATTGATGGTATTACTGGCATCTCATTGCGCGACTACGTTTCTGGTCTGGACGATGCAGAACGTTTGTTGGATATGGTCAGCACTGGACATGAACAGAGAGTTGGCAAGCAGACCAAGGGCGAACTTCTTTACCCCGATTACCTCTCGGTCTCCAAGATGATCACTGGTGTCAAGGCTGGTACCATGCACCAAGGAACCTTCAACGTATCACCCTACAACTATCTGGAAGGATCTGTCTTCGTCCCGGCATTCGACAAGCCTCTGCTCATCATCGGTAGGGAAAACAGCAACAGAGCCATCTCTGGAGATATCGTCGTGGTCGAGGTTCTGCCCAAGGATCAGTGGAAGGCTCCGTCATCGAAGATTCTGGAAGAAGAGGTCGTGAACAAGAACGACAATGCTGATGCGGATGAGGGTGAGGCTGTCATCACACAACAGGAGAAGCGTGCGCTGCAAGAAGAGGTCAAGAAGACACACGGAAAGAGTGCTGAAGGCAGACCACAGCCCACTGCTCGCGTAGTCGGCATTATCAAACGCAATTGGCGCCAATACGTTGGTCATGTTGACAAGGACTCGGTCAAGTCATCAACGAAGCAGAGTCGTGCACAGCAGACCGTCTTCCTAATTCCCATGGACAAGCGCATCCCGAAGATCCGCATTCGCACCCGCCAGGCTGGAGATCTTCTTGGCAAGCGTTTGTTGGTGACCATCGATGCTTGGGACACAGAGTCGAGATATCCGGTCGGACATTTCGTTCGTTCGTTAGGAGAGCTTGAGACCAAAGGTGCTGAAACCGAGGCACTACTACTGGAATGGGATGTACAGTACCGACCCTTCCCCAAGACCGTTCTGGACTGCTTGCCCGCTGAGGGCCATGACTGGAAGGTGCCCGAGAGCATGTCCGACCCTGGTTGGAACAAGAGAAGAGATCTGCGTGATCTCCTGATTTGCAGTATCGACCCTCCTGGCTGTGTTGATATCGATGATGCTCTCCACGCCAGAACACTACCGAACGGCAACATTGAAGTCGGTGTCCACATTGCCGATGTTTCCAACTTTGTTAAACCGAACAACGCCATGGATCAAGAAGCCAGTCTGCGCGGTACAACAGTATACCTCGTCGACAAGCGTATCGACATGTTGCCTATGCTGCTCGGAACCGACTTGTGCTCACTAAAGCCCTACGTCGAGCGTTACGCCTTCTCCGTACTTTGGGAGCTCACACCTGACGCCGATATCGTACGTGCTGACTACACCAAGTCTGTCATCAAGTCAAGAGAGGCTTTCGCCTATGAACAAGCTCAGATTCGTGTCGACGACCAATCACAACAAGATGACCTCACCAACGGCATCCGTATGCTCATGATGCTGTCAAAGAAGCTGAAGAAGAAGCGTATGGATGCTGGTGCCTTGAACTTGGCCAGTCCCGAAGTTCGCGTTCAGACTGAGTCAGAGACCGCCGATCCTGCCGATGTCCAGACGAAACAGCACCTCGATACCATGTCTTTGGTTGAAGAGTTCATGCTTCTCGCCAACACTAGTGTCGCTGCTCGCATCTACGAAGCCTACCCTCAAACTGCACTGCTGCGTCGCCACGCCGCTCCTCCCAAGACAAACTTCGAAGAGCTTTCCAACCAACTCCGCGTCAAGCGCGGAATGGAGCTACGAACAGACAGCTCTAAGGCTCTCGCAGACTCACTAGACACCTGCGTCGATCCCGCAGAACCCTTCTTCAACACCCTCGTCCGCATCATGGCCACCCGCTGCATGATGTCCGCCGAGTACTTCTGCTCCGGCACCCAAGCATACCCCGAGTTCCGCCATTACGGTCTCGCCTCGGAAATTTACACTCATTTCACCTCCCCCATTCGCCGTTACGCCGATCTCGAAGCCCATCGCCAGCTCGCCGCCGCCATCGACTATGAACCTCTTGATGCTTCTCTGCTGTCCAAGGCCAAGCTTGAAGGCGTGTGCAAGAACATCAACGTCCGTCACCGTAATGCACAGATGGCCGGCCGTGCCAGTGTAGAGTACTATGTCGGACAAGCACTCAAGGGCCGCGTTGTAGATGAAGACGGCTTCATCATGCGTGTCTTCTCCAACGGCTTTGTCGTCTTCGTGCCTCGCTTCGGTATCGAGGGTCTCATCCGTCTGCGCGATCTCGCCACCCCTGAACCCGAGTCCGAATTCGACACTGAGAATTACGTGCTCAAGATCAAGGGCGAGGGTATTGATAAGAGTGTTGAGCTCTTTGAGAAGGTCAAGGTCAGAATTTGTGACGAGGCTGAGGAGAGTACTGGAAAGAGAAAGGTCAAGCTTTCACTTTTGTAGAACATGCGTTTGCGGGAAAGCTGCAAGAAGGTAGCATGATCTTGGTTCCGAATTTTGGTAATCAAAGCAATAGAACAAGTTTCAACCACGTTCAAAGAGCAGGATCCAGTTAGGTGTGATGCTTTAGCTTGCATGAACATGTGCATCGAGAAAGTGATTTCTCCAGAACGATCCGTTTGCCTTAAAGTTGGAGATGTATATTGGTCTGAGGTAGATGCGGTCAGTCGAGGACATTATAACCAGCTTGAGCATTCCAACAGATGCAGTACCATGTCAGCTCCTCGTGCATTACGATAGACTCCTCGAAACGATCAGAGCCGTCTTGGGAGTGGTGGTCAACTTCACGTCAGGGTGGCCCGGCTAGCAAAGTCGATATGTCAAAAAGGAGGTCGCAGTGTTTGTTTGAAAGACTCATGATCAGGAAGCGATCCATATAAACACGGTTACACGAAATAGAAGAGAATCAGAGGTTCAAAGTAGGACCTTTGAAGACATGCAACACAATGATGGTGAATCAAATCAGGAAATAGCGAGTCACGAAGAATGAAGCAGTGCGACCTTGTTGCAGCGGAAGGAACCACGGAGTTGTAAGAAAGAAAAGGCGAGAATGGAATTTTGAATGGTAATCAGAGTCCCCATGTATTGCGCACCCTTGATTAAGTATGTATGTTCCTTTTGCCAATCCAAAAGATGATTGACCCTGCCCATGTTTGAACTCCGTGATGCCGACGAAATAAACCTGTTTTGGTTGTTATGCTTGAAGAATAACCACCAGGAGAGGGTGAAGTTGAGAAACTCTTCACGCCTCTATGCTGAATTGATGGAGAAAATTGCCTTCAGACAGCCAGCCCGCACCATATGCTTCCCTGAAATTTTCCTCTCCCCGAATGCCAATGCAACTTCCTTCCTCCAGAAGATTTCCCTCCTTGATGCCATTTCGCCTATCTAGTTGGTAGATGCAGGTTGCGTAGCTGGGGTCAGCGGTGCGATGTTCCACTGTCCAGTCTTCGGTCCAGGTGTTGCCGTCAATGGCTTCTCAGTGAGATTTGTGTGTTTGATTTCCCAGCCAGCACGTTTGGCCAACTCGGCTACGACATCGTCGCAGTAGCCCAGGAGGGTGATGTCGAAATTGATGTGATCGGCCGGCTCGCGTGAGATGTAGATCTGAGGCACTTTTTCGTCAACGAAGTTGGGACTGTTAAGGTTTGTAATTAGTTGCTGGAACGTGAAGTAGAGGGAGAGAATGGACGTACATCTCGGAGACAGGAGCGACCTTCATGGAAGTACCGATGACGACAATCAAATCGACCATTGCGACATCGTGCTCAGTAAGTCTGTCGAAGAAGCGGCTGGGGAGCTTTTCGCCGAAGAAGGTGATGTTGGGCTAGAAAGTCAGTCTCGAGTCTGGTGACAGTCATAAGTAGGATGGAGCTCACCTTCATGACACCAGGTTGTGGAACATCATATCGGCCATCATCTTCCGAGTCAGAGTGGCTGCTCCTTGACTTCGACTTTCCGTTGGATGTGCGCTTGCGCTTGCGGGGCTGCTTCTCAATGATGTCCAGGCAGGTCTTACATAACGAGACTTTGTGTTGCCTGACGTCCTCAAAGATGGCATCACCCTTGACTTCGGTATGACATTTGCGACAGCTCGCTGTGGCCCATGAACCGTGGCATTGAATCAAACGCTCGGGGTCGATGCCCGCATATTCCTCGATATTGTCGATGTTTTGGGTGTAATTCGTGAGTAGCTTTTGCTTGTCTTGGAGGAGCTTGATGAAAGCGTGAGTCGGCGAACACCTATCTGTAACCGGCAAGATATCATGTGCCAACTCGTAGAAGTGACTAGATAACAGTCAGTGATTGCAACTCGACCCCTGAGTATTCGTGCTTACGTGGGGTCTTCATCGAAGTTTCCGATATCGAAGACATCTTCTGGACTGTCGAAACCGCGAGCGAGAAGTTTTGAGTAGAAGCCAGTGTTCTTGGAGCGGAAGTCAGGGATGCCGAGACTTGTAGAAATGCCAGCTCCAGTGATGACCATGATGTTCTTGGATTTCTGAAGAAGCGTCACAGCGTCGTCGACGGTGTTGTACTCAGTGAGCTTTTGTCTTCTTCTGAGCTCACGCTGGATACATTGACCCAGGATCTGGTAGTACCATCTGGTTCCATAAGGAAGATCAGGCCGTACGCCGAACGCTGTGACGAGTTTCCTAACGCCAACGACTCCAGAAGTGATGGTCTGCTCTATGAATCGATTGGGTCCAAGTCGGCGTAGTTTGTCTCGGATGTCCTTTCCCTCGGCAGGTGTATATGAGATCGGTCCAGGATCTTGTACGATCGTCAGCTTTGGTAAAACCCGGGGATAAGGTTCACTATTATGCAGGCATTGAAACTTACCATCGTCAGTGTATGGCTCAAATTCTGCGCGTTCCAGTTCATCGGTTAGAGCAGATTCGAAAATGTCGCTGTCGTCAGATTCAGATTCGGAATCCTCGAGGTCGTCGGCATCGTCCTCGAGATCGTCTGGCTCAACAAGCTGGGGAAGCGTCGCTGAGTTGACCGGGTCTTGAACACGGGCAACAGATTCTAATTGCTTTTCGGGCTGTGATGATGTTAGATCGACCAAATTATCACCCATCATTTTGAACGAGATGAATTCTGATAATAATCGAAAAATTATGCGCGATCCTTGTCGTGCGTAAAGGGAAGTTAGGTCCAAGTTGAGATGCGCGGATTGGGAGATTCTGGATGGCGCTAGCGATACATGGGGAATCAGTCAAGAACGCTGCACATGAGTATACAGAACGTCTCAAGGTCATTGGCAACCCTCTCGCGCCCTTGGTTATCCTTGCAGAGACGATGTAAACATTACATTATACACAGCTAATCAGGCATCGGCATACATCTAACCAAGATGAATCGAGAAGCTTGTATAGAAAGCAATAGGTGGTCTTCTAGAAGTACTGTTTATCGAGAAGAGCGCCGTTCAAAGCAGCAGTCTTGATGTAATGTCTTCAATCTCTTGTAGCAAACTTACAAGGGTCAGCCCTGTTGCGCTGATTAGTTTGTTCAGCCAACCGTCATCTTTGTACTGTTCGAGTAGAGCTATCATGGTCATTATCAAGTGAGCTGTTTGGATAGGCAGTTAGACATCATTACGTTCTAAACAAAGTCCTGTGCGTTCGAAAATCTCTCCCAATATGTTATTAAGACCTATACTGTCGCTCAATCTGGACTAGTCTTGAGCAAGGGATGCATCAGGAGACTTTTCTCCTTCTACATTTCAAGTTATGGTGAGTCGTTGCAAGTTGACAATTCATTGTCAGTCAGCTTGATCATCTCGCCTTGAGACCAAGAAGTGAGGTGGAACGCTTTCTTTTTCGATTCAACCCAGCTTCGTCAGAAAACACTTGCCAATGAAGCAACCTGGTTTTAGTTGTTCAGCATCCTCTACCACTAGATTGATAGCTTAAGTTCCTGCAAGTATCACGCCGTGACAGAACGACGTATGGGAGACCAAATAATGGAGCGAAGTAGAGTGGTATATGGTCCCTTAGTCGAAAAGCGTGCAGCTTTGAGGTCTGAGTCAGTTACAAAGTGCCGAAACCAAGAGAGAATGGCTACAGAGCGTGAAACATGGCTCGAGATTGGATGTAATGCTGCTTCACGAGGCCAATCTCTTGGATCTTGACTCGAGTGTGGCCGAGAAGCAAGTCGTTCGTTATGCGAAGGGGGATATTTGGTGAGTAGTGGCTTGTGCAGCTGGTCCAGGGAGGATATGCCGGTTGAGATCAGGGTAAGGTCGTCAGGTATGGACTGTTCCTGGTAGCAAGTGAAGGAAGCCTACCATTTCCTGAGGCAGGTCGCTACTGGTGTGGAGAGAAGCATGGATGGCGATGTCAATGTGAACAGTCTCATCTCCAGCCGCCGACTCTGCCTTCATCCCAGCGCTCTTTGCGTTCGTTGCGCAAAAAGGCAACTCTTTTGGCTTCTCTCAAACGACGAACGAAGTCCTGGACTTCTCTATCCGGAGCAAGGCCGCCCTCGTCCAAGAAGCTATCCTCGATTCCCTTTACCAGAGCGTCCTGTTCCTGAGCACTAGCGTTGAGGCGCTGATACAAAGCCATGGGGCTGAAGCCCTTCAAAGTGTCCTCAGTCTCGACAATTTTAGACTTGTGCTGTTGCTCGAGGGCACGAAGGGCGATTAGGCGGGACTGAGTAGCAGCGCGTTGATGAGACAATCGAGACTCGACTTGCTGTAGCGAGGAGGCTATTTGGATGTTCGAGTCAAGTATGCGACGTAGTGTTTCCTGGGAGGCAGGAATGGATGGATGCGTGTTCTCCGGGTCATTCAACAAAGCGGCTTGTAATTCTGGGTCCTCCAGTAGACGTCTAAGGTCGTTCGTGGACAAGTCATGAACTGTTGAGGGAAGCCAGCCTGGTTCTGGAAGCGGGGTTTGATTCGTGGGTAGATTGCTATAGCCATTCTGCGAGTTCATGTGTCCTTGAGCTGGAGGGGGAGGGGGCAGTGGGGGTCCTCTGGATGGCGTCTCTCTGCCGCTCAAAGGTTTCGGCGGAGGAGGAGGCGGCGTTGATGAATCATACTGCTGGTGGTGCGAGAGTCGAGGCGACTGGGTGTATTGCGATGAGCCCTCAGCAAAAGACATGGCGACTGTTCAACCTAGATGGGCTGTCGAATGACGATGATGCCTTTGAGTTTCACATGCTAAAGCGACCTCCGCGTCCCAGCGCGTTTTGGCCCAAGCTCCTCGACAAGCCGGATTTCAACCGGCCGCGGCTTCCTCAAAGTCTGCAATTTTCTTCGACTTTCAAACTTCTTTTCTCGCATCACAACAAACAAACCATCGCCAATCATGTCATAGACATCTCTGCGCGCACTCTCGAGCTGTGACTTGAGCTCTCTGCTCGCCTTGCTTCTGTCGCTCAAATGCGCATGCGCAGACAAGGCGGGCAGATCTCTTTCCAAAGGTAAGCTTTTACTCCACCACCCGATCCATCACACCCATCACAGAGATGAAACAACAAACACGAACAATCCAACTCCTATAGCATCGTGAAGGATTACAATTACTCTAGAATTACACTGAGACTGATCCACATCAACACCTCTTCTGTCAATCTTTTTGCATCATCATGCTAACAAAAGTCTGAACAGTCCTTCCTTCGAGTCGTTTTTCCGCTTGTCAACACACGCTGGCCGTGTCGGGGGGGTGCCAGCCATCGGCGCACCCTCTCAATATTCAAAAGGTTGGTCACCCCACAACTCTTGCACACTGCACACACTTTCCCCTGGCTTGGGTGATGATATACCGACTCCGGAAAGGCATTCCTCGACCTGAATATACAATGTCGAATCTGTCTAAAATCAAGTTTCAGCCTTGTCTGACTATCTTGCCACGAATTATCTTTTGCACTTCATTACTTTGCTCTGCTGAACAGCCAAGCTAACTCGATTTGCATCAGGTATCTACTCACCACCACCACCCATCGACCATGTTCCCCCTTTCAATATGAAGAAGATTTGAACGAACGGGCGGACAGATTGCGCTTTCGATCTCCATCCGCTGAAACAAGAGCGTACAAACTCTTGGGATGGTTGGTCGGGAGTTGCTTGTTGAGATTATCGTCAGCTGATTTTTTGCGCCCATGCACATTTTTTGCATTCATTTTTTCCATCAACACATGTACTAAGACTGGTTGTGTTTAGGTATGCAACTTCAATCCAGCTCTTGGTCAGCTTCAACATCTCTTGCATGGGCATTCACAATGATGAACATTTTATTCACACTGTTTGATCCTTCCTAAGCCTATATTGTGCTGGTCGGACATGAACACAAAACACTGAAAATTCTGAGAACATTGAATGGTAACGCTCATCTCGTCCTGTCCATCATTAACCGTGTGCTAACTGCCTCTCTAGCCCATCGCACTTGATGCTTGTCGATCATTACAATCATGACCCTCGAGTCTCTTGCTAACAGTCTTGTTCGCTAGGTATGCAGTTTGTCTTCCAATACAACACCACATTTTCGCCATTGCATGATGAACAATATTCACACTGTGAACGGTTTGCCCGTAACGAAGGCTTATCCGTCGTGGACATTTATAATGATTTAATGGTATGTGCTTGGTGATACTGTCATCGTGATGAACTCATTCTGACTCCAAACAGAGCCTGACTGCAATCGCATACCCTACCTTGTTCGAAAACAACATGGAAGGCCATTACTGATTGCCCTGGCATAGGTCAAGTATCTTTTCGACACTGCATGATCAACATCGCATCAAACTGTACGTTCTTTCCATCTCACACTTCTCATCCACCCCCTTGCATAATGATGAACAAAAATGATATTTCGCTGTGTTCTTACTGAGACACGTCTTTGAAGATACCATCACCTTGGAGAACTGACCTTTGCCCTTCCACAATCACCTCTTGGCACTCAACACATTCGTGTAACATGTTGCTGACTAGTAACAGATCTTTTCAACCAAGCTAGTTATAATACTTAATACAAATACCTATTTTGAACTCAAGTCTATCTCTTCGTTATCTCCACATCACCGTGCCTCGTCCCATTGTTTCCATAAGTCGCTGGTGACGTCTTGATATGCTGCTGCAACGAGGTAGCTCACCCCTCGACTACCTCTGTCCGGCCACCTTGGTCTTCGCCCATCACAAACGTTCGACTCTTCCTCTGTCTCTTCTCGATTCGTCGCTGGCTGGATTCTAGACCAAGAGATCGCTCCGTCCACTGCGTTGAGTTCCGTCCACACATCTTGTCAACTATCAGCGACGAGTCCTGAAGCAGTTCTTCACCTTCACTCCAGCGAAGCCAGTGTCACAACATCACTCCTCGATTTTCCAAATTGGAGACCTCTCTCGCCTGCTCTTCAATCTTCTCTCTCCTTCACAGAGAGACTCCGTTGATTCGAACGTTGGTGCGCATCATCTTCCCTGATACATTACTCTAGACCAGGACGCGTCAAACAACAACTATGGCACCTACCACTCCTAAGACCCCAAAGAAGGCCACGCCTGCTAAGAAACTGTAAGTGGTTCGGTGCCTGCCTTCACTGGCTCCAACTGACACATCGAGCCTCAGTGCCACTCCAACCACTCCTGGCAGTCCAAGTCCACGTATTCGCAAGTCCCAGAGGGAGGCACCTGAGTGAGCAATACGCTTCACTTCCCTCATTCCATCACACTAACGAAACATCCAAGTCTCGGAACCGAGTTGACCTTCATCTTGCTTGGCGATGGCCCAAAGGCTTCTCGCAAGACCTTTGTTGTTCACAAGAACCTCCTCATGACTGTGTCCGGCTTCTTCGCCATGGGCCTCACTTCCTCATTCAAAGAAGCCGATACTGGCATCTTCGAGATGGAAGAGGAAGATCCCGATGTCTTCTCCATCTTCATACACTGGATCTACTTCAACCGCCTATTCACAATGAAGACCTCTCCTTCCTCAGCCACCGATGAGGACTCGGAAGAATGGGACTGTCTCCCTCGCCTCTACACTCTCGGCGAACGCCTCGACGCCCCTAGATTCAAGGACGCCGTCATCTCTGCCACCATTGAGAAAGTGAAGGAATCGCAGGTCATGCCTGATAACTGGGCAACTTACGTGTACCAGAACACGGTCGCCCCTTGTGGAATGCGTCGCTTGATCGTTGACTTCCATGTCTTTGCCCATCAGGGAAAGTTGCTCAAGAAGGGAGCTTGTCCTGATGCTGATGAGCCTGAGGGAGAGTTCTTGCAAGACGCTATGGCTAGAATGGTAGATGCTGGACACAGTGTCTTCACTACGGCTGCTCAAATGCCTTGGGCTAATCCTTGTGATTACCATGAGCATGGTGAAGAGGTTTGTCACTTGGTCGAGGACGGTGGAGTCGCTTCCCCTGAGTCGTCATCCATGCTGCCTAGCACCCCTGTCAGACGCAGCAGCAGATTGACGGATGCTGTTGCCAGCGCCAGGTCAGCACCCATCCCTACATCGCTCAACCCTGGTACTCCCTCAGTTAACGGAATCCCCGCAGGCGCTCAGCCAATGGAGGCGACTTTTAAAGTGAACCAGCCTTGCCCCCTCGGTGTTCAGCTTCCGCTGGACAACAGTCAAACCACCTGGCTCTGGCTTCCTTATCCTCATCATGCAACCATTGATTGGACTTCTCGCCGTGAAGTGGTCAACTTGAACGAATGGAGATACCGTGTCATCCGCGCTGCAAAGGATGCGGTGGGTATTCCGCGATTCCACAGACCTTGAAATCCTCTTATCACCGGTCCACAAAGATGAAGGCACGGGAAGCGTATGTATGAATTGACGAATGATATCTTCAAGGAAAGAAACGAGGTTACATGAATGAGAGAGCAACAAGGAACAGAAGACAAGGAAGACATCAGCATCACAGAAGACGAGGAGAGACAAGATATGACATGAGTTATGAAGACACGAGAAGAGAATCCAGGGAAGGAACTGTGATAAGCCGGCGTTTATGCTTTTTTTTTTATTGTGCTTCTTTTTCTGATGGAACGAGTTCAATAAGCTCTAGAGGCGACGGACATGGTATATACTTACACGAGACAGAGAGCCTTGTTTCAATAATCTTTACTCTTTTTTTTCGTGACGCCCATCACTCCTGTCGACCATGCCATCTCTCTCGGCCTTCCTCTTCTTCCTCTCTTCATTCTTCACCCTCTGCCTCTCCTTCCGCTCCACCTCAGCCAACTCCTTCTCCCTATCAATAATCCCCACCATCCTCCTAGCCATCTCCTTATTCTTCACCCCCTCATCCTCAATAGCTTTATATGTCTGCCCCAAAGCCTCATAAATCGCGGCCGTCCATGTCTTCCTCTTCTGCCTACGCCCGAATTCATCTACTTCATTTCCTACTTCCTCTTTAATCCCTCGAGCGAAGAGTATCCTGTCCCACTCATCTTCCGCTTTTGCGATTTCCATGTCGGTTTCGAGTTTGAGTTTGAGGTCTAGACGTTTTTGTCGCAGGACGAGGCGGGATCTGATGTATTGGGATAGGATGGCTGGTTGAGGTTTCGTGAAGCGGAGGATGGGGATCTTGTTTGCGTTTACCAGAACGGGAATGCGGCGGCGTGATGGGAGGGAGAAGGCCGGGCGAGGTCGAAGGGAGAGTGTTGATCCTACCACTGCTGCTGGTTTTGTCGGCGGTGGTGGTAGTGGTTTGGGTGGTGGAGTGGTAGTTTTGAGATTGCTGGGGAGGCGGTAGAGTAGACTATTTAAGTGGGAGACGCTGGTGTTGTCGCCGGTGATGCTGGCGGTCAAGTGGTCGAGCGCCTTGTGCACTTCAATTAGCACATAGTCTTCTAGCTCGAGCATGCGACTGAGCTGTGGTATACCTCATAGCCGCCAGCAAAGGCGCCTTGCAGGACATATTTGCTCGTCACATGTCTATTCTTTGCGAAGCTCTTTTTGACAACAGCTTCCAATGCAGACCTATCAAGGGACGGCGGTGCCGAACGGCATTTTGTGAGTAGCGCGCGGTAGAGAGCGATTGCTACATTCTGTCCGTCAATGTCTTGTTCGCCGGCAGTCTCTCCAGAGGAAAGAGATGGACCTACCTGTCACACGATGTGCGCCTGACTTGTGAGGCACGAGAAACGCTGGCATACCATTCTACCGTTCTATCTTTGGAAGGAACGAAGCACCGAAGAATGAAAGAAGCATGGGATGACGTCTGGTGGGGAAAGAAAAGAGTGCTCGTGCTGATCGAACGTGTTTCATCGGAAGCTTCTACGTTCCTTCCATTGCACGTGCTCTGCTATACGAGTAGGCCCTGTATAAGCATTACACCCGAGTTCTTGTGTGATGGACTTGACATTTCAAAGCAGGCTGAGCATGTTTTTCTTGCTTGGAAAGAATATCGTCGCTGACTTTGGATACAGATACTTTGCGTAGATGGGAAATCACGATTCGTACAAACGAAATATCAAAGGGAAAAGGTAACCTAAGAAACGAAAAGAAAAAGAAGCCCAACATATCCGTGTGTGTATCCACCATTCCCGCAAGAATCTGACGCCCGCTGAAAATGCACCAAATGCCCTCCCTAGCCCTTGAACCCAAAGAAAGTAATTGCGAAGAGAGGCTGAACGGCTCGATCAACCAAAGACCAAAGCATTCAGGATGTGTCCCTCCTTCCAGTTCGTCTCGCCAAGAGGCTTGTGCTCTTCAAGAATTTTACCCATGTAGGCAAACTTGATCTTTTGCTCGATGCCAGCCTTCTCCTGTACCTTCTTAACAAGAAGCGACACCTTTTGGTTGGTGCCCATCTCGACAACGACATCGGTACCACGATCGCTGAGTCGTGCTCTGACTGACACCAAGTCACCGATCTTCTCTTCACACACAACGCCCTTCTCGGCATCAATCTCGTCTTCCGACTCTTCATTGATTTCCTTGCCTTCAATCTGGGGCTCCGCGACGAGATCTTCGGGGTCTGCGACAACCCAACCTGGGATTTCATAAAGCAGACCCTTGTCATCATAGACACCTCCCTTCTTCTGACCACCTCTTCTCCTTTCAACACAGAATCTACCTGTGGGGCAGGTAGCACCGGTTGCGTCAAGGATTGTCTGCGCGGCCTTCAAGTCTCCCGATCGTAACAACTCCGACACCTGTTTCAAAGCTGCCCACATCTCGGGTCTTCCACTGACTCTGGTCTCGAAAAAGGCTTCACGCTGTCTGGCAAGCTCCGAGGGGCTCCATGGTGTGAGGGCGAGTTGTGGTGGCGAGTGCTTGACTGTAGGAGCGGCGCGCAAAGGTTGGTTGGGTCGATCGACTAATTCGGTAGGGGTGTTTGAGGAACTCGTGCGCGAGGGTGCGGCGCGAGCAGTAGAGGGGTCGGCATTCGCATGGCGAGCGCCTTCATTGTCGTCCGTGGCCGCAGCCCGGGATTCGCGAGACAAGCCACAGCCCTGTATGAATCCAAGTCAGTCTTCTCGTCGCTTGCCAGGTGAGCGGGGAAGTTGATTTGTCCGGCGCATACCATTGTGTTTCTCACGATCTCATGCTTCGCTCAAATAGACTTCCTGGTATGATTCTTCGTCTTTGCCCGACCGAGACAAGGTTGAGCGAAAGTCGGTAGTGGTCGAAAAAGCGTTGTGCTTTGTTGTTGAGACTACCGTGCTAGATTGCGGTAGAAAAATATAGGCGTTTTCGGTCGGCAGTCGGATGCGTTGAATGGAAAAGAGACGGCAGAGAAGAAGGGTTCCGAGAGACACAAAAGGGCAAAGTCGGGTGTTCGAAGGAAGAGGCAAGGCCAAGTACTTGACTTGCTGGGCCGGGAATTAATTAGTTTGGTAGAGAATATGGTTTAAAGGGGCGCCGGAGAGGGTTGAGCTAGAGCAGACTCTCCGCGCAACATCGAGGATGCATTTCTCTGCAAAAGTCACCAAACAGCAGAAAGCACAGCAGGAAAAACGGTTGGAGCCTCATCAGACTCGTGCTCATCCTACTAAAAATGGCAAGCGTACACAAGTCGTCATGATCATTCATGACTTCAGTCTTGTGCCGTGGACCCGCCCGTTGCCGAAGCCTTGTCCGACCGTCCTTGACTTCACTTCGTCCAGTCTTCAGTTGCTCTACAGCAGGGCACAAGATTCCACCCTTACACACGACTATTGAGCTCCGCGATACTGCCAGATGGATCATGCTGTCTACTCGTCTTGCACCACCCATGGCCACGGTCCCGGGTTCTCGTTCGCGTAAGGAACACGCCACCCACCTTCAGCCCTTCGTCACCAGCGTCCGAGCCGCACCACAATTTGAGACATTCCCGTCACCTAACCATGACACAAGGCACAACAGGATTTTGAGAACAAGGACAAACTTTCTATTTGAAAATTGATTATTAGTTGCAGAGCGAGCTTAAGCCCTAGTACTTCCCCTCTCCTCCCCTTTCGTTATCAAGTAAAGTGGACAGGGTATCACGGGGTATTTCGCGATTAAAACACAGTACCAAACGATGAACAGACTCGCAGGAAAACCAAGAAAATCGACAAAGCAAAACGACATAACAAAAAACCAATGCGATAGACATGTCCGACAACACAAGACGCAGCTTTTTCTGGTGGAGATCAACAAAATCTTCCTCGAAAACAACAAAAAGTGAAGGGCATGAGTTGGGTATTAAGCAATGAGAGCGCTTCGTGGCCAGGAAAATCCAACGTTGCGCAAAATCTCATGTCTGAAACAAAACAAGCAGAGTAAGAGGGGGTATCTGTATGTCAAAAGAAATAACACATCAAACCAGTTGCAGCGATCGACGCACTCGCAACGGTGAAGATGGGTCTTCAGTGTAATCACTGGCCCACCAAATAGTCCTTCGAGGCAGGCTACGCAGCGGCGGACACGGTGGGGTTGGCAGGAGTGTGCTGGCTCTCGGTGACGGGAGCGGCAGACTCGACGGCGGACTCCTCAACTTTGGGCTCAGCGACGGCGGGGGTGTCGACGACGGTGGACTCGGTGGTGGCAGCCTCGGTGGCGGGAATGGCAGGGACGGGCTCGGTAGGAGCGACGTTCTCCTTCTTGACGGGGCGAGCAGCCTGGGACTTGGTGCGGAAAAGACCAGTCACCTTGCCGAGCATCGACTTGTCCTCTTGAGGGCTTTCGACGTCAGTCTTCTCCTTCTTGGCACCACCGAAACCACCGAAGTACGACTTGCGGCGGCTCTCCTTGGGAGTGGCAGTCTTAGGAGTCTCGATCTTGGTCTCAGTGGAAGGAACAATGGTCTCCTCGACGGGCTTCTCGGCAGCGACCTCGGTGGTAGCAGCAGGGGCCTCGACAACAGGAGCAGCGGCGACAACCTCATCATCCTTAGGAGGGACTGCAGGAGCCTCAGTCGAAGCACCAGGAGCGGGGCTCTTGGATCTGGCCTTCTTGGCCAAGCTGCCGAAGAAGCTTTGCTTGCGCTCGGTGTTGGGGGTGAGAAGAGGAGTCTCAACCTTGTTAGACTCAAGTTCGACCTTCTTGGGAGCCTCAGTGACGGGTTCGGCAACAGCAGGAGCGGCGGCGGTCTCGACGGCGGAGGGGTCGAGGTTGAAGTTCTCAGTGGCGGGCTCAGCGAGAACAGGAGGCTCAGCCGAGACGACGGTCTCCTTGGCGGGGACGACGGGAGCGACCTCGCTCTCCTTCTTCTCGGTAGTAGGGCTGCGGACCTTATCGAAGAAGGCACCGAACAAACTGCTGCGCTTGTTGGTCTTGGGTCTCTCCTCGGTCTTCTTCTTCTCCTCGATAGGCTTGGATGAAACGCTGTTGACAATGGGCTTCTCCTCGGTGGCGACAGCAGCCTCGAGCGGCTTCTCCTCAGCAGCAAGGGCAGCAGCCTCGACAAGGGCAGCAGACTCAGCAACGGGAACCTCCTCAACGTTGGCAGGGACCTCGGTGGCGGCAATTTCGGCAACAGGCTCGACGGGCTTCTCCTCGGCGACCTTGGCCTCCTCGATAGGTGCGTCGATAACACGGGCAGCTACGAGAATCAGTATCAAATTTGGACAATGTAAGTCAAGTGAACGTACCAATGGCCTCAGCCTCGAGAGGAGCAACGGTCTCGGCGGCGACGGGCTCCTCAACAGCCTCGGTGGCGGGCTTGTCAGCCTCAATGGCCTTCTCCTCGGCCTTCTCCTCCTTCTTCTCTTCCTTCTCGGCGTCGTGCTCGGCCTTCTTGCCCATGATACCGCCGAAGATGCTGTGACGCTTGCCGCTACGGGAGGCAGAGCGGCTCTTCTTGGCCTTCTTTGCGGCGGCCTCGGCGTCAGATGAGGATGAGCTGGAGCTGGAAGTGGCGCGAGGTCTGGAGGCGTCCATACTCTTGCGGCCAGCAGCGGCGTGAGGAGTGTGGGACTTGACGAGACCGGCGAGGGACTCCTTGTATGACTCGCTGGAAGTGATGGTGTCCTTGTTGGCCTTGGCCTCAGTCATGGCCTTCTCGACGGCGACGAACCAGGCATCGCGCTCGGCGTCGTTAGCGGCCTTGAAGGCGTGCTTGTGGTGGTGGATCTTGAAGGTGAACTCATGACCGGTGGCCTTCTCGAGGTCAGTGGCCTCGGACAGGTTCAGGACACCCTGGGGGTGCTTCTTCTCATCGGCGTGCTTGACGAAGTAGAGGAGGCCCTTGCCGGTGTGGCTCGACCAAGCAGCGGTAGCGTTACCGGTCTCGGGCTTCTCACCACGAAGGTAGGTGCTGAGGTTCTCGACTGAGACGGGCTCCTCACCCAGCCAGAAGGTTCTCTTAGAGAACTTCAAGCTCCTGCACATTGTTAGTAATCGTCATTCAGGTAAGTTCACTCATTCGATATAGAGCTTACTTGATCAGACCGGGAGCCTTGTAGCCGAGGACGCCAGACTCGATAGCCTTGGATTCCTCAGCGGTGGCAGTAGCGGGCTTCTCCTCTGCGGCGAGAGCAGCAGCCTCGACGGCGGGTGCGGACTCGGCGACGGGAACCTCCTCAACGGCAGCGGGTGCCTCAGTTGCGACGGCCTCGGTGGTGGTAGG
>JGI24891J29808_1000487_pt1 | contig 21683 bp, 20 predicted proteins | sample FreactcultuFSWF8_FD_29808 | JGI IMG/M metagenome (IMG submission 29808) | reverse complement strand
CCAGGGTCAGGATGGCGGCAATGGAGGAGTCCATGTTTCGGGTGTGGTGCAGAAAACGTCAGGCTGGAAAACGGCGGCGCAAGCTGGAGACCTCGCGCCGCCGCGCGGACAGGACAGGCGGATTACGGATTGACCGCCTTCCAGTTGCCGTTCTGGATGGTCAGCATGATGCGCGCATCGTCACCCAGGCCGAAGTGATCCTTGGCCGAGTAGTTCAGCGTGCCCTGCGAGATCTGGATCGGGCCGGCGGTTTCCAGCGCTTCCTTGAGGGCCGCACGGAAAGCGGGGGTGCCGGGTTTGGCCTTCTTCAGCGCTTCCGGGACCACCTTCTGCAGCACCAGCTGCGCATCATAGGTATGGGCCGCGAAGAGGTTGCGGGTACCTGCGCCAAACTGCTTCTCGTAACGCGTGACGAAATCCATGGCCAGTTTCTTGGAAGGATTGCTGTCCGGCAGCGCTTCCGGCACCACGGCCGGGCCGGAGATGACGTAGGAGCCTTCCACATCCTTGCCGCCCAGGCGGATCAGGTCGCGCGAGGCGGCACTGTGGGTCTGGAAGATCTTGCCCTTGTAGCCGCGCTCGATGAGCGCCTTGTGCGGCATGGCCGCACCGCTGCCCGAGGCCACCACCAGCACCGCATCCGGATTGGAACTGACCACGCGCAGGGCTTGCGCCGTCACGCTGGTGTCGGCCCGCGAGAAGCGCTCCACCGTGCCCATCTTCATGCCGGCGGCGGTGGCCAGGCGCTGCACTTCCTTGAGCCAGTTTTCGCCATAGGAGTCGGAGTAGCCGAGGAAGCCGATGGTCTTCACGCCCATTTTCTTCATCTGCTCCACCACGCCACCGGCCATGACGGCCGTGGATTGCGGCAGGCGGAAGGTCCAGGCGTCTTTTCCTTCAGCGGTCTCGATAGGGGAGATGGCCAGCTGCACCGTCTGCGATTCCAGCGCCACGTCGGCCACGGCCAGCGTGGGCGGCACCGCGGCCGAACCGATGAGCAGGTCGACCTTGTCCTCGGCCACCAGGCGGCGCGCATTCTTGCTGGCCTGGGTGGGATCGGTGGCATCGTCGAGGATGATCAGCTTGACCTTCTCGCCGCCGATGGTCTCCGGCCACAGGGCAAAGCCGTTCTTGGCCGGAATGCCCAGACCCGAGCCCGGACCGGTCAGCGACATCACCACGCCGATGGTCAGCTCGGCCTGTGCGGCCCCTGCACAGGCCAGCATCGCTGCCAGTACCCCTGCCTTGATTGCCAGTTTGGTTTTCATCTCCGTCTCCTTTGTATTTTTCGTTCGAATGCTCGATGTGGGCGGAGGCAGCTTGTTGCCGCCTCTCGCTTGCTGCTGTATTGCTTAACTGCACATCTCCCTGATGTCTTCCGGAATCGGAATGGCCTTGATGCGCGCCGGATCCTCCGGATGGCGAATGGCGAAGACGCGCACATCGCGGCCTTCGCACAGCAGTTCGCCATCGCGCTTGATCTCGTGTTTCATGACGAAGGTCTTGTCATTCCATTCGACGATGGTGGAATGCACTTCGATGCGGTCGCCATAGGTCGCCGGGCGCACGAAGCGCGAGCTGATGTCCACCACGGGCGTGCCGATGATGCCGCGCGTCTTTTCCGTATCACGCCAGGGCGGCACGCCGCATTCATGGAAGAAGTTGCGCGAGGCCGCGTCATACCAGCGGAAGAAGTTGGGGAAATACACGATGCCGGCCGGATCGCAATCGCCGAATTCCACGCGTACCGGATGAATGATGGTCTTGCTCATGCGTTCTCCTCGGTGCTCAGCGCGGTGCCAGGCGCAATGCGCCATCGAGCCGGATCACTTCGCCGTTGAGCGAAAGATTGGTGGCGATATGCAAGGCCAGCTGTGCATATTCCTCGGCCTTGCCCAGGCGCTTGGGGAAGGGGATGGACGAGGCCAGCGATTGCTGCACTTCTTCCGGCAGCTTGTAGAGCAGGGGCGTGAGGAACAGCCCCGGTGCAATGGTCACCACGCGGATGCCGTGTTGCGCCAGATCACGTGCCAGCGGCAGGGTCATGGAGGTGATGCCGCCCTTGGACGCCGCATAGCCGGCTTGCCCGACTTGTCCGTCGAAGGCCGCTACCGAGGCGGTCGCCACGATCACGCCGCGTTCGCCCTCGGCCAGCGGCTCGGCCGCGGCCATGCGGGCGGCCGCCAGGCGGATCACGTTGAAGGTGCCGATCAGGTTGACGTTGACGATGCGGCTGAAATCCTCCAGCGGTATCGGGCTGCCATCCTTGCCCACCATGCGCTTGGCACCGCCGATGCCGGCGCAGTTGATGAGGATGCGCGGTGCGCCGTTGGCCTCTTGCGCTGCATCGAGAGCCGCTTCCACCGACGCGCTGTCGGTGATGTCGCAGCGCGCGGCGTGGCAGCGCAGTTCATCGGCCAGGGCCTGGGCGGCTTCCATGTTGACGTCCAGGATGGAAACGCGGGCCCCGGTCTGGACCAACTGGCGCGCGGTCTCGGCACCGAGTCCGGAGGCGCCGCCCGTCACCAGGGCGGCTTGTCCTTGCAGTTGCATGAAATGTGTCCTTGTCGAATGAGCGGATCAGTGGGAGGCCGAAGGATTTTCCAGCAGCAGGGCGATGCCCTGGCCGCCGCCGATGCAGGCCGATGCCACGCAGTAGCGCGCACCCCGGCGATTCATCTCGCGCGCGGCCGTGATCGACAGGCGCACGCCGGTCGCGGCCAGCGGATGGCCCAGGGCGATGGCACCGCCGTTGACGTTGAGCTTGTCGCGATCGATCCCCAGCTCACGTTCCACTGCCACGATCTGCGCGCCTTGCGCTTCGTTGATCTCGAAGCAGCCGATGTCGGCCACCGTCAGGCCATTGCGTTCCAGCAGGGTGCGGATGGCCGGCACCGGGCCGATGCCCATGATCTCCGGCGGCACACCGGCCACAGCGGCGGCGACGACGCGCGCCAGCGGCTGCTTGTCATGGCGGCGCACGTAATCGCCCGAGGCGACGATGGTGGCGGCCGCTGCATCGACCAGCGCCGAGGAGTTGCCACCGGTCTGTACGCCATCCGGGTAGAGCGTGCGCAGCTTGGCAAGCACTTCTACCGGCGACGGGCGCGGATGGGTGTCGGTAGCGGCTTCGCTGGTCTTGCCCTGCAGCTTGATGTGACGATCGTTGTAGCCATCCAGGCGGAAGGTCTCGTTGACGACCGGAACGATCTCGCCCGCGTGGAAGCCGGCCGCCTGTGCCTTGAGCGCGCGCTCGAAGGAATACGCGGCGTATTCATCGACCTCGGCGCGGGTGATGCCATATTTTTTCGCCAGGTTCTCGGCGGTCTGCGGCATGGTGATGCCGGGGGCCGGATCGACCAGGGCTTCCCACATGTAGTCCTGGAATTCCACCGGCGCACCCAGCTTGAAACCGGTGCGATGGCCGAAGGCGGCAATCGGATTGCGCGTCATCGATTCGCTGCCCACGATCAGCGCGGTCTCGGTGTAGCCGCGCTCGATCTGGTCGCCGGCCTGGCGGATCAGTTCGAAGCCGGTGCCGCAGATGCGCTGGACCATGATGGCCGGCGTAGTGATCGGCACGCCCGCATACAGGCCGATGTGACGCGGCAGCATGTACTGGTAGGCATCGCCCGGCGCCATGTTGCCGGCCACCACTGATCCGATGTCGGTCGCGGCGATGCCGGTGCGGGCAAGTACTTCGCGCGCCACCTTGATGCCCATGTCGGTGGGTGAGAGCTGGCTGAAACTGGTGCAGTAATCCACCATGGGCGTACGCACGCCGCCGACGAGCCAGATGTCCTTGAAGCTGGAATAGAACGCTGCTTGTGCCATGTCTGTTGCTTCCTCAGTGAGCGGGGGAGAGCGCGGCCTGTGCGGTCAGCACGGCCGGGTCGGTGCCGGCGTAAAGCGCCTCCACCAGGGCGGCGCGATGCGTCAGTACTGCGCGTTGATTGATGGAACCCTTGTCGGTGATTTCGCCACGGTCGAAGGACGGCGGATCGATCAGGACCAGCGCGCGCGCCACGCGGGTTGAACTGCCGGTGGCATGGGTTTGCAGGCGTTCCAGCAGGCCCTGGAAGAAGTCACGTACCGGTGCCGCATTGAGCACGTCGGCACGCGAGGCCTCCGCAGGCAGGCGCGCCAGCTGGCGGCAGCGCTCGATGTTGGGCACGATCAGCATGCCCACTTCATTGCGGTCCTGGCCGGTGATGACGGCATCCTGCAGGTAGGGCGCCCCTTCATGCGCAATCAGCGCGCGCAGCGGGCCGACGCTGACCCAGGTGCCGGTGTAGAGCTTGAAGTCCTCGGCCACGCGGCCATCGAACATGAAGCCGCGATCCGGATGCGCCGGGTCCAGCCAGCGCACTGCATCGCCCGAGCGGAAGTAGCCTTCTTCATCGAAGGCCTCGGCCGTCTGTTCCGGCGCGCGCCAGTAACCCGGGGTAACGTTGGGGCCGCGATAGCGGATCTCGATCTTGTCGCCGTTGGGGACCAGCTTGATTTCCATGCCCGGCGTGGGGATGCCGATCTGCCCGGCCTGCACTTCCAGGTCGGCCACGAAGAGCGCCGAAGGCGAGGTCTCGGTCATGCCCAGGCCGCAGCACATCACGATGCGCTCGCCACAGGTGGCTTCGGCGGTGGCGTGCAGCTTGTCCCACACCGGTTGCGCCAGGGCGGCACCGGCATAGAACTGCATGCGCAGCCGGCTGTAGAATTTTTCGCGCAGGGCCTGGTCCTTCTCCAGCGCGTGGGCGATGCCTTCCCACCCTACCGGCACGTTGAAATACACGGTCGGCGAAATCTCGTGCAGGTTGGCCAGGGTGGTGGCCAGACCTTGCGGCGTGGGCTTGCCCTCGTCGATGTACATGGTGCCGCCGTTGTAGATCACGATGCCCACGTTGTGGTTGGCGCCGAAGGTGTGGTTCCAGGGCAGCCAGTCGATCAGGATGGGCGGCTCTTCGGCCAGGAAGGGGAAGGTCTGCACGATCATCTGCAGGTTGCTGCACATCATGCGCTGGGTGTTGACGACCGCCTTGGGCATCTTGGTCGAGCCCGAGGTGAAGAGGAACTTGACGATGGTGTCCGGACCGGTGGCGGTATAGGCGCGGTCGACTTCATCGCCCGCGCGGGTGGCTTCCAGTTCCGCATACAGCGTGCATTCGCGCCCGGCAGGCGGGGCTTCGGTGACCACGAATTCGATATCGGGTGCCACCGCATTGACGGCCGCAGCAAACTTCTCGCCATGGGCGGCGAAGATCAGGCCGGGCGTGAGCAACTGCACTGCATGGCGCAGCTTGGCGTAATCCTTGGAGAGCAGCGAATAGGCCGACGATACGGGCGCATAAGGCACGCCTGCATAGTGGCAGCCCAGCACCAGCATGGCGTGTTCGAGGTCGTTCTCGGACAGGATCAGCAGCGGGCGCTCGGCCGAGAGTCCGCGCTGCAGCAGCGCCTGGCCGATGCGGCGCGCGCTTTGCAGGGCTTCGCCGTAGCTGATGCGGCGCCATTGCCCATCCTTGTCGCGGCGGGCCATGTAGGTGCGGTCGGGATCGACGGTGGCCCAGTGGATCAGCTTGTCGGTCAGGCGCGCGGGATAGTCGCCCAGCGGCTGCCGGGTCTTGACGATGGAGATGCCCTCAGCACCCGGCACGACGTCAACGCCGCCGATGCCGAACCTGAAGCTGCGATAGCGAGGAGGAGTGTTCATACATGTCTCTGTTGTGTCACCTGCCCGGTCGTGGCCGGGCAGGTGTGTTGTTGTGGTCTTGCGCTGTATTACTGACTTGCTGGCCGCTGTGGTGGCTCTTGTCCGGCCATGCAGGGCCGATTCTTCTGCGATGCTTTGTTCGTTGCGGTCGTGCTCAGGTCGGCTTGACCTTGTTCTGCTTGTGATCGAGGAAGGCCGCCAGGCGGCCCTTGGTATCGGGATCGCTGCCCGCCACGGCCGCCATGAGCGACTCCGTCATCAGGCCATCCTGGATCGACTGGTCATGGATGCGCGGCAGCACGTGCATGATCCCGTAGTTGGTCATGGGCGCATTGCGGGCGATGCGTTCAGCCAGCTCACGGGCTTTGTCCAGTCCGGTGCCGGCGGCCACGCTGTATTGCGAGATGCCGGCGTGGTGGCCTTCTTCGGCCGTCAGCACGCGGCCGGTCAGCATCATGTCGGCCATGCGGGCCACGCCGATCAGGCGCGAGATGCGCACCGAGCCGCCACCACCGACGAAGAGGCCGCGCTGTCCTTCCGGCAAGCCGTAGAAGGCGCTCGGTTCGGCCACGCGGATGTGGGCCGCCGAGGCCAGCTCCAGTCCGCCGCCGATGACTGCGCCATGCAGTACCGCGATCACCGGTACGCGGCCGAAGGCGATCTGCTCGAAGGCCGCATGCCACATGCGCGAGTGATGCAGGGATTCGGTGGTGTCGCGCTCGCGCAGTTCGGAGAGGTCAAGGCCGGCGCAGAAGTGTTCGCCGATGCCGTGGATGATGGCCACCTTCACGCCCTCCGGCAGATCCTGAAAGCAGTCGCGGATGGCGCGCACCAGCGGGTCGTTGAGGGCATTGCGTTTGGCGGCGCGGTTGAGCGCGATCTCGGCGATCGCGCCATGTACTTGGATGTCGAGGAGGTCGCTGTGCTGGTTCATGCTGTCTCTGGTCATGCCGTGGTCGGCGTTTGAATTAGTTATAAGTTATAACGTTTATTCAGTATAAGTAAAGTGGAGGTAAACGCAAGCCCCATGTGACTTTCGTGTTGTGCGAACAAAGTAAAAACGGGCGATTAACGAACGAAAAATGCGTCGAGGCATGCATCTGAAATTGCTGCATCGCGTCGCAACGATGACGTGTCCGTGACCGATGGCGCGCCAACCGGCATGGCTGCGGGCGGCCCAAAGAAAAACGCCGGTGTGCACTGCATCACCGGCGTTTCCATGGAGTATCGACAGGCGATTATTTGCCGGTGTCCTTCATGTTTTCGAACTTGTCGAATTCGACGTTGTAGACCTCGCTGCCGACCTTCTCCACCTTGCGCACGTAGACCGTCTGCACGATGTCGCGGGTGGCCGGGTCGATGGCGATGGGGCCGCGCGGGCTGGTGAACTTCATGGTCTTGAGGATGGCCATGGCACGGTCGCCATCGATCTTGCCGTTCAGCTTTTTGCTGACCTCGTAGATGGCGTTCATGCCGTCGTAGGCCGCCACGGCCATGAAGTTGGGACGGCCCGCCCCCGGATTGGCGGCAGCAAAGCTCTTGAGGAAGGCCTTGTTCTCCGGCGAATCATGCGCGGCCGAATAGTGGAAGGTGGTGATCACGCCCAGCGTCGAGTCGCCCATGGCGGGCAGCACGTGGTCGTCGGTGAGGTCGCCGGTGGCGATGACCTTGATGCCGGCCTCGGCCAGTCCGCGTTCGCGATAGCCCTTCATGAAGGCAATGCCCTGTTCGCCCGCCGGCACGAAGATGAAGACGGCCTCCGGTTTGGCATCCTTGATGCGCTGGATGTAGGGCGCGAACTCAGGATTGCGCAGCGGCACCCGGATCGATTCCAGTACCTGGCCACCACCGCCCAGCAGGTTGGTCTTGAAGGCGGTCTCGGCATCGATGCCCGGGCCGTAATCGGCCACCAGCGTGACTACGCGCTTGATGCCGTTCTTCAGCGCCCAGGTCGCCATGGGGCCCGAGACCTGCGGTAGCGTCATCGAAAAGCGCGCGATGTAGCTGGACTTGGTGGTGATGACGGAGCTGGCCGCGTTCATGACGATCATCGGCTTCTTCGCTTGTTCAGCGATGGGCGCTACCGCCAGCGCCTCGGGCGTAAGGCCGAAGCCGGCCAGGAAATCCACCTTGTCGCGCACCACCAGTTCCTGTGCCAGGCGCTTGGCGATCTCGGGCGAGGGACCGGTGGTGTCCTTGATGATGACCTGGATTTTCTTGCCGGCGACCGTGTCGCCATGCTGCGCCATGTAGGCCTTGATGCCGCCTTCCATCTGCTTGCCGTAATCGGCGAAGGGGCCGGAGAAGGCAGCGATCAGGCCGACCTTGATGGTTTCCTGAGCGTGCGCGAGCGATGTCAGCAAGCTGACGGAGGCCGTGATCACGGCCAATCCTGCGAGTTTTTTCAACCTCATTTTTCAGTCTCCTTTGTGATTGTAGTGAGCGATGCTGCGCGGGCGGTTCTGCTGCCGTCCTGATTGTCGCATCGCCGGTCCGACTGTTGCAGACGGACGACGTATCGCTTTCTCTTCCCTGGCTCGCCTTGTTGACAAAGCGTCGGTGCCGACAATAGTATCGCACCATCCGTTCGGTAAACAAACCGATGTGCGGTTACCGAACGGCTAATAAAAGTTATAAAAAATAAGAAACAAGCCAGAGACGAGACGCTTCATTCTGCGATGCCCGCTAGTCGGCATCGACCAACTCGCATTTACAAAGTGGCGTGGAAAACGTCGCAGCAACACGCATGCCGATGGCGCTGACCATGGGGCAGGGGGCTTTTTTGCCCGCGCTTCGGGAAGATGCCGTGTCGGCGACGGGAATTCGCAACAGGCAGTTGAAGTAATCGAAGGGACTGACATCAAGGGAAGTCACCCGGCCGGCGAGCAGCGAATCGCTGGCGTGCGCCTGGAGGAGGGCGTGCGCCGGCAGCGAGCCGGCCATTCACCATTCAATGAAATCAGGAGGAGATGGCAATGACAAGAACAACCACCCTGCGTGCAGTGGCCCTGGCCGCTGCCGCATGTGCAATGACCGCGGGTGCAGCGGGCTCGGCCATGGCGCAGAGTTCGGTGACCATTTACGGCATCATCGATACCGGCGTGGTCTACACCACCAACGCCAATGCCAACGGCAATTCGGTCTTCAAGATGCCGTCGCTGACGGGCAGCTTCCCGTCGCGCATCGGCTTCCGTGGTACGGAAGATCTGGGCGGCGGATTGCAGGCGCTGTTCGTGCTGGAAAGCGGCTTCGCACCCGACACCGGTGCCATGGGTCAAGGCGGTCGCCTGTTCGGTCGCCAGTCTTATGTGGGATTGAAGAGCGGCTGGGGCCAGATCATGCTGGGCCGGCAGCTCAACATGACCTACATCTCGCAGCTCAAGACCGACGTGATGGGCCCCAACATCTTCGCCATCGGCAGCATCGATCCCTATCTGCCCAATGCGCGCAGCGATAACGCCATCGGTTACCTGGGCAACTTCAGTGGTTTCACCGTCGGCGCGACCTACAGCTTCGGCCGCGATGCTGCCGGTCCGGCCGGTCCTGCCGCCACCAACTGTGCCGGCGAGGTGGCCGGCAACAGCAAGGCCTGCCGTCAGGTCACGGGTCTGCTGGGCTATGACGGCAAAGGCTGGGGCTTCACTTCGTCCTATGACATCCTGTATGGCAACACCGGCGCGTCCAATGGCCTGACCAGCAGTGACAACAGCGACCAGCGCATTACTCTCAACGGTTACTACATGATCGGTGACGTCAAGATCGGTGCCGGCGTGGTGGACCGCCGTACCCGCGCGGCAGCCAATACGAATACCGATTCCGATCTGTATTACCTGGGCGTGAGCTACCCGCTGACCACCACCCTGGTACTGGACGCACAGGTCTCGCGTCTGGACGTGAAGAACAGCCCCAATGACGTGACCCTCTCGGTAGCACGCCTGACCTACAACCTGTCCAAGCGCACCGCGCTCTATACCTCGCTGGGCTACATCAAGAACGGCGGTACCTCGGCCGTGGCCATCGATGCCGGGGGTACGGTCGGTGCGGGCAAGAACCAGCTGGGCGTGATGTCGGGCATTCGTCACACCTTCTGATTCTGATCGGTGATGGAAAAGCAGTCTTGAGGAGGATGGCGCACCCGGAGTTCCGAGCGGTGCGCCGACATCCGCAGCATGGCAAAGGCAGGGTCTGTTTTTGTCTTCGGTCCGCCTCCCCGGTGGGGAGTGCGGACCTGTTTTTTACGGCAGCAGCACGGACAATTCCTGTGCGCCACGCAGCAGCACCGGCAGGATCTCTTCTTCCATCTGCGCCACCGACACGCGCGCGGCCTGTGCGCCCACGTTCAGTGCGGCCAGCACATTGCCGGAGGCACCGCGTACCGGTACGGCGATGGAGCGCAGGCCGACTTCCAGTTCTTCATCGATGACGGCATAGCCCTGCGCACGCACACCAGCCAGAATGTCGCGCAGACGCTTTTGCGATACCACGGTCTTGTCGGTCAGGGCGCGCAGCTTGACCTTCTCGAAGTAGGCTTTGAGCTGATCATCCGGCAGGTGCGCCAGCATGGCCCGGCCCAGCGAAGTGCAATAGGCGGGCAGGCGGCTGCCGGTATTGAGTGCCACCGACATCACGCGCGAAGTGGCCGAGCGTGCGACGTAGAGCACTTCATTGTCATCCAGCACGGCCAGCGAGCAGGACTCGCCGAGCGTGCGGCTGATGTTGTTCAGGTAGGGCTGTGCAGAAACGGTCAGCGGCGTGGACGACAGGTAGGAGTAACCCAGCGTCAGGATCTTGGGGCGCAGCGCGAAATTGTTGACGTCCGAATCGGCATAGCCGAGTTGCTTCAGGGTATGCAGGCAACGGCGCACGGCAGCGCGCGGGATGCCGGTCTTCTGGCTGATCTGGGCGATGGTCAGGCTGCGGCGCGAATCGCTGAAGGCGCGGATCACCGCCAGGCCCCGGGCCAGCGAGGTCATGAAGCTGGGGTCGGTGAGGGCATCGATTTCCTCGGCGATGGTCAGCTCGCGTTCAGCCTCGGGCGCGCTGGCCGCCGGCTCCTGGTCCCGCGCCTTGCTGTGCCGGCTGGCGGCCGGGGCGGATTTGAGCGGCTTGGCGTCCCTGACGGCAGCGGTGCTCTTGGCGGCGGTCTTGCGGGTCTTGGCAGCAGGGGCGGTGGACATGGGCGCGAATGGACTCTCTGGTCGGATGGTTCAGGACGATGCATCAGCGGGGCAGCTCGGATTTCCCGCCATACCTCAGTGCGTCAGGATTTTAACGTTTTGTGCGGCAAGCGAACACATCCTGCGGGTTTTTCTTGACGGCCGTCAAGCCGGATCGCTAAACTCTTTTTGTGCGAAAATCAAACATTAGTTCGGTGATCGAACATTTCGGTGCAGAAAACGTCACGCTGCAAATACCTCCGGAATGTCTGTCCACACCGGCAGAGACGAGTCCCAACCGCCTGGCTGAACGGCAAGTATTGCAAGTGCAGCGAGGCAATACGCAGGCGCAGCTGGAAGCGCCGCATCTACAGTGAGAGCAACGTGATCAATAAAATTTCTGACTCTTTGGAGCAGGCGGTCGCTGACATCCATGATGGTGCCACCATCATGATCGGTGGCTTCGGCAATGCCGGCATGCCCTCGGCCCTGATCGATGCGCTGATCGCCCAGGGCGCGCGCGACCTGACCATCGTCAACAACAACGCCGGCAACGGCGATACGGGTCTGGCGGCGCTGCTCAAGACCAAGCGCGTCAAGAAGATCATCTGTTCCTTCCCGCGCCAGACTGATTCCCACGTCTTCGATGCGCTCTACCGTGCCGGTGAAATCGAACTGGAACTGACTCCGCAAGGCAACCTGGCCGAGCGCATCCGCGCCGCCGGTGCCGGTATCGGCGGTTTCTTCAGCCCGACCGGCTACGGCACCATGCTGGCCGAAGGCAAGGAAACCCGCCTCATCGATGGCAAGCACTACGTGCTGGAGTCGCCCATCCATGCCGACTTCGCGCTCATCAAGGCGCTGCGCGGCGACCGCTGGGGCAACCTGGTGTATCGCAAGACGGCGCGCAACTTCGGTCCCATCATGGCCATGGCGGCCAAGGTCACCATCGCGCAAGTCACCGAGGTGGTGGAACTGGGCCAGCTCGATCCGGAAAACATCATCACGCCCGGCATCTTCGTGCAGCGGATCGTGCAAACCAAGGAGGCACAGCAATGAAGCGCTTTACCCGTGAAGAGATCGCCGCCCGCGTGGCGCAGGACATCCCCGAGGGCGCCTACGTGAACCTGGGTATCGGCCTGCCGACCAAGGTCGCCAACTACCTGCCGGCGGACAAGGAAATTTTCCTGCACAGCGAAAACGGCGTGCTGGGCATGGGCCCGGCCCCGGCCCCCGGCGAAGAAGACGAAGACCTCATCAATGCCGGCAAGCAGCCGGTGACGCTCCTGACCGGCGGTTCCTACTTCCATCACGCGGATTCGTTCGCGATGATGCGCGGCGGGCACCTGGACATCTGCGTGCTGGGTGCCTTCCAGGTCTCGGCCAAGGGTGACCTGGCCAACTGGCACACCGGCGCACCGGATGCCATCCCCGCCGTGGGCGGTGCGATGGACCTGGCCATCGGTGCCAAGCAAGTCTTCGTCATGATGGACCACCAGACCAAGACCGGCGAAAGCAAGCTGGTGGAGGCCTGCTCGTATCCGCTCACCGGCATCGGCTGCGTCAACCGCATCTACACCGACCTGGCCGTCATCGACGTGACCCCGCAAGGCCTGCAGGTGCGCGAGATCGTCGAGGGCCTGTCCTTTGCGCAATTGCAGGAACTGACCGGCGCACCGCTGCGCCCGGCGGCCTGATTTCGTGACCCGTATCGTTATCGCTGTGAGGAATGCATGAAAGACGTATTTATCTGTGACGCCATCCGCACCCCCATCGGCCGCTATGGCGGCGCGCTCAAGGACGTGCGCGCTGATGACCTGGGCGCGGTGCCGCTGCGCGCGCTCATGGAGCGCAATCCGCAGGTGGACTGGAAGGCCGTCGATGACGTGATCTTTGGCTGCGCCAACCAGGCCGGTGAAGACAACCGCAACGTGGCACGCATGTCGCTGCTGCTGGCGGGCCTGCCGCAGGAAGTGCCGGGCAGCACCATCAATCGCCTGTGCGGCTCCGGCATGGATGCGCTGGGCACGGCCGCGCGCGCCATCAAGTCCGGTGAAACCCAGCTGATGATCGCCGGTGGCGTCGAATCGATGACGCGCGCACCCTTCGTGATGGGCAAGGCTGACAGCGCCTTCTCGCGCCAGGCGGCGATCCAGGACACCACGATCGGCTGGCGTTTCGTGAATGCCCTGATGAAGCAGAAGTATGGCGTGGATGCCATGCCCGAGACCGCCGAGAATGTCGCCGTCGATTTCAAGGTCAGCCGCGAAGACCAGGATCAGTTCGCCGTACGCAGCCAGGCCAAGGCCGCCGCTGCGCAAGCCAATGGCAACCTGGCACAGGAAATCGTGCCGGTGGTGATCCCGCAGAAGAAGGGCGATCCCATCACCGTTAGCCAGGATGAACATCCGCGTGCCACCAGCATGGAAGCGCTGGCCCGGCTGAAGGGCGTGGTCAGGCCCGATGGCACCGTCACTGCCGGCAATGCGTCCGGCGTCAGCGATGGCGCCTGCGCCTTGCTGCTGGCCAGTGCTGACGCAGTGGAGAAGTACCAGCTCAAGCCGCGCGCCCGCATCCTGGGCATGGCCACGGCCGGTGTCGCACCGCGCATCATGGGCATGGGTCCGGCCCCGGCCAGCAAGAAAGTGCTGGCGCAACTGGGCATGACGATTGATCAGATGGACGTGATCGAACTCAACGAAGCCTTCGCCTCGCAAGGGCTGGCCGTGCTGCGCGAACTGGGCGTGGCCGATGATGACGCACGCGTCAATCCGAATGGCGGTGCCATCGCCCTGGGCCATCCGCTGGGCATGAGCGGTGCGCGCCTGGTGACCACTGCCACTTACCAGCTGGAACGCACCGGTGGCCGCTATGCGCTGTGCACCATGTGCATCGGCGTGGGGCAGGGTATCGCGATGGTGATCGAGCGCGTGTGATGCGTTCGGGATGGCGCGGCCGGGCAGCCGTGTCGCGCCATCCATGAAGATCGCAAGGGTCTTCGTGAAAATTGATCAAGCATGAATTGAGGCAGGCGCAGCACAATAGAAAAATAATTTATATCGATTTCCAAGCGGCCACAAAAAACAGAGCCGCAGGCCAGAAGAGGAGACCAACCGCATCATGCATTCGCATCATGACTGCGCGCCGCGTTCGGCTGCGCCCGCTTGTCCTTGCCGGGGAGGAGTGCCATGCTAGGCAACTTCCTTGGCGTGCTCTTCGATGGCATTGCCTACGGCAGCCTCCTGTTTCTCATCAGCGTGGGCCTGTCAGTGACGATGGGGATGATGAACTTCATCAACCTCGCGCATGGTGCCTTCGCCATGCTGGGCGGCTATGTCTGCGTGACGCTGCTCAATCGCATCGGCGTTCCTTTCCTCGCGACCTTGCCACTGGCCTTCATCGCTGCCGCCATCGTCGGTCTGATCCTTGAGCGTTCCCTTTATCGGCGGCTCTACAAGGCCAGCCACCTGGACCAGGTGCTGTTTTCCATCGGCCTGACCTTCATGGCCGTGGCCGGCGCGACCTGGCAATGGGGGCCAACCCAGCAGCCTGTGGTGCTGCCGGATTGGCTGCGCGGACAGATCTCGCTGCTGGGGCTGGATGTCGGGGCGTATCGCGTCTTCCTGATCGGCGTGGTGGTGATCGTGACGGTGGCGCTGGGCCTCTTGATCGAGCGCACCCGCTTCGGTGCGCAGATCCGCGCCTCGGTCGACAACCAGGTGGCGGCAGCGGGGCTGGGCATCAACGTCAGCCGCGTGTTCAGCCTGACCTTCGCACTGGGGTCGGGTCTCGCCGGTCTCGGTGGCGGCCTGGGTATTGACGTGCTGGGGTTGGACCCGACCTTCCCGGTCAAGTACATGGTCTACTTCCTGCTGGTGGTGGCCGTGGGTGGGGCCGGCACCATCAAGGGGCCGCTGCTGGCCGCGCTGATCCTGGGCGTGTTCGATGTCGCCGGAAAATATTATGTGCCGGAGATCGGCGCCTTCGTCATCTATGGCCTGATGGTGGTGTTGCTGATCCTGTTCCCGGCCGGACTGATGCGGAGGCGCGGATGAGCAGCACCAGCACTTCAACCCGAGCGGCCGCCAAGCCGGTCCTGCGCTTGCCCAATGATCGCTGGACTCCCTTGGAGATCCTCTTCTGGCTGCTGCCGGTGGCGGCCTATTTCCTCTTCCCCGATTACCTGGTGCTGATCAGCCAGATCATGATCGTGGGCCTGTTCGCCGTCTCGCTGGATCTGATCCTGGGCTATGCCGGCATCGTCTCGCTGGGGCATGCCGCCTTCTTCGGCCTGGGGGCCTACACGGCCGGGCTGCTGGCCGTGCATGGCTGGGGCGAGCCGATCACGGGGCTGTTGCTGGCGGCCATCGTGGCGGCCGTCGCCGGGTTCCTCGTGAGCTTCCTGGTGGTACGCGGAGCGGACCTCACGCGCCTGATGGTCACGCTGGGCATCGGACTGATGCTGTTCGAGGCGGCCAACAAGGCGGCCTTCATCACCGGTGGCGTGGATGGCTTGTCCGGCATGGTGATGGGCAAGATCTTCGGTGTCTTCGAGTTCGACCTCAACGGACGCGTGGCCTATGGCTACAGTTTCGCGGTGCTGTTGCTGCTGTTCGTGGTGCTGCGGCGGATGGTGAATTCACCCTTCGGGCTGGGCTTGCGCGGCATCCGCGAAGGTGGCCGCCGCATGCCGGCCATCGGCGCCGATGTCAATCGCCGCCTCGTCGTCATCTTCACCGTGGCCGCTGCGGTGGCCGGTGTGGCCGGTGCTCTGCTGGCGCAGACCACGCAGTTCGTCGGGCTGGATGTGCTGGGTTTCCCGCGGTCGGCAGAGTTGCTCATCATCCTGGTGCTGGGCGGCACCGGCCGCCTCTATGGCGGACTGGTCGGTGCGCTGGTCTACATGCTGGCGCAGGATTACCTGTCCGGACTCAATCCGGCCTACTGGCAATTCTGGATCGGCCTGCTGCTGATCGTGATCGTTCTGTTTGCGCGCGGTGGCCTGCTCGGCGGGCTGGCGGTGCTGCGTGACAAGTTCTTCAAGGGAGGCCGCGCGTGAGCCCGCATCCAGCCGATACCACCTTGCGCACCGAAGGCCTGAGCAAACGCTGGGGCAGCTTCGTGGCCAACAGCGATATCTCGCTGACCTTCACACCCGGCGCGCGCCACGCCTTGATCGGTCCCAATGGCGCGGGCAAGACCACCTTCATCAATCTGCTCACGGGCGGCTTTGCGCCCAGCGGGGGCAAGGTATGGTTCGGTGGCGAGGACATCACCGCCTTGGCCCAGCATGAACGCGTCAAGCGCGGCATGACGCGCACCTTCCAGATCAATACGCTCTTTGCCGGTCTCACGGTGCTGGAGTCGGTGATCCTGGCGATCCAGGAGCGGCGCGGCCTGCAATACAAGTGGTACCAGACCGTGGCCAGCCAGACCGACGTCGTCGATGAAGCCATGGCCTTGCTGGAGTCCCTCAAGCTGGGGCAGGAAGCCAACAGCATCACGCGCAGCCTGGCCTATGGCAAGCAGCGGCTGGTGGAGATTGCACTGGCACTGGCCACGCAGCCGAAGGTGCTGTTGCTGGACGAACCGGCCGCCGGCATTCCCTCGGCGGAAAGCCGTGAACTGTTCGAAGTGATTGCGCAGCTGCCGCGCGAGGTGACCATCGTCTTCATCGAACATGACATGGGCCTGGTATTCCGCTTCGCCGAGCGCATCACGGTGCTGGTCGGCGGCAAGGTGCTGGTGGAAGGCACGCCGGCGGAGATTGCGGCTGACCAGCGCGTCAAGGAAGTCTATCTGGGGGAGGCCGAACATGCCTGATCTGCTGGCACTGGACAAGGTGAGCGCCGGTTATGGCGACTCCATCGTCCTGGAAGAAGTGTCCTTCTCGATGCAGGAAGGCGAGAGCCTGGCCCTGCTGGGGCGCAATGGCGTCGGCAAGACCAGCCTGTTGATCACGCTCATGGGACTGACGCGCCTGCATGGCGGCAGCATCCACTGGCGTGGCAGCAACATCGCGCGCGTGCCGACCCACAAGCGCGCGCACGCCGGGCTGGGCTGGGTGCCGCAGGAGCGTTTCATGTTTCCTTCGCTGTCGGTGGAGGAACACCTGACGGTGGTGGAGCGTGGCGGAAAATGGAACTTGCAGAAGATTTATTCGATTTTCCCCCGCCTGCATGAGCGCCGTCACAACATGGGCAACCAGCTCTCCGGGGGCGAGCAGCAGATGCTGGCCATTGCGCGCGCGCTGATGGTGAGCCCCAGCATCCTCTTGCTTGATGAACCGATGGAAGGGCTGGCCCCGATCATCGTGCAGGAGCTGTTGAAGGTGATCCGCCGCCTGGTCAGTGAAGAAGGAATGTCGGTGATCGTGGTGGAGCAGCACGCCCGCATGGCGCTGTCGCTGACGCAGCGGGCCATCGTGCTGGATCGCGGCCGCATTGTGCATGCCTCGGACAGCCAGAGCCTGCTGGACGATGGCGAGACACTCGATCGGCTGGTAGCGGTGGCCTAGCGTTCAGTCTTCCTGGCAATCCTGGTCGCGCAAGCGTGCGAGCGGCGCACGGCTCTGCGGATTGTTCTCGTGCACCAGCTTGTCCAGCAGCAGCATGAACTGTTGCTGTTCGGCTTCATCGAGGGGCGCCAGGATGCGCTTGCGCAGGCGCTGCAGGCCGGGGATCAGTTCTTCCAGCAGGGCTTCGCCGGCCTGCGTGATGCGCAATGCGCGCTGGCGGCGGTTGTGCGGAATGACTTCGCGCACCAGCAATCCCTTTTCTTCCAGCCGTGCGCAGACCGTGGCACCAGTGGAAGTGTCGATGGCGACCAGTCCCGACAAGGTCACCTGGTCGATGCCGGGATGGTTCGACAGCATGCGCAGGATGGCGTATTGCACCGGGGTAATGATGCCGCCGGTTTCGTCATGGAAGATCGACACCGAAATCTGCTGCGCGCGCCGCAACAGGTGGCCGGGGTGCTCGTAGAGATCGATGAGCTGGCTTTCGTCCTTGGGAGGCGTGGTCTCTGGCATGGCGGATGAGGTCGGATGCAATCAGGTAATGGATGAGCTGCAGGGTGATGACAGCGATGCGGCAGTGTACGGTCCGCAAGGTTTTCCCTCAATCAATTGATGCAACGCGCAACGAAAAAAGTCCGCCAGCGCGTTTACTTGCGCTGCGGATTGGCGGATACTTTTCTAACATTCAGTGTACTGAATATTAAAACAGATAAATGCGAGACCCGACAGGATCTGGATCAAGCCGCCTGCGGAAAAGAACAAGCTGGAGCAGTCCATCAAGAAGGGCACTGGCCTTGGAAGGCCGGTGCCGGTTGAGGAATTCACCCAAGGAGACCGTCATGTTCCCCAAGAATGCCTGGTACGTCGCCTGCACGCCCGACGAAATCGAAAGCAAGCCCCTGGGCCGCCAGATCTGCGGCGAGAAGATCGTGTTCTATCGTGGCGCCGAAGGCAAGGTTGCCGCCGTTGAGGATTTCTGTCCGCATCGCGGCGCGCCGCTGTCGCTGGGCTTCGTGCGGGAAGGGCAGCTGGTATGCGGCTATCACGGCCTGGAGATGGGCTGCGATGGCCAGACCCGCAGCATGCCGGGCCAGCGCGTGCGCGGCTTCCCCTGCATACGCAGCTTCCCGGTGGTGGAGCGTTACGGTTTCATCTGGGTGTGGCCCGGCGACAAGGAGCAGGCCGATCCGGCGCAGATCCATCATCTGGAATGGGCTGAGAATCCCGAGTGGGCCTATGGCGGTGGCTTGTATCACATCAACTGCGACTACCGCCTGATGATCGACAACCTCATGGACCTCACGCACGAGACTTATGTGCACGCCTCCAGCATCGGCCAGAAGGAGATTGACGAAGCGCCGGTCAATACGCGGGTGGAGGGCGAGCAGGTCATCACCAGCCGCTTCATGGAGAACATCATGCCGCCGCCGTTCTGGCGCATGGCCTTGCGAGGCAATGGCCTGGCCGATGAGGTGCCGGTGGATCGCTGGCAGATCTGCCGCTTCTCGCCGCCCAGCCACGTGATGATCGAAGTGGGCGTGGCGCATGCGGGCAAGGGTGGTTACGAAGCCGGGCCGGAGCACAAGGCTTCTTCCATCGTGGTGGATTTCATCACGCCTGAGACTGAAACGTCGCACTGGTATTTCTGGGGCATGGCGCGGCACTTCCGTCCCGAGGACAAGGAGCTGACCAACACCATCCGCGAAGGGCAGGGCAAGATCTTCGGCGAGGACCGCGAGATGCTGGAGCTGCAGCAGGCCAACCTGCTGAAGTATCCCGAGCGCCGCCTGCTGGCGCTCAACATCGATGCCGGTGGTGTGCAGTCGCGCAAGGTGCTGGACAAGTGGCTGGCGCGCGAATCCGAATCCGGCAAGGCTGCCGCGGCCTGAGGAGTGACGATGACGACATTGCAGGTCAAGGTCGCGGCGCGCCGCGAGGAAGCCGACGGCATCGTCGGACTGGAGCTGGTCTCGGTGGATGGTGCGCCCTTGCCGGGTTTTACCGCCGGTGCGCATATCGACGTGCATCTGCCGGGCGGTTTGCTGCGCCAGTATTCGCTGTGCAATGCGCCACATGAGCAGCATCGCTACCAGATCGGTGTATTGCGCGATGCCAATTCGCGCGGTGGATCGGTGGCGGTGCATGAGGCGCTGAAGGTTGGTGATCTGCTCACCATCGGCGTGCCACGCAACCAGTTTGCGTTGGTGCCGGCGCAGCACAGTCTGCTGCTGGCAGGGGGCATCGGTGTGACGCCCATCCTGTGCATGGCCGAGGCGCTGGCGGCTTCCGGGGCTTCTTTCGAAATGCATTATTGCGCCCGTTCGCCTGCACGCCAGGCGTTTCGCGAGCGCATTGCCGGGTCAGGATTTGCGGACCGCGTGGTGCATCACTATGACGATGGTGATGCCGCGCAGAAGCTTGATCTGGAGGCCTTGCTGTCACAGGCTGATCCGGCTACCCATCTTTACGTCTGCGGTCCTGCCGGTTTCATCGCGCACGTGGTGGAGACTGCCCGGGCGCGCGGCTGGCCGGAGTCGCAGGTTCATTTCGAATACTTTGGTGCGGCGCCGGTAACAGCCGATGGCAATGGCGCGTTTGACGTGAAGCTGGCCAGCAGCGGGCAGGTCTACACCATTCCCGCCGACCGCACGGTGATCCAGGTTTTGTGCGAACACGGTGTGGATGTGCCGGTGTCCTGTGAGCAGGGCATCTGCGGGACCTGTCTCACGCGCGTGCTGGAGGGCGAGCCGGATCATCGCGATCAGTACCTGACCGATGAGGAAAGGGCGGCCAATGATCAGTTCACGCCTTGCTGTTCGCGGGCTCGCAGTTCGTTGCTGGTGCTGGATCTGTAATGTTCTGAAGCAGTATTGTCCTGCGTCGTAAATCATTTATATAAATTAAAACCTGAGGAGACATGATGAGCGAGATGATCGATACCCGGCGCCGCCACCTGGTGCTGGCCGGAACCGCACTGGCTGCGATGGGCGCGCCCCTGGTCGCACGGGCAGCTGATGCACTGAAAGTCGGGCTGATCGTGCCGATGTCGGGGCCGTTTGCTTCGACCGGGCGGCAGATCGAGGCTGCGGTAAAACTGTATCAGCAGAAGTTCGGCGACAGCGTGGCCGGGCGCAAGGTGGAGATCCTGTTGAAGGATGATGGCGGCGTTTCTCCGGATGTGACCAAGCGGCTGGCGCAGGAGCTGGTGGCGAGGGACAAGGCGCAAGTCCTGATGGGCTTCGGATTGACGCCGCTGGCGCTGGCGGCCGCGCCCATTGCGACGCAGGCCAAGGTGCCGATGATCGTGACGGCAGCGGCAACGTCGATCATTCCGCAGCGCTCGCCTTATATCGTGCGCACTGGCTTTACGCTGGCGCAGGTGACTTCACCGCTGGCCTCTTGGGCTGCGAAGAACGGGATCAAGAGTGTGGTGACCTTTGTTTCCGATTACGGGCCGGGGCTGGATGCTGAGAAAGTATTCGTGAAGACTTTTTCCGAGGCCGGTGGCAAGGTCATGGAGAGCGTGCGTGTGCCCTTGCGCAATCCGGACTATGCGCCCTTCCTGCAGCGGGTGAAGGACGCCAAGCCGCAGGCTTTGTTCGTTTTTGTACCTTCCGGGGAAGGCGCTGCCGTGTTGAAGCAGTTCACCGAGCGGGGATTGGCGGCGGCCGGAATTCGATTGATTTGCACCGGCGATGTGCTCGATGATGACCTGATGGCCGGGATTGGTGCAGCTGCCAAGGATGTGGTGAGCAGTCACCACTATTCGGCTGCGCATCCCTCTGCAGCCAACAAGGAATATGTCGATGCCATGGTCAAAGCCAACAAGGGAATGCGCGCCAACTTCCATTCCGTAGGGGCCTATGACGGGATGCATCTGCTCTACGAATCGCTCAAGAAAACCGGGGGCGATGCGGACGGTGAGAAGCTGCTGGCTGCCATGAAAGGGATGAGCTGGGAGAGCGTGCGGGGGCCGGTTTCCATCGATGCTTCTACTCGCGATATCGTGCAGACGGTTTATATGCGCAAGGCTGAGTTGCGCGGGGCTGAGTTCTATAACGTGGAGTTTGATCAGGTGGAGAAGGTGCGGGATCCTGGGGTTTGAGTTTTTGGATTTTCTTTTGGGTAGTCTGCACGGAATTTCTTCCTGCGCTCTAGCTTAATTCTTATCATTCTCCGGTCGGGAGAACGCGCCGGGAGCGGCCCGGCAGCCGCTCACTTTTCTTGTCTCGCCAAGAAAAGTAAGCAAAAGAAGGCGACCCCAAAGAGCCAGCCCTCCTTCGGAGGGTCCCCGCCGCAG
>JGI24891J29808_1000486_pt1 | contig 21743 bp, 29 predicted proteins | sample FreactcultuFSWF8_FD_29808 | JGI IMG/M metagenome (IMG submission 29808) | reverse complement strand
TGATGTGTGGGAAGCATGGTCTACGGCTCGCTCGTTATTGAGCACAGGACGAGGTGCAACCTTTGCGGAGGAATCCGTGACAAATCCGTGTCGCCCATTGCGATCCCGTTAGCCACACAGAGAATGACAAAAATCGGGACCAAATTTCTGGAGTGAAGTCAGGTATGGACAACAAACCAATTGAGATTCATCCGTACGATTTTGCTGAACTACTCGAAGCAGCGTCTTTCGATGAGGTGCTGACCATAAAAAAGTATCCATCAGATGATCGCCACACCGATTTCATCGAATTTAATGGCACGCTGTATCACAGAAACGCGTCGGCTCCAAGAACGGAAGGTCCCCACACGATTTTTTGAGGTAACACATGTTCCGTCGAATTTTGGACCATATCATCGTTGGCTTCTGGCAGGGAATTGGCGTCGAGGTGTCGTTTCTCATGCTGTGGCTGGGCTGGCATACCTTCCACGGTAAGTTAGCCCATCGGTTTGATCCTGAACACTGGTTTCACAAAATTCACGACTACTTTACAACGTGAGGGCACTGTGGCCGATCTAAACGCTGATCAAAAACTGGTGATCACCGATTGTTTAGGTGCCCGTTCGGTTATTGCTGGCCCTGGAAGCGGCAAGACCACCACGATGGTGAGTCTGATCAAATCTCTCGTCGCTTCTGGAGTCCGGTCCTCAGAAATTCGGGCTGTGACATTCTCCAAAGAAATGGCTGCGGCTCTCGAAAAAAAGCTGGGTATGACAGGCGTGGTGTCTACATTCCACAGCCTGGGTTACCTCATCTGCTCGGAGATGGAACGGAAACCCGTCGAACCGGAGTTGCGGCACCGCCTGATGTGCAAGCTCACGCGGCAATGGCGGCTGGACTACAAAGAACTCGACTCTTTCATTGCCACGATGCGGCGAGAAAATATTAGCCCGCAGGACGCGGTGGACAGCGGGTCTTTTGATTATGGCATGGCTGAAGCTTACGCGACCTATGAGGCGGTCAGAGCCCAAGAAGGTTGGATGGATTTCGACTGTCAGCCGCCCTACACCCAAATTACCCTCTCAAATGGCAACAAAAAATTTATTTCACAGTTAACAGTTGGAGACTCGCTTTTATCGTGGAATAGGAAACATCAGGGCTACCGAACTCGGACACTTACCGGAATTGCAAAAAAACCATATCAAGGAGTTTTATTGGGCGTGACCAGCGGCGGTAAAAAAACATACACAACTCCAAATCATTGGTTTTGGGTTCGCTTTACCGCTCACGCAAAAAATCAATACGCCGTTTATTTGATGTGGAAAGAGGGAGTGGGTTTTCGAGTTGGACAATGTAAATTCTTTTCGCGAGGATATGCAAATTGGCCCACGCGAATGAAACATCAGACTGCCGATAAAATGTGGATTTTGCGGGTGACGCCTAGCTATTATGAGGCTTTGACTGTCGAGGCAGAATACTCTGTTCGATATGGTTTACCTCAAACAGTGTTTGTGGGACTGCGGTCATATCCAAGTCCCGAAGCAATTTCTAGGATTTTCTCTGCCGAAGACCCACAAAACGGGCACCGATGTCTACGGGACCACGGACTATTGTTTGAACGTCCTTTTATTGAGCCTCGAACGAAGATGCAACAGTGGACCCGAAAGCAAGGCGGGTTCATTAAAGTGGCCGCTTGCAATATCATCCCCGGTCTTATGGAACTTCCTCAAAGTGGGGATATTACCGACATAGAACGGTGTTGGTTTGATGGTGAAGTGTACTCTCTAAGTGTGGACACGGACCACACATACGTGGCTGACGATTTGATTACCGGGAACTCCATGTTGGCCGATTCTGTACAATTATTGGAAAATGCTCAGTTTCGGGCACGGTGGTCGCCGAAATATTTGATTGTAGATGAGGCCCAGGATACGGACGATCTGCAGTGGCGTATGATGCAGTTAATGTCCGAAAAACACGGCAACATCACGGTGGTTGGCGATCCTAACCAGGCGATCTACGGTTTTCGCGGAGCGAAGCCCGATAACATTACCAATTTTCAACAGTGGTTTCCCAGTGGCCGGAAGTTCTACCTCGGAAAAAATTATCGCAGCACGCAAACCATCGTGAACTTTGTTCGCGAAAATGCTCCAGAGGATACGCCGAAGGAACTGCTGGCACGCATGCAGGCGGCCAGGGAAGTTAAAGGCGTGTCCATTGGCTTGAAGATGTATTGGACAGATGATGCCGAAGCAGAATCGGCCCTAGCACTGGCCCGGAAAGACCCGCTGAATAGTATTATCCTTGCCCGCACAAATCGCCTGGTGGGGCTGCTGGAGCGGCTGTGCAACAGAAACAACGTCCGGTACCACTTGTTGGGCAAATCCGGGTACTGGAAGCAAACGGAAATTCGCAAAGCTATCGACGCGATGAAGGCTTATCCGGGCCTGACAACTGACGCCGCGTTCAGTTTGGTGCTGCCGACCTTAGAGGCAAAATATGCCGTGGACGACCGGACGGAGCGGGACAACGATGCTTTGGAAAATTTGAAAACGCTTCGGATTATTGGCAAAGATTTCAAGATGGCGAAAGATTTCGCGGTGCATGGAAATAAAATGATCCATCGCCGAAACGATCCTCGGGGTGTGTCTCTCTCGACGGTGCACCAGGCGAAGGGCGGCGAGTGGAAAAACGTATATGTGATCGGAGCCAACGCCAAAGGATTTCCGCATCCCAAAGGCGAACCGAAAGAAGAGAAGCGAATTTACTTCGTCGCCATCAGTCGTGCTATCGAGACGTTACGCATCTCGTTCGCGGGAACTCCGTCTCCGTATCTTCGGAAATATTTGACCGACGAAATTTTAGACAAGCTGCGAGAACACGCGGAAGAGGTCGAGCATCTGCAGGTGCAGCCGAGTCTTTTTGCTTGAATACTTTGGATTTGATTTCCAGACTTTTCGTGCTATAATAGAACCACATGAAAACTTGTTCTAAATGCCGCATTCCTAAACCTGTAGCCCAGTTTCGTAAAGATTCTAGGTATGCGGGAGGTCGATTTTGTTGGTGTTATGACTGTGTTCGCGCTTATCATAATCGGCCTGGATACCTTGCAAAGGAGCGACGACGGAGAAAACAACGGTTTGCAGACCCGAAAATTCGGGAAGCCCGTAATAAAGCGCTTCGTGCATTTTACGCTACACCAGAAGGGAAGCGAAAACATAAAGACCGCTTGTACAGACGGAAATATGGGACCACTCTCGGAGAGTTTGAGGTGCTTTGTGATGCACTAAAAAACAAATGTGAAATTTGCAATCGCAAAAAACAACTAGTACCCGATCATAATCACAAAAATGGGAAATTTCGGGGAGCTATTTGCTATCAATGTAATTTGGGACTGGGTGCCCTCGAAGCGTTGCCAAATCTTGTTGAAAGATTTCAAAAATATATCCAGGAGCGTGTATGAGTATAGGAAAATCTCACCTCTACATCAATAGTCGAGGGCAATTTGTAACAAGGCACTCCTATAGCGGGAGCGAAGCCTATCATTTTTGTGCCCGAAAATATTATTTAGAGCGGGTGCAAGGGTGGGCCGAAAAGGTGCAGCGGGCCGCCACATTTTTTGGGACGGCGTTAGAAACTGCCATCACTTTCTGGCATCGCCACAAAGAAGACACGCCAGCCGCCGTGGCAGAATTCGTGCGGCTTTGGGCCGAACACAAAGACAAGCCGTACACCTATTCAAAAGGTGATCTGGACTGGAACCGTTTGAATTTGACGGGCCAGGAAATGGTGAAACTCTACGCTCTGAAGTATCCCACTTTTCCATACGTGGTGAAAAATCCTGCTCACGATTTTCAGGTTGAAACCACTTTTGAAATGTTCCCTGGCACCTCCCTGGCGGGGCTGGAGTTCACGTCCTACATCGACTTGCTGGCCACGCTGAAGGACACGAACGAGCCCTTGATCGCCGATATCAAGACCTACGGAAACGACGTTCCCGATCTGATCACGCTCGATCCGCAATTGCGGAGCTACGCCTGGGTCCGCAAGAAACCCGGAAATGCTCCGACACCAGTTGCGTGGGTGTGGTTCAGAAAAATGGGACGCACGGTCTCGAAGGGCGATCCCATCACCATGCTGGAGCCCTACGCGGGCCTTCAATGCGGGGACGAGGCGTGGGTCCTGGCGACCGATGATTTCGGTGCATGGTTGACACAAGACAAAACGATCTTAGAAGAGATCGACACCAAATTTGTCGGGAAATCAAAGGCGGTTCTGGCGGATCGTGCTGTCTACATCGAAGGGCACGCGAAAAATGTGCCTGAACGAGCATTTACAAAACAACGGCTGTATTTCAAAATGGGATTGATCACCGCCGAAAGTGCAGAAGATATCGGTCGTTCAATTAAACGCGATATGGTGAACATCGCGGCGGCCAATGAAAAAGATTTCTGGCCGATGGAGTCGGGAGTAAGATTTCCGAACGAGAAGTGTCCTAACTGTGCGATGCGGGGCATCTGCTCGAACGATCCCAATCTTCGCGATTCAATCTTAGTTCGAAAACAAATAGATGAATTGGACTTCAGCAAAGAGAGCGAGTAACATGCCCAAACGCGTCTTAGACGGCGAAGGGTACTGGACATCTTCGAAAATTCGTCAGCTACCCTTCGAGTACCGAAAAGACTATGCTGTGTGGATACCTTTGGCCGCAGCCAACGGCGTTTTCGAGGTTGATTTAGATTCCATAAAGGCAAAGGTCTATCAAGCTGGGATCGATCCGGATATGACCACGGAAGGGGTGTATCGTATCCTAAAAGCGTTTGTGGTGGTCGGCCTGGTCCGGGTGTGGAAGGCCCAGGGCAAACTTTTAGGCTACTTTAACGGGATTGAGAAGCCCGGTCGGTTGCCCGGTTTGAAGTACCTGGAACGCTGCCCTGAGCTACTTCCGAATGCACCGGATCGCATTTTGGCAAAAAAGGAACAAATTCGGCTGCTAGACGATGCAATGGCTTACATTTCCGTGCAAAATCGACAAATTTCGTTACATGACTTTTCCAAAAGCGTGCAAAGCGAAAACGATAACGCTAACAAAACAGATACTTTAACAGGGGTTTCACTCAATGAGTCTCATTGAGCCTTCTTGACACTCATTGCTGGTTTAGGCTTTGGCTTTGGCTTTGGTTTTGGTATAGGCTTAGGCTTAGGTTTTGGCGCACCCTGGAGGGTGCAAAGCATGCTTATTAAGGCGCTGAACAAGATCGCGGCCAAGGTTCTAAAAAACACCTGGGGAGCGTTGCCGCAACACAAGGAACGATTCGAACTGATCCAAGAGGCGTATGGGGAATCGGCGGTCAAAGCGGATTTCCAAAATTGGTGCGAGGAAGTGAAAGATCAGCACCCGAGATTTCCCCTGTCCGACTATTTGAAAGTTGTGGACGCTCGATTGGGTTCGGCTCCAGTGGAACAGGTTGTGAATCCAGGTGTAGAGGAAATTTCAGCATTGACGTATAAACTCACGCATCGTCCTGCTCCTCGAAAAAATTTGACAGAGCTTCTCACACAATTTTCCGTAAGCGAGATCACGAATGCGTTGACGGAATATGTCGGAGGATTGGAGGATCGTGAACTACCGTATGCTGGCAGAACTTTTTTTGTTGATGGTGGCTGTGCCGCGATTATTGTGGCACAAAGAAAACGTGAGGAGGATAGGAACAAGCAAATCGAAAAAGATCAACAGGAAAAAAATCTGATCGCGGCTCTGGTAGAAAAGCAGCGGCGAGAAATTGAACTGGAAGATGAGCGGAGAGAAAAAGAAGAGAACGCTGCTCGGCCATCCGTGGATGATTTGTTCGGGAGCAAACAGTGAAAAAATTCAGCGATCAAGATTTGAAAAAATGGAAGCAGGAAATAAACGCGGGTCCTGTGATCGCATCGCGAATGACTCTTCGCCGCGAGAACTCGGAATACGTGGGGCTCTGCCCATTTCACGACGAGAAGACACCTTCGTTTAAAGTGTACCGCCTCGATGACGGGACATGGGGCTATAAATGTTTTGGGTGCGGGGCGAACGGCAATGTGTTTCAGTTCATTCAGAAAAAAGATGGCGTGTCTTTTACGCAGGCCGTTGAAAAAGTTTTGGAGTTGGCGGGCGTGACGGGATGGGAGAGTGGAAAAACTCAAGTCGATCAAACCTTCGGCCAAATTCTCGACAACAAAAAAGATTTAGTGACGTTCAAACTGGAAGATTATGCGAGAACAGAAAAAGCGCTGGAACATTCTCTTGATGGGCAGCACTGGATTTTAGATCGCGGGATTTCGATGGAGACCGCGAAGAGGTTTCATCTCGGATTTGTGCAGGATGCAACCGCAGTTTGCGGGACCAACCATCCCTGGGCGAAGCAGGGCTGGGTTCTGTTTCCAACCTTGTCCGATGATGGGTGTACAGTCACTTCCGTGAAATATCGGAGTTTGGTTGCGAAAAAAGATATGGTTGGAGACGCAGTAGTGTCGGGTATTTTGCGGGCGAAAGACACGTCCACGACGCTTTATAATTTGCAAGAGGTGAACCCGCTGGAAGATGTCTGGATCGTAGAGGGAGAACCTGACACGTTGGTGATTTCTCAGACTGGAGTTCCTTGTGTCGGATACCCCAGTGCTCAGTATAATCCTACCGATGCGGAGCGAGATGTGTTGATGAAAGCGGCTCGCAGATTTCTCGCGGGAGACTCCGATGCCGTGGGCTCGGCTTCGATGGATAAATTGTGGAAGGAACTGCGTGAGAACACTTTTCGCATTCGATGGCCCGAAGGGTGCAAAGACGCAAATGACACGCTCCTGAAGCATTGTAGCGGCGATGCCGACCAATTTACGCAGTTACTGGACCAGTTAAAATCGGCGGCGTTGGCCCAACCTATTCCCGATTACTATGACATCATGGAGTCGATGGACTCGATGGATGACTCGAACCCAATGGAGAATCCTCGCCGCCTGCATTGTCGGACGCGGGAAGTCGATGAGATGGCTGTAACCCTTCCAGGGAACGTGGTGAGCGTGTTCGCGAGCTACACCGGAAGCGGAAAAACCACCTGGGTCATGGATGAGATTGCGTTGTACGAAGCCATGCAATTCGGATCGGTCGTGGTGAATTATTCCGCTGAGTTGTCGGTGACTGAATTGGCAACTCTCGTTGCCGCAAATCTGACAGGCACGGATCGGCTGAAAGTGGGAAAAGCCGAATATAAAAAGGCGGCGGCTAAACTTCAAGCTTCTCATGCCCGCTTCTATGTCGGGTACAATCCCGATCTGAATCGAATCGGCCTGGTGCTGGATTCTTTGGAGTGGGCGATTCGTCGCCTGGGTGCGAACATAATCGTGTTGGATCACCTCCATTTTCTCTGTCGTGGAGAGAAGGACGACATCAAGGCCCAAGCGGACGCCATGCAGAGAATTAAAAACATCTCTCGCAAATACGACGTGATTTTTCTGGTGGTCGGGCAAAGTCGGAAGCCCGCCCAGGGAAATAAAGGAAAATCATCTGAACAGTGGGATGCGAAGGGCAGCGAGACATTCACCTCCGACGCGACCACCACGTATCACATCCATCGTTCTCGGAAAAGTGATATCGATTGGGACCATCCCGATACGTGGCCTGCAGACATCTTAGAGAATCGCACGGAAATTCGTTTGGATAAATGCAGGACGAAAGGGCCGGGAAAGGCGGTTGCATTGCAGTGGTTCGCGGGAAGCGTGGCAAAGTTTCTTCCCTACACGAATCAGATGCCAGATTTGCCGCCTCAAGCTGCACCGCCAGAGATGGATTCAGAATTGCCGTTTGAGGACAGCGAGCCCAAAATTGTGAGGGATTTCAATGTCGATTAAAGTAGTGAAGTGCAATTCGAAACGAGATAATTTTACCATGTACATTGGACGGAACTTTGCTGGAATGCCTGCATCCCCTTTTCATAATCCTTTTCGAATTGGGCCGGATGGGGATCGCCAACAAGTCATCGAAAAATTCGCAGCGTATTGGTATGCACCAGAACAAGCGGAGTTGCGTCTTCTGGCTCAAATACAAATCAGCTATTTTGAAATTCTCGGGTGCTGGTGCAAACCGGAAGCATGTCATGGCGACATCATCGCCGGATATCTAAATTGGAAATTGCAGCTTCCCCTGGAGGTTTTGTGGCACTAAAAATGGACCCGGCGTTAGAATACACGTCGCCTGAAAATCGCGGTGTCTGCGGATTCTGCGGCGGGGAAGAAGGCGGCTATGCGAAAAAAGATTCGAACGGTAAGTGGCGGGCTGCATGTTGGGCGTGCGTGAAGCCTGCTGATTCTGATAAACCTCAACCGAAACGGAAAAAAGCGGCCCCGCCTCCACCGGAGATCGACATGGATGTGGAGAAGCCGCAGCCGAAACGAGCACCAGGCATACCGCCGTCGACGCATCGTCCGAAAGTTCTCTAGGAGATTTTATGTCCACTGACCAGGCAATTCAGTTTGCGAACGGAGACAATATCCTCCATCGGGTGAAGACGCAGGCCGCCGAGATGGCCAAAGCCGAAGACCAGTGCGAGCACGGCTATGCACATTTGGGCTGGCTGCTGTTGGAGGTGGCACAAATGCAATACTGGCGGATTCATCATTCCACCTTCAAAGAATATCTCAACAGCGTTGCGGAGGTGTCCCACAAAACGCCGGGTCAACTCCAACAATATTTTCTCACTGTCCGCGATTTGAGCGATACATTTTCGCGTCAGCAGCTAGAAGAGATGGGGATCACCAAAGCGATTCGCTTGCGGGCCGCTAAGGATTATGCATTGGTGCTTCCTCCATCGATTGTGACGGCGGCTCTTGATCCTCATACGACCGTTCGGGATTTGAAAAAGGTGATCTCCACCGTTTTGAAGATGGAAGAAGAAGAGGGAGACTGGATGGATTGTGAAATGGAGTTTTATGTGACGGCAGAGCAGCGAGCTTTGATTGAGCAGGCGATTGATGTCGCCATGCATACGGAACCGATCACTAAAGCGACCATTTCTAAGTCTGCACAGATGCTCGACGTGATGACAAAATTCTCGATGGAATTTTTGAGTGCTCATTCAGGAGACGGGCAATGAAGGACCGCTGGGTCTACGCTGAACTGAATTCTCAGGGCACAGTCATTAGGATTTTTCGAAACAGAAAAGATGCATATGATTTTAAAGGGTTGATGACGCAGGTTTCTCGTAAAATTGCCGTGCATGAGATTCGGCATCAATTATTTTTAAGATCGAAGGGTGCTTGTGAATTGTGCTTGGGTCCTGTGATTGAGTTGACGGGGCACATGCACGAGCGGCAGCACCGAGGAAAGGGCGGGGAAATTTCGCTGGAAAATTCCATTTTCATTTGTGAGAAATGTCACAGGTACCAGCATCGGGATCGAAATCCCCATTTTTCTTCAAGATTGCCGCTTGACATTTACGGGTTGTTGTGAGAGAATATTTTTAGACTGCTTCAAGTGAGGGGTGAGTCGTTAAGCAGGCGGCTCGCCTCTTTTACCCTTCCTGCTTAATTTGAAACTTAGGAGGCAGTGATGGGACATAATGTAGGGAAGGTGGCAGAAATAGCGGTCAAGAAAGGCGACCGAAAAAAGGCTGTGGAAACTCGCTCGGACGAGCAGATTTTGCTGGACATTCGCAAGAACCTGGCGAACCGTTTGGCTGTGACTGCCGATGACCAGCGATTTTTGATGTTGCGGTACGATGCCGTGAACACTCTGATGGCTCAAAATACCACCATCATTCAGTTGGGGATTCAGGCCCTCGAAGAAAAGGAAAAGGAACAAAAGCAACTGGTGTTCATGCTGGAAGCGGCCAACGAGGCGTTGGAGACCACTCGGCGAGACCGCGACAACTTTGCACACCAGTTGGTGGCCAGCCAAGCGGAGATCGCAAAACTGAACGAACAGATTGAACAGTTCCGCTCCGTCTACGAAGTAGAAAATCGCAATATGTCTGTGAAGGTGGAGCGAGTGATAGAAGAGGGTGCCGGTCAGAACGCATAACAATTTGTGGGTGGAACCTAGTAGAGCCCAGCATGCTGGGATGTAGTGGGGTCTACGCTTAAGGGTCCCAGCACCCGCAATACATTTCTGAGAGGGTGTCGAGATGTTGAATGTTTGTGTTGAAATGCCGTTAGGGAATCAATCGAGAGGCTACAATTTCGCGGACGAGCGGCCCGCGAAGGCGGCGTTTACGCGACTGGTGTCGCAAATCAGGAGTTGGAAAACTTTCGCAGCGACGGTTGTCATGTCCGTCGACTCTATCGAGGTTCAACGGGAGCGGATCAATGCTGACCGATAAGAATGGAAATCGGCTGTTTCGGAAAATTGAAGTGAAGGTGGTATATCCTGATAATGTGATGCCGCCGAAATTGTTCGTGCAGCATGCTCCTCCTCGCCAGGGATTCAATGATGACAGTGTGGATCAAATGCTGATGAACATCGCGGATCGGTTAGACCAACTATATCCGTGGTGGGAATTTAAGATCGTGCCTCTGCGGTCCACAGGCCGCATAGTTCGGTTTGTGTTTACCCACGCAGGTAATCGGGCTATGAGTTTGTCAGATAGTTTATAACCACAAGAGAGCAGTGATCCGGAATCGGATATGGAGACGGGGAATTCACCGACACAAATGGCAACAGTCGGGAATGAAACGGCGGTCGTCGCCATATCCGAGACGGATTCCGAGAACCAGGGGGCCAGCGATGCACGCTCGGTTTGAAATCTGGCAAGAGCCCACGGGCAAATGCCCCTCCCTGCTGTGGGCGGCTCAAATGATCAATTACATTGCCCGCTTTGAGACGCAGGTGGCTGCAGAAAACTTTGTGGCTTCGGTGAAAGCTTTCAGGAAAAAGCACGGGCTCAAGTAAGTTTGAACGGTTCGGTGAAGCCGCAGACCATCGGGCCGCATGGGCAAGCTTCGCAAGTAGAGATGTACGACTCCCAGCACAATGTGTACAGACAATCCCATTCAGCCCCGCAGATCGAGCAAACGTGGGGCTGGCTCCAGCATTCTTCGGGCTCGTGTGGAGTTGAAGGTTTGGCCATACGCAATAATACCTGAATCTTGTTGACAATGCAAGAGTACTTTGGTACTATAGGTTTGTGAGGAACAGATGGCAGACGCAAGAACAGCTTTTTTGATCACGATTGATCAGGACCACGAAGGCGGCTATCAGGACGATCCGAAAGATAGAGCTAACTGGTCCAGCGGCCAGGTCGGGATCGGAACTCTGGTCGGCACCAAGTACGGGATCACTGCACTGGATATGCCCGGAAAGGTCATCAAGGATTTGACGCCCGATGAGGCGGTCGAATATTACATCGAGCATTATTGGAAGCCGCTCTACAGCCAAATCAATTCTCAGATTGTGGCTAATAAGTTGGCCGACATGGGTGTGCTATTTGGTGTGGGGACTGCCATAAAATGCCTGCAGGAGGCCCTGTACATACCTCCCGATATGAATTTTGGACCGGAGACTCTGGCCGCGACCAACAACAATAATAGTTTGCTCTTGCTCGCGGATTTTCGTCAGCAGCTTCGGACTCATGCGGCGAGCGTAGCGGCAAACAACCCGAACGAGGCATCTAACTTGCGGGGATGGGTGCGGAGGATTAATCTTTCTTAAAAGTTTGAGCCTGTCGGCGGGCGGCAACGCCTCTCCAGAATTAACGGGGCGTATAAAACCAAAGCAGTACACCGACACATTTTCTAGGGGACGGGCCATGACAGCTGCGCGAAATGTTTTTCAGTTTAAATGCAAGCATGGGCATTTGACGGAAAAGACGTTCGCTTTAGGAACCAGAGTGGACGACGAGGACGAAACGACCTGTAGCGAATGTCTGAAGAAAAATATTTTGGAATCTGCGTACGTGGTGTCGATCAGGCCCACCAAGAAAGGATAACATGATGGGCGTCCCGCACAGATATTACTGCACCTACTGTGAGAAATTTTTTTATGGTGACGGCACGCATGAGTTGGCTCGGACGGTAAACGGCCACAACGATAAATTTCATCCTGCCGAATTTGCGGGTTGGATCGGCCAGACGATTGTGAAGTCGGCACACTATCGCGGCCCTGCAGAATCTGTTGGTGCGAAAACTTCCCGGCCTGCCGCCGTTCCAGAGGAGACCGTATCTTTGCCCGCTCTTACGGAGTTTGATAAAAAGTTTTTGGCGGAAGGATTAGTCAAATGGTGAAATTCTTTTTGATAGTGATCTTTTTTGTGGTGACGGCCCTGGGCGGGTTGTGGGATCGGTGGTACTGGGAGAGAAAACGATGACCATTCTCGAAGAAAAGCTGATCGAGCTTGGCAACGCGTTGGCGAGAAGTGTTGGGCACCAACTTAATCGGTGTCCGAAAGGTTCGCCCGCCATTCCGTGCACTTGTGGTGCGGGCGGCCAGCAGGCCCAGGCTCTTGTGGATTGGCAGCGGTTGGTTGACTCGATAAAAGAGTCTTGACAATATGGCTCGCCTTTGGTATCATCGGTTCAGGTTTGAATGTCACACTCGAAAAGAGGTGCCACATGAAGCATACTCTCTAAACCCCACACACTACAAGATCAGGACACTTATATAAAGTAGGTAGCACTGAGCGGCACCGCAGAGGGTAACACCCATTGAAGCGGTGCCGCTTTAATTTTGGAGGGACGATGGCGGCAGATTTATGGTCGGCGGAATATTACGAGCAGAAGACGTTTGAGCGGCTTAAACACGCTAAACCGGATGACTTTCTACCTTGGGAAGAAGCACGAGAGAAATATATTCAGCAGACGCTAGAACCCTTGCTCGTCAGATATCGCCAGAGCGATCACTCCTGGTTCAAGGATTGGAATCGACGGCGTGGTGAGATGATTCACAGCAGCGATCTGATCTATCGGCTTCAGAATTTGAATCCCCACATTTTTGTGCAGGCTCAAATTAATTTTCCCGACGACTGGGGCCTGTATACGTCCGCTCTTGGCCGCGTGCAATTTCTGACGGGTCTGCCGAAAGGGTGGTTGACAGAATTCAGCTATGCGTTGGTTGATGACCGCGATCTGCCGACCGAAGAGAAACGCGGCTGGCGTACTGTGCTGATCTATTGCTTAATGAAAGGTGCGATCACCTGGGAGCAGGTGCTGCAGGAATTTGGAGAACCGAACGATGCGTGGAATGATCAACGCTGGCAAGAAGTGACGCAAGATATCCGGCATGGCGGGGACGAAGTTTTTCAGCGAAACATCGCCAATGTATTTGGGAGTTGTTGACATCTTATTACAAGTTTTTGACTTATTCCTCCATGAGTGTAGGAGCACCTAGCAAGTTGAGCTTTTCATCATGAGGAGTAGTCAAATGCCAGAGCATGACAACAATCGCAGTTCAGCCCTTTCGCCGGAAGCGTTGGGGGTTATCAATTCCACAGTTTCAATGGCCGTGCAGGCGGCGGTCAACGAAGTATTCAAGGGCTTAGTGCCAGTCCTCAAGGATATGGCTCTCACCCCGGAGAAATTGCGGGAAGCGAATAAGCCGTACGAGGACCCGGCCAAGCTGGCTCGCGAATTGCGTGAGTCACTCAAGTCCAAGCAAGATGAGGCAGAGATTCAGCGAGTCACCCAGGCTCGGCGGGACGCATGTCCTCACCTCGATGCGAATGGGCGGTCGTCCATCAACTTGGTGCACAATCAGCCGGATCATCAGCCGCGAGGAATTTGCGTGGTATGCGGGGACTGGATTCATCCTCGCGAATGGCGAATTGGTCCTGCGGACGATAAGAACCCGCGAGGAAAGGCGTATCTCGTGGAGCCCCATAAGGACTACCGAATAGTGCTGCAGTTGGAATCGCATTCCTGATTTTTCGGATCATTTCGGAGGGCTTAATGAGCAAGCCTGATTTGGTGATCTCTGCGGTAAGCGGATATGGGTGGGATCAGTTGAGACCTTTTGTGGTCTCTCTCGCCCAGTCTGGTTTTTCGGGCGATGCGGTTTTGTTGGCGAATAATATTTCAACTTTTGCCGCCGATTGCGCCCGCGCCAGAGATTTCATTGTCATTCCTTTTTCGAAACCTCACTCCCCCACCTTCGTGATTAAGGATCGTTTCGTGCCGCTCTTGCAATTTCTGGAATCGGATCGGCACTATTACCGTTCGGTGATTTGGGTCGACGCGGGGGATCAAATATTTCAGCGTAACCCCTCCGAGTGGTTAGATCAGTACGCGAAACCCGGCGAGGTTATTGCTGCCCGCGAGTGCTGGCGTATCAAAGATGAAACTCAATTCAACGATCCTTGGGTTAAAGCCGCATTGCCGAATGATTATTCGTGGTTGCGTGAAGAAGAGGTTTTGTGCGGCGGCACTGTTGCGGGAGATGCGGAGGCGGTGTATCGTGCGTTGCGCCGGGTCTATGATCTTGTCTGCGAGAAACCAATATGGGGAAGCGATCAGGCATTTCTAAACTATGTTTTGCGGCGCGATGGGTTCGAGACGTTCGTTCCATCCATGCAGGATGGATGGACCGCCACCTGTTCGGCTTTCGATACCGCAGGTTTTCACAGTCCCATTGGCCGAGAGGCGGCCTCTCTTACTGACGCCGTTCCAGTTTTTGACCAGTCAAATCAATTAGTGTTGACTCCAGATGGGAAAAAGCCGTTCGTTCTTGTGCATCAATACAATCGCGATAGCGACTGGCTTCGTATCATGCACACCAAGTATCGGGACTAGGAAATGCCACGATATTCTATCATCACGCCGACGATTCTGCGTCCATCCCTCGTGCGAGCGTGCGCTTCTGTCGATAGTCAATTCTGTCAAGATTGGGAACACATTATTATGGTGGATGGGGTGCCGGGAGAGATTCCCGCGTCAATTATTCACCCCCAGCGAAAAATTTTTTGGTGCGACCGGGCACATAAAAATTGGGGGAACACCTGTCGCCACAATGCGTGGGATCACGCGACGGGAGACTACCTCTACTATTTGGACGATGACAACTATTTTGCGGACGACCAAGCATTAGAGTCGCTGAAAATCGTCACGGAAGATTGGGCAATTTTTCCGATTCTGAAGCCCAACTGGGGCGGCCTGCATTTTTTCTGTCCGCCAATGCGGTACTGCAGTGATTCAGGGGGCATGATAATTAAACGGGAGTTTGGGCGGTATCCGAATATTGCGGACTACGATGCGGACGGACAGTTGGTTGAACAATTACGCACGACGCACGGATACAAGGCGCTGCTATTTCGTCCTCTACTTATAAAAATGGGTTGAGTTTTGTGACTTATGAATCTTAAGTAGAGGCCCAGCCAGAAGAGTGGCGGGCACCCTGGTGGTTCCCACCAGAAAAAGGACACTACAATGGCTGGACGATACAATAACCGGGCGTATGTTTCTGCCGCACCGGGTGCATTTTATACCATCGCTGCAACGGATTTTGGCGCACCTGTTCCTGCGGCTCCGTCACTTACGTATCATGCGGGGTCAGGGTCTTTGGCTACCACCACAGCAACTGTGCAAGTAACGTGGATCACGCAAGAGGGTGTTTCTCTCGCGTCGGCATCGGCGACTGTCGCGGTCACTGCTGCAAGCGGGGGCGTAACTGTTGCGCAGCCCACTGTTCCAACTGGGCAGCAAAAAGTTATTGGGTGGCAGATTTATTCCACGGGCACGACGACTGCCGCGCTGTTGAATTCAGCGTCGACTTCGACTTCGCCCGCTCCGGCAGCTATTTCGACTAACGAGGGCAGTGAGATCGGCTATCTTGTTGCAACGACTTCTGTGTTGTTGGAAGTGTACGGCACAGGAGCCGCGCCCGCTGTTGTGGATTTTTCGGGCATTCAGCCTGCGCTGCCGTCGATTGCGGCACAGCATACGGCTGAGTATTATGCCATTATCCCGAACACGGGTTCGCAGTGGAAACAGCAAAAATCGGTTCAGAGTATGTGCAGTGACGGCGTTCCTGAAACGGCGGGGATCACCCTGAATCGGCTTGACTTTATTCAGCCCGTTTATCCAGGCGCGGCCAATCAGCCGCAGGGAGGCGCTAATCCTCCGAGTTCTACCTATACCCAGGCGAGCGTTGCACCGGGTACGTATATGGTGATGAACGGTTATCTGTTTCAGGCTACGCAATTGGCTTCGGCCAGCACGGCGGCCACGTTCATCGGATACTCTGCGTTCAACTTGTCCAAGGGGTCTTCGACTACGGACGGGAGCGTGACTTGGCTGTCGTTTGGTAAGGCCGGATTGCTGCGGTTTGATTTTGGAAACTTGTCGGCTTCTTCGGCGACGCCTGCAGCCCGGAGTTATGACTGCTTCCAGTTGTAATTGTTGGTTGCTGGCGGTTGGCAATTTTTTTTTATTCGGAGCGTGAAATGAGCAAAACGAGCATGGGTGTAGTTGTGGTCGTCCCGTCTAGTGGACGCCGGGTTCCTATCGAGTGGGCGATGTCTTTGGCAACGTTGAGTTACCCAGTCGGTATGCATCATGCGTGGTTCATTAATAAAAAGGGATCGGATGATCCTGCTTTTACTCGGGATCGACAAAGAGAGACGTTGGCCGAGAAGGCCATCGCTCTTGGCGCAGAGTACATGATGTGCTTTGACGACGACACTGTGCCGCCCGCGCATGCGATTCAGTCGCTATGGTACGTGCTTTCCCAGCATCCTGAAGCTGCTATTTGTGGCGGCATTTATTGCACGAAAGAGGCCCAGCCGTCGCCGATTGTGTTCAAGGAGCTTGGGGCGGGGCCGTTTTGGAACTGGACCCTGGGCGACATTTTTCCGTGCGCTGGATTGGGCCTGGGCTGCATGATGGTTCGCTTAAGCGCACTGAAAGCGCTTCCGAAACCTTGGTTTAAAGATTTCTCAACATGCGAGCCCGGTCGGCGAGAAATGATCGGGGAATCAGAGATCAATATCACTGGCGATAGCGGAACAGACGATCTCTATTTGTGCCAAAAGATGACTGAAGCGGGGCATGTGATTTTGGCCCACGGCGGCGTCCTCCCCTTGCATATCGGGGAAGACGACAAACAGTACATCTTGCCCGACGACAGCTATCCGATTGTGAGTTATCTGAAGCGGAAAGCGGAGATGGAAGCTCAAGGGCTGGACCCAAGGAATCGCGAATCGCGAGTGACGTTGTAGATGTGGATNGAGAATAAATTCTGAGGGGAGAACGGCAATGATCTATCATTTTATGATTCATCTGTTTTCAGTTGGGATTGGATTTTTTGGCGGCGTATTTACGCCAGCCATTGGCCGAGAAATCAAGTCGTGGTTTGTGAAGGAATCCACGGCAGCGGTCGCGGCGGCTCCCGCCCCTGTTCAGGCGGCTGTTGCGGCGGTCAGCGGAGCGGTTTCGAAGCTATAATTTCCTGGCACGGGGCTGCGCAAGCGGCCCCCTCGCCGAGATGCAGTTAAATCTACGTTTGGAGGCAAGAAATGAGCACAGCACAAGTACCACCCATCGCACAACCTGCGGCGGCGGCCCCGGCACCAAAGAAGAACGCAATTCAGATTCTCGAAGAGGAAGTGATTGGCTATCTTCGTCAACGCGAGCAGGCGATTGCGAATGTTCACGCGTTAGAAGGGGCCATTCAGGCGACTCAGGGTTTGCTGTCGAAGTTGCGGGCGGCTGCTGCAGAAGCGGCCAAGACCGTGGAAACGGACGCGACGAAGGTAGTCGACGCCGTGAAGACCGAAGCGGAGAATGTAGTCGAGTTCGTTAAAAAGGAACTGTAAGAAGTACCGATCTCCAGAGGAGAGTCTGCCTAGCTGCTCACTGGGTCCGACATATAAGCTCCTGCTGGTGCTCCGAACCCGCCCTGCTTCTCTTGACGAGGAGCAGGGCGTTTTAATTTGAGTAGGATTTGTTTAGGCGGAAAGAACCGAGGCACCCAATGAATTTTAATGGCACCCCCAATGTTAATCAAACCACGACCATTCAAGCTTTGGCCGATCAACTCCGAATCCACACAAAATTACAAAATTTTTTTGGAGTGGGGCAAATCGATGGGCAGCCGATGCTCCGTATTGCGGAGAACGTCCAGCAGATGCTGTTGACTCGCCGGATGCCGTGGAAGTTTAACCGGGTGCAGATGGGCTCGAACAATCCCGCTGTGAATCCGGCATTTTTCGTGTCACAGCAAGGATTTCAAGATTTTCATCATGCGGGAGCTTCCTGCTTCGCACTGATCAACAGCACGACTCCGGGCGGCCAACTGCCAGCGGGCGGTGCGGGCGTCGATCTGAATCCGGGCGTCTATCAAAACGGCAATGCCAAAATTAAATACGGCACGTTCAACGGAGGAAACTCCTATGGCCCAACGGGGAATTGGCAAACGGCTGGGATTATATTTAATCCTGCTGCCGGGACTTTTACTGTGCAGTTTCTTGATCCTCATCCGTTTCAGCCTGGGAATATTGGCTCGTCGCAAATTCTTATCGCGGGGGTTGTAAATCCGGCCTACAACAGCACATTTACCTACAACCAACTGGCACAGACGAGCCAGTGGATCAACAGCTACACTTTGGTTTCGATTGTCGATAATTTCCACATCGTGCTGCAGGGCACCTCAGGTCAGTACGGAACCATCACGAATATTTCTGCGGCAGGCGGCGTAACGACTGTTACCGTGGCGAACGCCATGACGACGGGCGACATTATGACGTTCACCGGAATCACGACGAATACGGCACTCAATGGGCAGACGGTTACACTCTTGTCCGCTTCGTCCACGGTGGTCACTTTTACCACGCCTTCGGGAGTCACGATTACCAACGGCACGGATACGGGGACGATCTACGCGGCACCGTCCGGTGCACCGGGAATTTGGAATTTGGGCTGGGTGGAGTCCGCTGCGTTGTTCGATATCAATAATCCGAGTTTCCCGCTCCCTGTGAACCCGATTGATGCGGTGCATCGGATTGCACCAGAGTACACGTCGACGGGAGACACTTTCAATTTGTCGTGCGAGATTGATTACGGCAATGGCGTTGTAAAATTCCGCCTGTCGCAACCCATCAGCACGTACCCGTTCGCATTCAACGTGGTCTATCAGGCGAAAGCTCCGAAATTTATTAACGGCCAGAGCGTGTTTCAGTGGCCGGATGATTTGGCGTATGTGCTTTTTGAAATGTGTTTGTGGCAAGGAATGCGATTCGCTTACGGGATGACGGCACAAGAAACGCAGGCACAAATGCAGGCGGCGTTTCTGGCGGTCACGAATGCATTGGCTTCGGAAGATCGCGAAGACAACATCCAATCGCTGACCCCGAACTTTACTCTAATGGGCGGGGCACAGTATTGATCTCGTAACTTTTTAGACTTTCTGTGCTGTAGTAGAATCACAGAAGGTTTAAATGTTCATTTACGTGATAGTTTGTAGCGAGACGCTGAAGATTTATGTCGGACAACACAAGTACGATGATCTAGGAAAATATTTATCGCGAAAATTTTGGGATGCGAATCATCACACGTCGGGACGGAGATCGCATCTCTACAATGCGATGCGGAAGCATCCTCGGGAATCTTGGAGTATTCACTCGATTGTTTCAGGGATCGCGGATAAAAGTGAGTTGGACGATCTGGAGCGGCACTATATTCGAGTGCTGAACACACGGCACCCCGAGGTGGGGTACAACATTTGCGAGGGTGGTGAAGGTTTTACTGGCCGTCATTCGGATAAAGCTAAACAAAAAATCGCGGAGAAAAATAAAGTTTCTATGTTGGGGAACACCAATGGACACGGTTCTCGCGGTCACGAAGTCCCTGAGAGCCAGCGACAATTTTTGCATGATCTGTATCAGGGGAAACCGAGAGACGAGAAGTTCAAGCAAACGATGAGTGCGGCCATGACCGCCTATTATGCGGCAGGCGGGAAAGCTGGCATGGCGGGTAAGAAGCAAACAGAAAAATGGCGGTTGGGACAGGCTGAAAGAACCGCAAAACTTATTGCGGGACGCCGGAAACAAGCGGCGGCTCAACGTGAAGCGAAATCAAGACTTTTTCTCCTATAAGTAGGCGAATACAATGCCAATAACTTTAATCAACGGGTATCCGCAAGGACCAAATTCGTTGATCGTGCCGAATGGTTCGATCAGTTTTCAACTGAACGTGGACGCGACAGTTGTCGCGGCACCGGGCGGATTTGTTGCGGCAGATTTAGTGGTGGTGTTTCAGTTTAATTCGGCAGGACAGATTCAGCCGAACACCGGAAATGCTGCTCAGATTTATAGCAACGCGGAATTAAATCCACAGGACTCAAGTGGGCTGGGAACTTATTATTTGGTCACGTTCTACGATCAGAATGGGGCACGACTAAACAAAAACCCCATGTGGTGGCAGTTTCCAGAAGCCGCTGGTTCTACGGTGGACATCAGTCAGATGATCCCGTTTTCAACGGTAGGAGGGAATGTGATTTTTTATCCAACACTTTTTGGGCCGCCAGGGCCAGCAGGCCCGACCGGGCCGCAGGGACCGCAAGGTCCTGCAGGAAGCAGCGGATCGATATTCGCGGGACCCTCGCCGTGGTATGATATCACATATTATGGTGCTCGGGCTTTAAGCTCGTTTGAAACGACCACTGCAACAACTGCATCCTCGTCCAGCACTTCAGTCACCGTGGCTTCGGCAATCGATTTTCAAATGAACGATGGTATTGTTATTTGGAAAGCAGGAAATGCGGCGGCTAGTGCCTCGGCCCCGACTGCTCCGACTGTAAGTTGTGCGGCGGTGACTGGCTCCAATACCTTCAACTATCTCTGCGTGGGCGTTGATGAATTTGGCGGGCTGTCTGCTAATTCAGCGGCAACTCAAATCACAAATGCTCCTGCTATTTTTGGAAATCTGCCTGTGCAGATTAGCTCGATCAGCCAGTCATCAGGTGTGGTGACGGTCAACACGGCCACTCCGATAAATGCGGTGGAGGGGCAACAGGTCACGATTGTGGGGATCGGCGGGGCAGGGGCCGGATTCATCGGCACATACGCGGTTGCTTCAGCCCCAACGTCTAGTCAATTCACATACGCTTTGTCCGGGAACGCGGGATCGGGGTCGGTATCCTCCTCTTCAACGGCACGGCTTTCGAACACCTACAACATCACGGCCATTACGAGAACCGGAACCACGATCTCCATCACGACAAACGCGGATCATAATTTCAACGCTCAAACCAGCGGCGGTGCGTACAACTATAAAGCGACCGTAGCGGTTGTTCAAGGAATCGATCAACAGACAAATGCGAGCGGCACCGCCGATCTAAACGGCGAATATGTTATTCTGTCCGCATCGGGAAATTCTCTCACGCTTCAATCTGCGATAGACTACGGATCGGCGACGGAAACCGGAGTGTTGACGGGCACAGAGCAATGGCAACCCACGGTCACGGTTTATGAGTACATCACCGTCACCTGTCCTTTGGCGTATCCCGAACCGTTCGCATATTACGTGTACGCAGATTACACAAATAGTGGAACCTACACTTTGATTGGACGGACACTGCCGTATCAAGGCACGTTCATCGATTATGGTCCGTGGCAAAATCAGGATTTTGCGGCTCCCGCATATGTTCCGACAACGATCACGCTTCCTGCGGGCATCGCTACGCAGAATCAGTTGTATGTGGGCAAGATCACTAACATCAGCGGCAACACGCTGACAGTTACTCCCGCTGTTCCAACGCAGGTTACTTCTGTGACGGCGATGCACGACAACACTGTCGCGATTCAGGCGGCTATGACAGC
>JGI24891J29808_1000485_pt1 | contig 21808 bp, 45 predicted proteins | sample FreactcultuFSWF8_FD_29808 | JGI IMG/M metagenome (IMG submission 29808) | reverse complement strand
AAATAAAAAGTTATATTCATGGAAGATTTACATACAATTTTAAGGTTCCTTAGCTTATTATCGGAATGCCTTTTTTCTATCCTCATGCTAGTATTATGCGTCTTAACGCTATTTAAACATATAGTTGAGATAGAGAATGAGAAGCTTAGAGTTGGACTAGCTACAATTAGTATATTACTAATCATAGCTGGTGCTGTAATATTTCTGGCACAACTATAGGCCCTATATGTACACAATTGTGTACATGAGCCCATTAGTGAACCCCACACATGACCAAAATACTAGATTTTAGACAAATCTAGCTACTCTACTCAGATTACGGATAAGTTGGCTCGTCCAGAAAAATGAGGAGGTAAATGAGGGAGTAAATGAGGGAGTAAACAGCATAGCATTATCCAGATGAAATATCCAGAAAATAGCTGTAAATGGGGCATAAGTAGGACATGATGACATAAGTGAGGGAGTACCCCCAGATATGCGTCATCTCATCCAGAAATATAGTTCATCTAAGCTATAACTTTAATAGTTCATCTAAACTAAACCAGAATGGCTCATCCAGATGATTACTATAATAGTTTATGCAAACCATTGTAGTGATAGTTCATATAAACCAATATATAATCAGGTTATCTGAATCATTGCTGTAATAGATTAATCTAACTATAAACTTATAGTTTATCTAAACTAATCCCATAAATCCTCTTAAAATCGTATCATATTTGTTAATTGTTACGCAAACATATTGGCTGGGATGACTGATGACAAATAAATTTTTAAAAAATAAGGGCTAAAACCTAAGATAGTCTTATATTTGGCACTTTTAGGTGTAAAAGTATTCAAAAAATATTTTTGTTGTTATCAAATTTAATCCTATATTTGCAACATGAACGCACATTCATCATATCAATACTATCATTTACGGCAATACTATCAATCGTTAGACGTTGATAGGATAAGAAACGAAGAACGTAAACAACTCATACAAAATGGTAAACTAAACTTTCAAGCTATTAAGGCTATTTGGCTTAGGCGTATGGAGCGTGAAGGTAAGCTAATATGTGTATATTGTCAAGAACCTGTAAAGATATATACTGGCATTACTGGTAAGCAACCTAAAGACATGGCAACATTAGACCATTTAATACCATTATCTGAAAAGGGTTTAAAGTATGATGAAAGCAACTTTATCTGTAGTTGTTCAACTTGTAACGGTAAGAGAGATATTTTACCTTCGTTTAGGGTAACTGATACAAAATATATTTTTTAATATCAAAAATAACCCTATCTTTGCATCACTAAATTATTAAACAATGGAAAATTTCGATTCAATTAGTTACAAAGGTAAAGAATATACTGTTAGAGACGTATATGTTTCTAAAGAAGTAGGTACAGTAAACGTAAGTGTTGAAAGTTTATCAACTGCTCTTTGTCCTGACGGCAACTGGGATAATGTTAGCGATGAAGCTACATATATTGACGAAAAGGTATATTTCTATGTACCTGATGAAATGATTGATAAACCAATTAAGGAACTAAAAGAGTATATCAAAGAAAATTCATAAATAAATTTGGTAGTATCAAATTTAGTCCTATATTTGCATCATTATTATTCACAATAAAACAAATGTATGTTAGAGAGTGCTGTTAGAGTTAAAAAAGTTACTAAAACTGTTTACGTTAAACCAAATGTAAACATTCGTAAAGAGGTTAATTTATTAACCATAAACAACCATAAGACCATTAAGGGCTATTAAATTTAATTATAAAATCTAAACTGGAAACAGAGTTACTGAATATCATTATTATGTTACTTAACCCAACAAAGAATTTATCGGTTAATTTTAGTTTAAACGATGTTAAAATGGCAGTTTTAAAACTACCTAAAGTCAACAACAAATATGACTTAACAACTAGGAATGATGTTATGAATGTGTTTAGATTTTCGGGTTTTGAATTTTTGTCTTTAGGTGTGTGGATTGATGTTTCTTTGACAAAAGTTAATGAAAATACAACTAATATCAATATTGAAGTTGTAAGAAAATTTGGAGCATTTGAGCAAGCACTTGAAATTCAAAAAGCCAATGAGCATATAGCAATTATGGTAACGACAATATCAAATACACTTCCTAAAATTGTTAGTGAACAAGAATTGTCCGATACCATTATAATTGAAGATGCAATTAGTTTCACATACAAATCAGAAATAGTAATACTTGGTGTGAATAGTATGTTAACTAAATTTAGCAGTTCATATAAAATAATGTCTAAAACTGAAAATGAAATTGTTGTTAATCGTTTGGCAAATAGTAAAGACGATTATATTTTTCCAATTGATACGATTATTACAATTTCTTTTGATACAAGTAATATTGCTTCATTGAAATTTACTCTTACAAATCCAACAAAAACTTTTCAAACAATTGGGGAATGTAATCGAAATAAATTAGTTTTAACTATCACTAAGAAGTTAATAACTGATGCCATTAATTCATTACCACAACTAATAGAACTTGCTGGTGAATATTCCAAATTAGATAAAGCTAAAGAATATAAACTTTTTAGGTCAAAAGCTAAAAAAGAACTGGAAATTAAATCAATTGAGGATTCTATTAAGGTATTAAGAAGTAAAGTTTATTAATAGATTTGGTGGATAAATATAGCACTCATATTGTCCACCAAATTCTTTTTTTGGTTGGTATTTATAATTTTTATATCTTCGTTTAAGTTTATTCTCTAACTCATAGATAAACTTATAATCTGTATGCTCGATGATTTTTAATATATTAAATTGGTATGGTAATTTATATTTACCTCTAAACCTTTTTTCAACAGTTGTAAATGTTCTACCAATTTTTATAAAACGTTCTTCTTCATTAAAGCATTCGATAACATATAGTTTAAATGAATTAAAATATTTTGATTCCTTAGCATTGGTAGCCCAATTTGTTGTCGTCCAACCACCGTTATGTTCTGAAAATGAACATTTTTTACATCCACTACCTCTTAAATGGTCGTGTGCAATTTGTTCAAATTCACCGTGTATCGGACAAATAATTTTTACTTTACCATCTTTTTTATCATATATAACATTATCATAGTTATATTTGCAGTTATGTTTTTTATTAGCTTTGTTAATGAATATTTCAGTTGTAAAAGTTTTTTTTATTATTCGCTTTTCTTTTCCACATTGAGGGCAACCACGACCTTTTAAGTGGGAGTTTGGTGTTTGTTCCTTAAATAATCCATGTGTTCGACAAAGTATATTAATTTTTGCTTGAGACCCATTATATTCAACTAGAGAGTAATCATATTTCTTGCCGTGTATCAAATTGGCTTTATATATAAAATTTTCTTTCTTCGATGTATTAACTAATTTAACAGGTTTAGGACATTTTTTACATCCAAATCCTCTTAAATGTACTGCTGGGCGTTGTTCAAAAATTCCGTGTAGTGGACAAATAATTTTAATCAACGTTTGATTATCTTTATAGTCAACTAAACTATAATCAAAGTTATTATTATGTATAATATTTGATTTAGTTATAAATTGTGTAGCTGTTTTCTTAATACTCATATTCTCTTTATTATAAATATCACGAAAAAATCGAAAGTTCACCCTTTAAAGTTTTTAATTATTTTTTTATAAAATAGTTGTTTGTATAAAAAATAGTCTTATCTTTGCAACTCAATAAAGAAATAAATAAACATTATGGTATCGGAACAAGTTAAACTAAAAAAAGTTGTTAAGACTAAATTTCTTAGAAAAGAAAATCTAACAATCCGTAAGAACATTGATTTGCTGACGGTCAATAACCACAAAACGGTCAAAGGTGAAGTCATGGGTATTAAGACACTTATACTCTATCTTAGTCCTTATAAAGATAACAGTAAGGGTAAGAACCTTTGCCCTAAAGCAAGTGCTGGCTGTAGTAAGGCTTGTTTGTTTAATAGCGGTCATGGTGGGTTAGATAAGGTTGCAAATGCAAGAAGAAATAAAACCGAATGGTTTTTACAAGATAGGGCTGGATTTGTTACTACCTTAGTAAAAGAAATCGAGACCGCTGTAAGTAAGTATAGTAAAGATTGGGTACTTGCTATTAGGTTAAATGGTACTAGTGATATTGTTTGGGAAAACATCTTACATGAAGGTAAGAATATCTTCGAGACCTTTCCTGACATTCAATTTTACGATTACACTAAGATAAGTAATAGGTTTAAAAAACCTTTGGCAGCTAACTATCATTTAACCTTTTCAAGAAGTGAAGATAACGAAGTTGAAGCCTTGGATTTGTTGAAGAAAGGTTTTAATGTTGCTTGGGTATTTAACAAAGTACCATTAGAGTATAACGGTTACAAGGTTATCAATGGTGACGAAAGCGATGTTCGAGTAAATGATGAAAAGGGGGTAATAGTTGGTTTACGTTACAAAAATGCTACTGGGCGTAATGGTAAAACACTTAATGAAAACGCAAAGACAAGTGGTTTTGTAACTATTTTGTAAAATAAATTTGGGGTATAGAAATATACCCCTATATTTGCATCATAAATAAAGGTTATGAAAAATTTATTACATTGTCATACTAAAGGGTTACACTCCTTTCCTGTTTCATTTGTTAATGGATATTATAAACGTATTTTCTATGCGGACGAAGACCATAACCTTTGGAAACCGATTGAACTTGCTATACACCCACATCATGTTGATATTAAGATTACAGTATTTGAGGGTGAACTATTTAATCCTATTTATAAAGCTGATTCTAACGGCGAAGTGTTTAACGCTTTTAACTGGAATAGCCATATACTTAACGGTAATGGTGGCTTTGAGTGTATAGGTACAGAACGTTTAACGTTGCATTCACATTTTAAGTATGCTGCTGGTGAAGGTGTTATAATGAAAGCCTGTGAACTACATACAGTATTCGTTGAAAAGGGTAAGAAATGCGTTTGGTTAATCGAGGAAACAAAACCGACTTGTGATTACTTCCCTATCAATTATTCACCTTATGATTTAGCTAACTGGAAACCTGATGGGTTGTATGTTGAAGTGGATAATACAGTTAAAGAAAAATATATCGGTGAATATTTAAAATAAATTTTGCTAGTAATAAAAATAGTCTTATATTTGCATCATTAAAATAAAGTGTTATGATAAAGAAAATTAGGGTAAAGAGCGGTATTGATATTCTTGTTGGTAAAATGGTTAATTATGACCCATACAAGGAACATAGCGATGGTGATGTTATCATTAACGTTCAAAAAAATAGTTTCAATTATGGTGCTACAATGATTGATAAAGATAGTCGTTTTAGCGATAAGGTTAACTGGAAGAAAGTTAACTTAGAGACCGTTGAAATTAAACCTACTACTGGTGTAAAGCGAATGATAGCTAAGATAAAAAAGCTACAATCTAAACATAGAGAATTTTGTATCGGTGAAAAAGATATTACATTCTTTGCTATTGGTAACAATGACGATAGCGAAGCAACCATTATCAATTGGAAAGTATGTAATTTAGATACTGACGAAATTCATGTTGAGGCAGTCTCAATTGCGAAAGGTGCGTTGGATTCATATTATGATGTAATTGATTATGAAGATTTAGATGTTGAAACAATTGATTCAATATTAGATACTTTAGACCAATACGATATTGAATGGGATAAATTTACAAGTAATCAACATTACGCAAATCTTTAATTTTTAGCTATGACAAAGTTACATGAAACAATCTTATCTTCACAGTTTAATAGAGATAATGCCTTAACCCGTGAAGAAAACGAAAAGGCTTGGAATGAGGGCTGGGGGTTGTTCGATACTGGTAAAGAAGATACACCATTTGAGATACAAAGAGTTGATGAAATGGAAAAATTTACTGGTGACGAAGGGGCTTGGCTTCATGTTGCAAGTCAAGCTATGCTGGATGAAAACAGCATACACTTAAAGGCATTAGTTTATATAGCTGTAAAGTCGCCAAATGAGTTTACAAATATTTGTCAATGTGCTTTTCAAAATGGTATAAAATAAATTTGGTGGTTATTAAAAATACCCCTATATTTGCATCATTAAAATAATAACAATGGAATACGCAAATGATTCAATCGACTGGGCTTGTAGAGATAAAGAACAACGTTTATATCCCGAAAGGACTTGGGGTAAAGCTGACTTCTTGTTTACGCCTGTAGAGACCATTCAACACCCGTTCTTACAAAAGTTAATAGACTATAAGGGTTTATTAACCAACGTGCAAGGTGAGTGGACATATATGGGTTGTAGTACCTATGTAATGTTTCACGTTTACGATGGCTTTGTTAATTTAGAGTGTATTTCTACACCTGTTGAAGAAAGGGGTAAAGGTAGTGCTACAAAGATAATGTTAGCTATCGTTGAAGCGGCTAAAGAGACCAATACAGAAATTAGGCTTAGGGCTACCAATGTTACGGGTCATAGCTGGTCGGGTATCATGCAACACTTAGTTATCGCTACTGGTATAAACAAAAAGGGTAAGATTCCTGTAGGTAAGCTGGTTAAGTGGTACGAAAAGTTTGGCTTCACAAAGGTTGCCACTTGTATGTTTCGTGGTAAAAAGTGCGGCACTAATATGGTATTTAAACCTTAAAATAAATTTGGTGATTATCAAAAATAACCGTAATTATATTTGTTTGAAAAAAATAGATTTGGTTAGTTAGAAAAATAGTCTTATATTTGCATCATTAAAACGTACTACAATGGTAACGACAAAGTTTAAAAAAAAGGAATACTTATTAGTCTTAAATATTGAGGGTAAACCAATGGCAGTAATTGCTTGTAAGGCTGGTAAAGTCAACATTACAAGCAAGGTCGAATTGGTAATCAAAGAAGACTTAACGTGCGATAACGTTAAGATATTAAATGATAAGGTAATCGAGTACGATAACGTTTCTGTTTTAGCTGAATACTTTGAAGACGGCGAACGGTACGAAAGTAAATTTTTTCTTCAATTTGTTGCTTTATACTAAATGAAAGATACTAAGAAAGCTAATATATTTAGAAAATTGGGTTATCGTTGTGTAATTGGTAATAGTTTAGGTATATATAAAAAATAGTTTTATGGCAAAGAAAGCAAAAATAGTAATGTTTACTCTAATGACTAGAGTAATCGTTGATGATGAAACCGATTACGAAGATACAATGATTGCTTTGGCTAAAGAAAACATCTTAGCGAAGATTCATAATGATGAACTGGGAGAAAATTTAGAAACTCATTTTGATGATGAAGAACTACCTTTTGGTTCACTTGAAACTGATGAATAATGAAAGCATACACTAATCTAAATGGAAAGGGCTGGGGAATGTGATTTTGGGGTGATAAAATTACCGCTAAGTTTAAAAAACTCTTCAAAAAGTCTGAACGACAACAAAGTAAAAAAGATATTAAAAATTCGTTGTATGAAAAATAGATTTGGCTGGTAAGTAAAATAACCTTATATTTGCATTCTAATAATTAATACAAAAAATGAAAAAGAGCGTTTTGGTTAGAGTATCATTTGTGGCTAGAGTAATAGTTGAAGATACTGATACTAGAGAAAAAGCGATTGATAAAGCTAGGGCATCATTTATGCTCAATGTTATCAATGACTTAGACGAAGCCACCGAAGAAATCGTTGAAGATACTGAATGTCCTTTTGGTACATTTGATTCCGATTATTTACATAACGCTGACACTAAAAAAAAGAATGATGAAAACAACTAATCATGTTTTGATTTTCCCTGCTGGTAGTCTTAGTGAAGATTATATAAATACCCATTACAAGGGTGAAACATTTAATAAACAACGAATATCAATAACGATTGGTTATGATGTTAAATTAATATCATTAGCTGACTTCGTTATTGCCGTGAACAAGGGTGAGATAGAACCAAATTCTATTATTGCCGATATTAATTATATTGGTGATACTTCATATCATTACGATGCTGAAAGTCCTCGTTTCTCATTTCAAGAACTGGACGAAGAAACCAATATTCCCGACCTACAAAAGTGGGCTGATGAAAGGAAACTGGTTGCTATTGTGGACGAAGAACACGGAGGAATTATTGGTTATATAAACCATGAGCATGAAGATATGCTATTTGGTGTATTAAATAATTGTTAAAATGAGTAAGAAACATTCACCCGAAAAGTGGGGAAGCCATAAAGCCGCTTATACAGAATGGTGGGCTGGGCTATCTGTTGACGAAAAGAATAAGTTTAAAGACCATTTCGAAGCATTGCGTAAGTGGAACGAGAAACTTAAAGCTGGGAAATATCCTGACATCTATAATCTAACTAATCTTAGGTTAAGTCAATTAACAGATAAACACATTTACAGGATATGGGTGTTTAGAGATTTTGTTATAAAATAATCGTATGGAAAACATAAATAGTATTTTAAAGAAAGCGTTACATGGCTTAATTAAGCCATGTCCTTGTTGTGGTAGTACTGATGTTTACCATAAGGTAATTGAGGAAAAAACAGAAAAAGAAGCAACTGATAAAACAGTATTATTTGGTGAAAAGGTTGGTTGCTATACCTGTGGGCTACACATGACTAGAAAAACTGGTTGTAAAATTATCAATCAATGGAATAATCGAGTACCAATAATTGAAAAATAAATTTGGTGGTTATTAAAAATACTACTATATTTGCATCGTAAATAAAAGATACAATATGGAAAATATATTTAACGTTTCAATAGAAAAAAGGCATTATAAAAAAGCTATGGGGTATTCCCATCAAACTGCTTGTCCTCTAGCTGTTGCATTAGGCGAAAAATTTCCTGATGCTGAAATATATGTTCGTGTATCACATCTTCAAATTAATAACGAAATTTATAATATTAGTGATAACTGGGAAAATGTTGATACTATTAAAGTTAATAACTATATTCATAGAGCTAAATTTAATAAAGAATTAGTTATTGAGCCAATTTTGGTTACGTTAACAAAAACAACTATTGGGAAGCGTAAAGGTTTATTTGCTTTGAGCCTTTAATATCACGGTTAACCTTGGAACACAACGGACGAAGATTAGTGTAATGGTTTAGATTAATTATATCACTTTCAGTTAGTCCACTAGATACTGGTATAACATGGTCAATATCCCAACCGTAATTTAATTCGCCGTTGTAGAGACCATAGTTATCCCAATTCATCCAACATTCAAAGTGTGATTCTAAATATTCTTTGAACGCTTGTATTGAGCAACCTAATATGTCAACTGTACGGCTGGTTTTTTTAAAGTTGTTACGTTTTATTGAATTACCTATTAGAGTTCTAATATTACATTTGATTTTATATAAAGGGTCATTTAATCTTCTAACTTTATTTCTAGTATTTTGTTGTTTATTTCGCCTTTCTTTATGCTTTATATTTGATTTTTTTTGGTTTATTTTTCTTTGCTCTTTGTTTCTCGATGCTTCTAAAACTTTATATTTTTCGGGATAATTGATTCTATCAAGACGTTTTTTCTCATTCAGAATATCGTTATTTGTATCTCTATAACTTTTAACTGATGCGATTATGGATAGTTTATTTTTTTCGTAATTATTTTTATTTTTACACAAATAATAATCCTGATAACAAGATTTACATTTACCCATTAGGTAATATTTATCCCCTTTCTTCTTTTCTTTATAATCAGTTATAGGTTTTTCAAGTTGGCATACTTTACAAGTTTTCATTTCCATAAGTTGCTGGGTCAATTTTGTTTCGCTTTATTAAGTCCTGATAAATTAATGTTTCGATATATTTAGACTTATTCTTTATTGATTCAATTAAACTATTAAGTTTCCTATCAATCGTTATTAGGATTCTAGTTTTCTTTTCGTTATCATTTAATTTTTTTCGCATATTGTTCTTTAATATAAATATACTATAATTTATTAAAAAGTATATCATTTTTGATATATTTTTAAAATAAATTTTGTTGGTTTAAAAAATACTCTTATCTTTGTACCGTTAAAATAACAAATATGAATATAGACAAGTTTTTAATTGAAAATGGGTTGAATTTTACTGTAGAAAAACATCCGTTAACAGCAACTAATTCAACGGGTAGGCAAATTATTACCCCTTATTTTGCATTGATTAATAGTCAAAACGATGCAATTCTTAACACTTGCAAAAGTGGCTATACTGTTTCACAAAATAGAGAAATTGTTGAAATGGTTGTCAACGGAACGAAAAAATTTGGCACTAAGTTAGCCATAGTAAAGGCTGGGGCGATTAATAATGGTAAACAAATTTACATTCAATTAGAGTGTGAAGGCGAAGCTAAACTGAAAACAACCACAATGAAACAATACATTACTGTTATTGATAGCAATGATGGTAGTACTGGGTTATCTGTTGGTATCGGCGATAAAATGCTACATTGCGGTAATCAATTCTTTCAATTTTATAAAGAGGGTGATAGCCGATTTAGGCACACAACCACTATTACCGAAAAGATTAAGAAAATACCCTTTCTTATCGAAACAGCATTTTCTAAGAATACCCAACAAGTAAAATTATACAAAAAGTTTGAAAGTACCAAATTAACAGCTAATATGGCTGACGAAATGGTTAAGTATGTCTTAGATTACGATAAGGTTCTTACACCTCAAGCAGAACAAGACAAAATGACAAAGCGTTCACAAAAAATGATGGAAACCTTGTACGCTGATATAGATACAGAAATAGCCAATGTTGGTAAGAATGTATTTGCGTTGTTTAACGGTGTTACCCGTTACACTACCTATCATCAAAAACCCCCAACAAGGGAAGGCGGTAACGCTGAAAGCCTTATTGTTGGAGTAGGTTATAAGAAAGCCATTGATGCGTTAGAGTTTTGTACTGAAAAATGTGGACTGGTTTAAGATAATATAAGGCACAATGATGAACTGTAGAAACAGATGGTCGGCGTGTCTTATTTTTTATTTGGTAATTTCAAAAAATACCCTTATTTTTGCACTAAATAATAAGTTATGAATATTACAATTAAGGTTACTGGTAGTGGAACATCTATTGAGGTGGCTAAGGCATTAAGAGTGCTGGCTGACGAAATCGAAAAAGACAGTTACAATGAAATTCTTAAAGAAAAGGGTGGTGTGGTAATCGAAGATGCGACATTATTAACCCTTATTAATGAAGGGGTTGATTGTGAAACTGAATTAGATATTATTAACGCTAATTTTAGTACAAAATAAATTTGGTTGGTGTCAAAATTTATCCTATATTTACACTATTAATAAAACAAAAAGGTTACAATTAGAAATTATGGCAAGAAAACTTTTAACATTCGACAAAATACTTGAAAAACTAAAGGAACTTAACCTATTAGGAGAAAATAATACACCTGTTAAGTACAGTGTATTTAAGCAGTTTATGACTATACAATCCTATCCAAAGGATAAGAAAATTGTGTTTGCTGGTAAGCCAACTGAAAACCTGTTTGGGTTTTATATCAAGTCTAATACTGACCCAATTGCGCTGAAAGAAGCATACGGATTATACAAACTCTTAGTTAATGGAGACCGTGAAGTATTGGAAGATTCAAGCGTGATTTGGGGTTCGAGTGGGTTGCCATTAGCTTACGGTCACATTTACATTGCAAAAGGAACTGTAATCTAATCTATCACGTTTAATATCTCGATTAATCTTAGAACATAAAGGTTGTAGGTTAGTATAGTTATTTAGTTCAATAATTTCTTGTTCTGTTTTAGCTCTAGTTACTGGTGTTATATGGTCAATATCCCATCCATAATTAAATGAATTTTTATTATATAACCCGTAATTATCCCAATTCATCCAACTTTCAAATTTGGATTCAAGATGTTCTTTGAGTTTTTGAATAGTACAGCCCAATATTTGTTCTGTTCTAAGAGACTTTTTAAGTTGCCTTTCACTAAAAATTTGACCGATGGCACATCTTAGATTTTTCCTTAACTGATATAGTTTGTCATTTTTACGTTTATTCCTTTCATACTGACGAATTTTATCTTTATTATGCTGGCGGTAAAGTCTATTTTTTTCTTTAAGTTTGTCTTTATTGGCTTGGTAAAATTCTTTATCTTTACTAGATAATAATTCCTTGTTATTGGTATAATATAAATGTTCACGTTCAAGAATTTTTTCACGATTCTTTTCACGATAATTTTTAGCAATAGTACTTCGTTTTTCTTTTTGTTCGGGAGTTAATATTTTTGGTTTATTTTTATTAGCAATACGGCGCAAACGCTCCTGTTCAAGAATTTTTTCACGGTTATTATCTCGATACTCTTTATACTTTATTCGATTTTGTTCTGCCTGTTCGGGTGTTAGTTCTTTTTTCATATTAATGTATCTTTAGCAATCTTTTTTTGCTTTATCAAATCTCTTAAAATAAGATTCTCGATATACTTTGATTTATTTGGTAATGTTTTATCTACAATATCAAATAGTACTGGGGATAAGGAAATACTAAATTTTACTTTCCTTTCTTCGGGTGTTAATTCTTTTTTACTCATATATAATAAATATACTAAAGTAAGAAGAAAGTCATACTTTTAAAAAATAAATTTGTTTAGTTTAAAAATTAGTTTTATATTTGCATAAAAAATAAACAATATGGGTTCAAGTGGAATTACTCACAGTAAAAATGGTTTTAATAAAATACCTTGTTCATCTTTAGATAAACTAAAGCAGCACGTTAATTACAAAATGCCAATCCCCGAAGCAAAAGAAAACGAAATCGAGTTTGCATCAAGGTGTATATCACATTTAATCTCACCACCACAAATTGTAGGTGAAAGTGACAATATAGAATGTGTTGATTTAGCGGCAGCTATATTAGAATACAGTAAAGAAATAACAGAAACTTGGAATTATTATCGTACTAGGCGTAAAGTATAATACCACTATGTTACGGCTATATCCGTATTACTAATGGTACAGTTATTTAATCATTTATTTAATCTATTACATTATGTATTCAATTGATAAGTTAAAGACTTTAGTAATCAAAGAAGCAACGCAACTAAAGGAACTGGCAACACCCGAAGAATTAAAAAAGTTAAGGTTTTCCAATTTAGTTTCGACAAGTTCAAAAGACTGTATTTATGGACAAATGACTGGTAATTGCTTTTCAACGAGGGCTGGGGTTTTAATAACAAGTTGTGCTGAAAAAGTTTACTCTGTTGATTCCGATTTGGAATATCAAGCTAAAACAATTTACGATAAGGTAAAGCCTAATGGTAAACCTAAGTTGGATAAAGACGGTTTTAGGTTTGAAACTGAATATGAGTGGTTTTCGCCTATTGAAGTTTTTATAAATTATAATCAATGGGGCGATGGCACACCTGTTAATAATGGTCGCCTAATTGACTTTTTAAGGGGTAAAACTGAAACCCTAGAATTTCTTTAAAAAAGATTTGGCTGCTATCAAAAATAACCCTATATTTGCATCACAATAATAAATAAAACATGGTAAATCCTGTTATTTGGTTTACTGACCTTCTTAAAGAAGAACAATTAAGGTTATGTGATAAGTATAAACTTGACCCACATAACGTTAGAATTGACGAAATGGAAATAATGTTTGTTGGTGAATTTGGTTCAATAACGACAAACATAGATTTGTTTTACGTTGTTAATTCACTTAGCACTTGTAATAAAATTAGGCTTTATATTATTACTAATAATCAACCATCATTATTATTTAGTATGGTTGTTGATAAAGGAGATAGGATTTTCGATAGGGTTAAAGAAAGAATTGCTAAAGAAAGTAATTATCAAAATTATAGTTTAAGATTACTTTAAAAAAGATTTGGCGGTTATTAAAAATAACCCTATATTTGCATCACAATAAAAAATTTAATAATGAAAGCAATTTATACAAGCGTTTGGGATGGTAACGAAGAAATAGAAACCGTTGCTGATTATGACCCTGCTACTGGGAAAGTCTTTAATATTGAAAGTGTTGAAGCACCTAACGTTGATATTCTCGAAAGAGAATACATATCAATATTAAATGGTACTGAATTAGATGTGCTGGACTTCGATAACTTTCAAGAAAAGTGGTTGGAGCAAGAATGTGAAAATTGTGAAGATTCCGAACAACTTAAAGAAGAAATCGGCGAGGTTGGAGACTTTGAAGATTTGTTTCATGTTATCGGGCTATGGTCGCACACACCACTTGTTGAAAGGGTTAATACTTTTTTAAAAAGAAATAACGCTTGTTATAGAGAGGAAGCCGATTAAAAAAATTTGGCTGGTATTAATGTTAAAATGATTTTTATGGGTTCAAACCGATATGATATTGCAATAATATCTAAATATACAATCAAAGAAGCAATTAAAGAATTAAAAAAACAAGGTATTAAAACCAATGGAGAGATATTACCAATTGCGTATTTTTTAATGTATGGTACAACACCCGAATGGCATCATGGTGGATTCTATACCAAAAATGGTAAAAAACGAAATGTTAAAATTAGTTTTTTTTCTCGTGAAGAAATTAAATGTTTAAGTGAGAACTGGAAAAAAATTGAAGATAAAATTCCAATGACATTGGCGGAACACAATCTTAAATACGATACATTAGTTAAAGGTATTTTTTTTAAAATTGATGGTGATATTAAGACCTTATCCCTTTTTACTGGAAAGGAACGATATATACCAAAAAATTTTATTTCGTTAACTGATACACAATTTAAAGCAGCTATTCAATACCATAAAAAACAATATTCTATCCACGATGAACAAAATCTTAAAATAGATTTGGCTAGTATTGAAAATAGTCTTATATTTGCATCACAATAATAAATTAATATAATGAGTACAAGAGCAAATTTCTTAATCGTTACCACACAAGGTAAGTTTAAGTTTCAAGCAAATTCAAGTGCCTATCCCGAAAGGATATTACCTGACATCTTCCAATTGTTGCAAGATTCCGCTTATAAAAGCCAAAGTAACCTAATGTATGACATTGATTGTGGTGGTTTATCTAAACTAATAGATAACTGTTCAATGATACTTGGCGAAGTAGGTAACCCATCTTATTATTACCATATTAACATGGTTGAAAAAACCGTGAAGTGCTGGGATAATAAACTTGGATGGACGTATGCACCTAAAGAGTGGAAGGAAAAGGGCTATCATTGTTACATTGGTGGTAAAAGGAACGAATACGGTTATCATACTTGGAAACATGGTAAACTTCTTTACTCAAAGACCTTTCAAGACATTATCAATGAAGAAACCCTATTGATTAACAAAGCCGAAATTGAATTGGCAGCAACTCTTTAAAAAAAGATTTGGCTGGTATGTAAAATAGTCTTATATTTGCATCATTAAATAACAATCTAAAAAAATAATACAATGGCACGAAAAGTTTTTGTTGAAGTTAAGTTTCAACTGGTTATCAATCTCGATGAAGATATAACTGTTGACGATGTGTTAAACGAAATGGATTATGAGTTTACCGCTCCTACAGATGTTAACGCTACAATTGAAAATAGCGAAATGTTAGAATTACCGATTCAAAATAAATTTGGTAGTATCAAAAATAACCCTATCTTTGTATCAATAAAATAATCGTTATGGATAAGTTCTTAATTAAGTCGGGTAAGATTGTAGCTAGTGACCCCTGTTATACCCTTGAACCACCTACTTGGTGTATGGGTGTTGTTGAAAGTGTTAAAAACGGCGAATGGATTGCCAAAATTGAAACACTTGATACTATGTGGGGTGGTAATAGAGTATCTAAACTAATAGTGGCTCACCCCGATGTTGTCGCTATTAACGGCGAAGAAATCACAATCACTAAAGAGTTTCCTGATGAACCCTTAGACTTTAGGGGCGGCGTGGATAGCGGACAATTTGGATTCTTTGACTTCGATTCCTATAGGAATGATGAACCCGTTAAAGCGATTGAAGTTAAATTTAATAATTCTGATAAGGAAGACGGCGAACATTTCTATGGCGTTTGTTGCGACCTTAAATTATCTGAAAAAAGTTGGGGTACTTTACCTAATGGTGTTGTTTCATCTTCGGGCTTTGGCGATGGTAACTATGATGTTTTTGGTATCAAAAATGATGCCAACGAATACGTTGCTTTTATGGTTGTATTTATCGGCGAAGACGAGGAAGAAGAAGAAGAAGAAGAAGAAGAAGAAGAAGAAGAAGAAGAAGACTATTAAAATTAATTTTGGTTGGTAATTAAAATAGCCTTATATTTGCATCATAATAATAAATTAATACTCATGGCAAAGAAAACATTTTCAGTATAATAAATTTGCGCCTTTAACCCATCTATTATAATAACTGCATAGTGGTTTAAGGTTTGTATAATGGTTTAATTCAAGTATTGCATTCTCTGTTATTGCTGATGTTATTGGTACAATATGGTCAATATCCCATGTTTTATTTGGTTCATAAATACCATTTTTAGGATTACCATAATTGTTCCAATTCATCCAATCTTCAAACTGGGATTCGATATATTCTTTAAAGGCTTCAATGGTACAACCTAAGATTTGTTCAGTTTTTTGAATTTTTTTATAACCCATATTTCTAATACTTTTAGAAATACTAGACCTTATATTTTTTTTAAACTTAAATAACGGGTCGGTACTTATTTTTTTACGATAATAGGCTCTTTTAGTTGCGTTTATTTCTTCTTTTGTTTGAGGTATTATAGGTATATTTACTTTGACTGGTTTAGTTTTTTTAACTCGTTCAATTTTAGTAGGATTATCTAATTTACTATTTTCATAGTAGTTTTTTCGGTACTTACTAATTTTGTCTTTGTTAGCTTCAAGATAAAGTTTTCTTTGTTCTTTTAACTTATCTTTATTAATTTCGTTATATTTTTTACTATACTCTGTATTAGTATTGCGATACGTTTTATTATAGTCATTATTTCGTTTAATTTCGTGTTCCTTATTAGCTAGGTAATATTCTTTTCTATACTGGTTAATTTTATCTTTGTTAGCTTCACGATACATCTTAGCATAGGCTTTTTTTTCTTCATTAGTTTTCATAAATAAATTTGTTTGTTTTAAAATTTAGTCTTATATTTGCATTCTATTAATAAATATTACAGAAAAATAAAAAAGTCACCGATTATGAAAAAAACATTTGAAGTAGAAGTTTGTAGGATTAGTTATGCTTACCACACTATTACCGTTGAAGCTGAAACGGTACAAGAAGCTAGGGATTTAGCTGTAGATGAAGCTGGAAACCACTTGTACAACGAAAAGCACGTTGACTATGAAGCACAAGGCGTTACAGAAGTCATTGATTTGGATGAACCTGTTGATTCACCCGAAAAGCCAATAGATGAATTAATCCTACAAAGGATTTATAACAAGCTGGGCGAATTTACCGCCAATGATAAAGACGAATACCCCGACATCATTAAGGAACTAAGAGAAGGCTTGGCTCTTGAACCAAACGGAATGGTTGACGACTTGGAAACAATTACTATGTGGGAAAGGGTAGAGTTTTCATTTACTGTAAAAGAATTTTGCGAACTAATTGGATTAAGTTAAAAAATATTTGGTTGGTATCAAAAATACCCCTATATTTGCATCATTAATAACAATAAAAAAATTTCACTCATGGCTACTCAATTGTATGCAATAAGAATTACCGATACCGCTAAGTACGAAGCAACGTATGCAACACCTCTAGTTAATGGGTTGTTACCTAATACTTTTGATGAAACAAGCCCAATGCTTTATACCCAAATTGGAGTGGCTAAACAAAAGGCTTCCATCTTTGGCGGTAAAATTGAAAAGGTTGGTAAAGAGTACCAAACTGACGAAGCAAAAATAATCAAATTGCTGGCTCACGAAATCTCTAGTGATTTGAAAGCAAAATTGGCTGGCTCTCAATATTTTAATGATGTTGAACTAAAACCAATATCACATGAACATGAACATGAACATATTTTCAATGGTCGTGTATTTAAGAACTTGCTCGATGTTCACAAGACAATTGAAGCTGGTAGAGTTAAAGCGGCTAACCTTAATATTGGGAATGATGTTGTTGCGCCTTTCCTTAGTGAAAGCCTTGTTGACGAATGTAGAGTGTTAAACGAAATCTGTACTGGGTACGATTATCTACAACTTATTAAGTCGCCAACGTTTTTAAAATAAATTTGGGGTATAGAAATATACCCCTATATTTGCATCATAAATAAACATAGTAAGATGAAAACAGTTGAGTTAGTTAAGCAATTAAAAGATAACATTGTTGTATTATTAAAATTACAATTGCAATCTAAAGGTAATACACCGTATGAGTTAATAGACCCTGACGAATACGAAGAAGAAAAAAGCGATGCCTTTTATGAACTACCCCGTACCTCGAATGTTGATAAGTATAAGTCGTATGATGAATATGCTATCATAAGCGTAACGCTTAAAAATGATGTGCTGGAATTTGAAGGGCTGGCAATTGATAATGAAGCGGACGAACAAAACCTAATCTTCAAAATTGATGAAATTGGTGTCGGCTCTTTGGCTGCAATACATGACTTGGTTATGTTTCTTGAACACGGTAACTAATAATTCAAATGAATAAGGATATTACTTTAGATAAAGCAATGGCATACTTAAAAAAAGTGCCTTATATCAATAGCGGTGGTTGTGGTATAGCCGCTTTTTTTCTCTACAATACAGCATTAAAGAATAATTTAAACGTATCTATAAAATACCTTTATACATTCTTTGATAGTAACGAAGACAATTTAGGGTTTATTAATGGTTACTCAAACGCTGATGCTTGTTCACATATCGTAATCCATAATAATGAAACTAATCAAATGTTTGATTGTAGGGGTGTTATAGATAATATTACTGTTGATATTATTTTTAAAGTAGATGAAACTAAAACCCATACTGTAACAGTTAACCACCTTATTAACTCAATTTGGACGGCTGAATGGAATCCCGTTTTTCAAAGAGAAAAGATGTTGCCAATAATCGAAAAATTTTTTGGTTATAAATTACCAACTTTGGAAAAATAACCCTATCTTTGCATTACAATAAAACATTAATAAAATGAGTAAGAATTTAAGATTTATCGTAACACTATCGTTTTCAGAAAAAATTACTGACGATAACGAAATTATGGAAGTGGCTAAGAATATTGCAGATGCAATAAAAGTAAAAGCTGATGGTTATGGTATTTCTCCCGAAGATAGCGATGGGGTTACAACTAAGATTGAAGTTAAACCCCAATTCTTAGAAGAAACCGTTGAAATCGTACTAAGTTAATAGTTAATCTAAAATATTCTTGAAATGGAATTTGATGTAAAAGAGTTAAAAGAACTCGTTAAAAAAGAAGCTACTAAGCTAAAGAAAGCAGCTACTCTAAGAGAACGTAAAAGGCTCTCTTACCTTAATCTGAACCCCGATAGTAAAGAACGTTGTATATACGGGCAAATGACTAAGGATTGTTTCTCTATTAGAGCAAATGAACTAATAGTTCAATGCTGCGAAGAAGTGCTGGAAGTTACTAGATGTGAACGGAATTTACACGATTTAGTTTCTAAAACTTGTAAGCCAACTTTAGATAATACTGATACTGGTAGAACTCAAAATGAATCATATAATACTTGGTACTCACCAATCGAAATCTTTATCTCTTACAATGAGTTAGGCGGTGGCTCAACCTCTGATAACCTTAAACTTATTGAATACCTAAAAAATAAAAGAAAAAACTTGGATTTTCTAAATTAATTTTGTTGGGTAATAAAATTTACCTTATATTTGCATCACAATAAACAAAATAAATTAAATTATATTAAATTATTCACTTATGCACCCGTTTCAATTACTTATCGAAGAAACACCTCTTACCGCCAATCAAATCATTGATGAAACAGTTGAATATTATAGACATAATCCTCGCTCGATTCTTTTTGGTAGTTGTGCTTATAAAGCTAATAACGGGGCTAGGTGCGCTCTAGGTAGATGCTTTACCAACGAAGGACTACAACTGGTGCTAGATAGAGGTTTAAATGTTGGACACGGGGCTGAAACCCTAGATGGTGCTTTAGGTTTAGATAACCAATTACAACCTAAGTATAAAGGTCAAACTAACCTCTTTTGGCGTAACCTTCAAAGTTTACACGATGATTCTGATTACTGGAAGTTAGACGAAATCGGTAATGAATTAACCAAAGAAGGTTTACAATATCTTAATTCAATTAAAAGAAAAGACTAATGGAAAATACTAATACTTTAGATGAAGTAACACAATTATCAATCGAACAAATCATTGATGAAACAGTTGAACACTATAAGTCTAACCCTCGTGGTAAATACGGTCACTCTTGCGTTTATAAAAACCTCGATGGTGCTATGTGTGCCATTGGTAGATGCCTAAAAGATGAAACCCTTACAGATGTATTCTTAACCAAATACAATGAAGGGTACGGGGCTGAAACCCTAGATGGTGCTTTAGGTTTAGATAAAATATTAAAACCTCAATATGCTGGACACCCTACAAATTTTTGGGAACACCTACAATCATTGCATGATGAAGGTTTGAACTGGACTAAAACCGATGCTGGTAACGAAATTACAGCCTATGGTAGATTAGCTGTTGATAACATGAAAGAAAGAAATAAACGTGTATGGAACAAAAAATAATTTTGGTACTCTAATAAAATAACCCTATATTTGCATCATAAATAAATTACTATGATAGATAAAAATACTATCTTCAATCACATGATGAGGCTTACTAAAGATATTGAAAATCTTAAAAAACAAATAGCTACATACAAAAAACAAGCTATCGACCTTATTAAAACTGAAACTGACCCCAAAGAAATAAAAGAACTTATCGACCTCTTTTTTGACGATGATGAAAATATGGCTATCGCTCTTAAAGAAACATACCTAAAATAAATTTGTTAATCTCATAAAATACTCTTATATTTGCAACATGAAAATAAAGATTCGTAATAAGCACTTCAAAAAAGCAACCTCGTATTCATCTACAACAAGTTGCCCTCTAGCTATCGCTTTGAAAAATAAAAAGAAGCTGAAAGATAGTAATATATCCGTTGGCTCTACTACTGTTGATATTAATAGTAAAACTTTTTTGATTAGCAAAAACTGGCGTGACATTAGCAACATTATAGTTGATAAGAAAATCCATAAAGCTAAGAATGGTAAAAAAGTAAAAACAGTATTGGTTAAATTAAAATCTTGGTAATGATTACTAAGTTATATATAATTCTTTTTGTACTCTAGCAAAATACTCTTATATTTGCATTGTAAATAAAACATAACATCATGGACATTAAATTGAGTAAACTAAAGATTGTTGAAAGTATCATTTTAATTATTATGTGTTTAATTAGTTGTTCTAAACCTTGTAATAATGGAAAAATAATTAGTAAGAAAATCCTATCAGGATTTTATGAAAACGATTCTATAAAAACATATATTGGGTTATATAATGTAGTTATTGATTGCACTAATACAACGGCTACCATTGGTAATAAAGATACTACAATGGTAGTAGGTAGTTTGTTTCATTATTAAATTTTAACTGGGAACAGGGTAACTGAACAATATTTATTATGGATTACTTAATTATAAGTTTAATAGTCAATTTTATCATTACTACATTTATCGCTTATTGGAGCGAACGAGTACAGTTAGATTTTTGGACTGTTTGGTTAATCTCGTTCTTTCTTAGTCCAATAGTCGGAATGTTTTATGTTGTACTTAACAAAAAAGAACTCATTGAAACAAAGACTTGGACAAAAGAACTCACACCAAAAGAACTGATACCGCATGATAA
>JGI24891J29808_1000483_pt1 | contig 21942 bp, 17 predicted proteins | sample FreactcultuFSWF8_FD_29808 | JGI IMG/M metagenome (IMG submission 29808) | reverse complement strand
CCGACGGTGCAGCCGCCGCTCATCGTGACACCGCATCCGGTAGTCCACGCGGCACCGCTGCCGCCGCCCCTGATTCCCGAACCGCCCTCACCTCCCAGCCCGCTGCTGGCCCCGCCGACCACGGCCCGTCCGGCCGACGGCAAGCGCCGCATCCAGCTGGGCGAGCACACCATCGATTTCGCGCTGCTGCGTTCCAAGCGCCGCACCATCGGTTTCCTGGTCAGTGATGAAGGCCTGCGCGTGACCGCGCCCAAGTGGGTCACGCTGGCCGAGATCGACAACGCCATCCGCGAGAAGCAGCGCTGGATCCTCACCAAACTCAACGAGCGCCGCGAGCGTTCGGCGCGTCGCCTGCAACCGCAGATGCAATGGCGCGATGGCGCCACCCTGCCCTATCTGGGTGCCGACATCACGCTGCGCATCCGCACCGGCCAGCGGCAGGCGGTGTTTCTTGACGAGCTCACGCGCGAACTCAACATCAGCCTGCCGGCCGACGCCGGCGAGCAGCAATTGAAGGATCGCGTGCAGGGCTGGCTACAGGCGCGCGCCGAAGAACTGTTCGGCAAGCGGCTCATGATCTATGCCGAGAAGCTGGGCGTGCAATATCGCTCCTATGCACTGTCCTCGGCCACCACGCAATGGGGCTCCTGCACGTCGGATGCGCGCATCCGCCTGAACTGGCGGCTGATGCATTTCGCCCTGCCGCTGATCGATTACGTGATCGCGCATGAACTGGCGCACCTGCGTGAAATGAACCACAGCCCGCGCTTCTGGGCCACGGTGCAATCGATCTTCCCCGAATTCGAATCGGCCAAGAAAGCCTTGCGCGACAGCGCAGCCGAGACCATGCCGATCTTCTGACCGGCCGGGTCCCGCCCTTGCTCACTCAGAAGCGCACGTTCACGCCCACGTCCAGCGAGCGCCCGTAGCCCGGCAAGGCTTGCAGGCTGCCGCTTTTGGTCTTGGCCAATCCCGACAGGTAGACCCCGCCCAGCGCATCCGCATAGTTGCGATTGAACAGGTTGCTGATGCCTGCGCTGACGCTGATCGCCTGGTTGAACTGATAGCTGCTGCGCAGGTTGAAGACGGTATAGCTGGCAGTCACGGGCTCCAGGCGGTTGCTGTCCACCAATGTCTTGCGTGCGACGTAATTCACTTCAGCGCGGTTGGTCCACGCACCCTGCTGCTGCTCCAGCGCGGCCAGCACGTTGAAGGGCATCATGTGATACAGGTTGCCGCCATCGACGCGCTTGCCGCGCGTGAGGCCGGCCTTGCCGGTGAAGGCGATGTCCCCCATTCCGGCAGTGCGCAACAGCGGCCACTTCCACGAGGCGTTGATGCCATACAGACGGGCATCGTGATTGGCGAATTGCAGCAGCGCACCGGATGCGGTGCTGACGCTGTAGGGATTGAAGCGACCGATGACATCGGCATCGATGTAGTTCTCGACGTAGCTGAAATACGGTGTCAGCTTGAAGAACCAGCGTGGCTCGTTGCCCTCCTTGTCGGACGCATGCCAGTCAGCAGTGGCCGAGAGGGTATGCGCCACTTCCGGCTTGAGATCGATGTTGCCGACATAGCCGTTGCCATCGCCGAACCAGTTGGTCATGGTCATGGCCATGGTGCCGCGGCCCCAGGTGTAGCGCTCGTAGAGATTGGGCGAACGCGTCTTGCGCGCATAGCCCACCTCCCAGGTCTGCCCGGCGTCGGGCGTGAAGCGCGCCAGTGCAGTGAGGTCGATGTTGTTGTCGGTCTTCGCGTGGCCGCGGGCATTGAAGGCATTGGCCGCCGTCAGGTCAGCCATGTTCATCATGTTGGTGCCGTAGGATTGCACGTTGCCGGCATCGGTCTTGACCAGCTCGTCGCGCACACCCACGATCGTGCTCCAGCGTTCATTCAGCTTGCCTTCCCACTCGGCGAAGAGGGCGTAACGATCACGCTTGCCGTCGTTGATGTTCACATAGGTCCGGGGGCCCATCATCATCGAGCCCGGTACGGCCGGCCAGTCGTCATCCAGATGGAAGCTGTGGTACTCGTTGCCCACGCGCAGTACGCTGCGGCCCTCGGGTGCGAGATCGATATCGGCGCGCAGCGTGTAGCCGAGATCACGGCCCTGCGTCTGCATGGGCATGGTGCCGGTGCGTTCGGCGCTGAAGAATCCCATCTCATGCTCGGTGCGCTGCCAGTACACGCGGCCCAGCAGCTTGCCCCAGTCGAAGCGGCGCTCATAGCCCAGGTTGGCAAAGGTGGAGCGGTTGCCGGTCATGTCCATGTACTGGTTCGGGAAGCCCTGGTAGGGGATGTATTGCTGCCCGGCCTTGAACACCAGTTGCTGCCCGTCACCGCGTGCGGCCACCGTCACCGCGTGGTTGTTGCTCTCGAACTGGCTGCCCAGCACCTTGTCGCCACGGCCGTTGACGTAGCTCTCGGCCCGCGACTGGCTGGCCACGTAATGCACCGAGAGACTGTCACTGGCCACCGTCCCTTCCACTGACGCCGATACTTCCGAATTGACGCTGCGTGCGGCTACCGAGAAGCCCCCCTTGGTCAACAGCTCGCCGGGCTGTGCCGCGAACTGCGGTGCCGGCGACGCCAGTTCGATGGTGCCGCCGATGCTGTCGCCACCCACGCTGACCGGCGTGATGCCGGCCATCACGCGCGTCACCCCGACCTGCGCGGGCGGCATGTAGGACATGGGTGCGTTCATCTGGTTGCCACAGGCGGCGGTGACCTCCATGCCATCGAGGCGGATCTTGAGACAGTCGGCAGCGAAGCCATTGAGGACCGGCAGCGCCGAAACGCCGCCTGCTGCGGCGCTGGCGTAACCGGGTTGATCGGCCAGCAGCGCAGCGCTGTCGGCGTTGAGCGGCGCCGTTGCGGCAGGCTTGTCACCGCGCACGGTGACGGTCGGCAGGGGCGCATCGGCCGCATCAGAAGTGGTCTGGGCCAGGGCATGGCCGCAAGCGCTGAAAGCCAGCGCGATGGCGCAGGCACAAGGAGTGAGTTGCATGGAAATCCCCAGGGTTGTCGTTATTGTTCTGCCTGTCTGTGCAGGCAAGTACAGCGGGCGATTATGGCCAAGCAAAACGACGAGGGAGTGCGACATATTGTCGCGCGCGGCACGACAGAATGACGAAGGCGGCGCGCAAGCGCCCAGGGGAGCGGGTGTCGGCGGCTGCGTCAAATTGACGCAGCCTTTCGACGATGTGTAGCGTCAGTGCTTGAGATAACGTTCGGCCAGCGTTTCGTACAACGGCGGTGCGAATACCTTGGAGACCGCCGAGGCGATCAACGCGGTGGCCATCAGCGAGATCACCAGCGCATGGCCGTCGACCATTTCCATCACGATCACGAAGGCGGTGATCGGCGATTGCGTGACGGCCGCGAGGTAGCCCACCATGGCCAGCGCCACCAGCATCGGCAGCGAGGTGCCGCCGAAGAGCAGGTGCAGCAGGTTGCCGAAGCCGGCGCCGATGGACAACGAAGGCGCGAAGATACCGCCCGGCAGGCCCGGCAGGTAGGAGCCGATCATGGAAGCGAACTTGAGGAAGGGATAGAACACCGACAGCCCCTGCCCGTCGTTGAGCAGGCCATGCGCCTGTTCGTAGCCGCTGCCGAAGGTGGCCCCGCCGGCGGCCACGCCGATGACCGCGACGATGAAACCGCACAGTGCAGCGAACATCACCGGACGTTCGGCGCGCAGCGTCACGACGGGGGCAGGAATCCAGCGGGTCGGATTGAGGATGAGCCAGCAGAACAGTCCGCCGGCCACGCCCATCAGTACCGCGGTCACGATCACGGCAAGGATCAGGCGGCCGCTGGTTTCGCCAGGGAAGGCGATGGAGCCGAAATAGGTGTAGTTGCCATTGATCGACAGCGCCACCAGGCCGGCGAAGATGATGGTGGTGATGACCACGCCGCTGGCGCGCTGTTCGAAGCTGCGCGAGAGTTCCTCGATGGCGAAGACGATGCCGGCCAGCGGCGTGTTGAAGGCCGCCGCCAGGCCGGCGGCGGCGCCAGCCAGGATCAGGCGGCGCTCCATGTGCTCGTATCCGGTCGGATACAGGCGGCGCAGGTTGTACATGATGGCCGCACCGATTTGCACCGTCGGTCCTTCGCGCCCGATGGTCATGCCGCCGGCGATGGCCACCACCGACAGCACGATCTTGCCGACCAGCACGCGGATGGACAGCAGCACGCTGCCGCGTTCAGCGGTATCTCCATGCAGGGTGGCGATAGCCTGCGGGATGCCGCTGCCTTCCGAGCCGGGGAAGTAGCGGCGCGTGAGCCACACGCAGGCGGCACAGACAGCGGGCGTGAGCAGCAGCGGCAGCCAGGGCGACCTGTGTTCGATGCTGCGGAAGACGCCGAAGCCAAGTTCAATGGCCTGTGCATAAAGCACCGCGACCAGGCCGACGATGATGGCACCGCTCCAGAGGATGCCGTATTCGACCCATAGCCGGCGCAGATGACTTTTGGAGAGTTGGTAGAGGCTCAATTGGCGTTCCTGTTGTTGTTCTGTTGATGCAGAGATGCAAGATGCAGACATGCGTGGATGCAGCGATGCATCCTCATGGACACGGCCTGTGCTGCGAAAATCCCGCCGCATGGCCGCACCATGAAAAAAGCCCGCGTGAGCGGGCTGGCAGGCTGACAGCGACTTGCCTCAATCGGCGGCGCTGTACTGTTCCTTCTTCTGGATGAACTCGATCTTGTAGCCATCCGGATCGGTGACGAAGGCAATCACGGTCTTGCCGTGCTTCATCGGACCGGCTTCGCGGGTGACCGCGCCGCCCTTGGCCTTGACCGCCTCACAGGCGGCGTAGGCATCGTCGACCTCGATGGCGATGTGGCCGTAGCCGGTGCCCAGGTCATAGGATTCGGTATCCCAGTTGTGGGTCAGTTCGAGCACGGTGTGATCGCGTTCTTCGCCGTAACCGACGAAGGCCAGCGTGAACTTGCCGTCGGGGTAGTCATTCCTGCGCAGCAGTTTCATGCCCAGCACCTGGGTATAGAAATCGATGGAACGGTCCAGATTTCCCACGCGCAGCATCGTATGCAACATTCTCACTTGGCGACTCCTTTTCATGGCTAACGTGAAGCTAGCCGACATTATCCCCGATTTGCCGGACGCTCGCCGAAGGCCCTCCGCGCAGGCGCAGAACATCGCGGGCGGACTCAGTCCTGATCGGTCCCGCGCAGACGGTGGATCTGCTCTTCCAGCGCGCTGATCCGATACTGCAATCGGCGCTCCGTACTGATGTCGACGATCAGTCCGTACCAGCGCACGATGCGGCCCTCGCTGTCGCTGTGGGGTGAGGCACGGCTGCGCATCCAGCGCCATTGGCCGTCCGGCCAGAGCACGCGGAATTCGGTGCGGAAGGGGCGCCCCGTGGGCAGGTTGGCCAGCCATTCCTGACGCACCCGCAGGCGGTCTTCCTCGGGCATGCGCGCCAGCCACTGCTGGTGGCGCTGGGCGGTGGTCAGCTCGGGCTGCCATTCGAAGGTCGGGCCAATGTAATCGATCACGCCTTGCGCATCGGCGGCCCAGGGGATGTTGGGACTGAGGTCGATGGCCCGATGGAAATGTTCTTCACTGTCGCGCACGGTACGCTCGGCGGACACGCGCGCCGTAATGTCCACCGCCGAGCCGGAGATGCCCAACAATTCACCCAGGTCGCTGCGCACCACCTGGAAGGCCAGCAACGAGGTACGTCCGGTGCGCGAATTGAAGAATTCCGTGGCGGCAGGAGACGCGCCGTCGACCACCTCGGCCACCATCTGCAGCAGCGGGCGATGTTCGCTGCGGTTCAGCAGGTCGATGACCGGGCTGCCCTCCAGCTCGGTGCCGGCATAGCCACCGAGCAGGTCGATCATCATGGCATTGGCGCTGACCACGCGCAGCAAGGGGTCGAGGAAGCACAGGCCAACCGGCGCGCTGCGATAGAGCGAATCGAGCTGGTGCCAGCGCTGGAAGGGCGAGGTATCGATCCCGGCACTGTGGCGCTGCCAGACGCCGCGCTCACCGATAAGGCGCGCAGCGTCGGCCAGCGGGGCCGGACGGCCGAGATGGAAACCCTGCCCGAATTCGCAGCCCATGCGCTTCAACAAGTGGGCGTGATGTTCGGTCTCGATGCCTTCGGCCACCACGTGCATCTTCAGGCTCTGCCCCAGCCCGGCCACCGCCAGCACGATGCGGAAGTTGTCCGGATCCTGGTCCATGGTGCGTACGAAACTGGCATCGATCTTGATCTCGTCGAAGGGATAGGACTGCAGACGTGTCAGGCTGGAATAGCCGGTGCCGAAATCATCCAGCGACAGGCTGGCCCCGGCCTGCCGCGCGGCCAGGATGGTCTGCAAGGTGCGCTCGTGGTCCTGCACCAGCACGGTCTCGGTGATCTCCAGCTGCAGGCGCGACATGGGCAGGCCATGCTGATGCATCACGGCGGCCAGACGATCCAGCAGGCTGCCGTCGAGGAACTGGCAGGGCGACAGGTTGATTGCCAGGCGCAGCTCCGGGGGCCAGTGGCGCAGGGTGGCGGCCACCGTGTCGAGCAACTTGAGCAGCAGGACATCCAGTACGCCGCCACGTTCGGCGATGTCGATGAAATCGATGGGGGAAACCACGCCGCGCTGCGGACAGGTCCAGCGCGCCAGCATCTCGAAACCGGCAATGCGACCGCTGCGCAGATGCACCAGCGGCTGCAGCGCCGGCCAGAGGTGGCCGGCGTCGAGGGCGGTCCGGATGTCATCGGCGGCGATGGGGGCCATCATCGGGGGGGCGTCTCCTTGCTGGTTGGCAATGCGCGTTGCTACGTCATTCTGACGAAACGATCAGCCTCATTATGCTGACAAAATACCAATCTGCTCGTCATTGTGTAGCGTTTTACTGACGCTTTGCTTGCCTACGGCCGCTTTTCGGCGCCCCACGACAAAAAACGGGCAACCCGACAAGGTTGCCCGTTTTCCTCAAGATGGCTTGCGCCCGGATGTCCTGCCGAAGAACCGTGGTCCTCCGCCCTGCTCATCGGCCGTGATCAGCGGCCATAGTAGGAGGTGTAATCCGGACGGTCGTCGTAACGATAGGTACGTACCTCAGTCCGTTCCACGTAACGCACCGGACGCGGAGGCGGCGGGGCATAGTAGCGCGGCTGCTCGTAGACCACCTGCTGCGGCGGCTGGTAATACACCGGCTGCGGGGCCTCATAGTAAACCTGTTGCGGCGGGGCCTGATAGACCGGTGCCGGCTGCGAGTTGGCGATCAGTGATCCGATGGCGACGGCACCGATGATACCGGCAGCAATCGCCACGCCGTTGCCGCCCCGGTCATGCGCCATCGCAGGCGTGCTGACGACGGCGGCCGAAGCCAGAAGAGTGGTGGCGATCAATACCGATGCGATTTTTTTGCTGGCCATGATTGGCTCCTGTCAAAGAAGTCCGCGATCTGTCGCGGCACGATTCCAATATAAGACAGGTTCAGCTTGAAACTACGGAATATGAAACTTCGTTACAGTTCTTACGGGTGGCGCCGCGGCTGTAATAAAGTGCAACAGCCGCATTGCACGCCCTGTACGGGCCTCAGGCCTGGCGCGCGGCCAGCAGGTTGGCCAGGGCCACGAACTGTTCCACCGGCACCGCTTCCGGGCGCGCCTGCGGATCGACGCCGGCCTGGCGCAATTCGTCTTCCGTGAAGAGGCCCGCCACGCAGTTGCGGATCACCTTGCGGCGCTGGGAGAAGGCCTTGGTGACGACCTGCTCCAGCAAGGCCTGCTCGCAGGCCATGGGCTGCGCCAGCGGGATCATGCGCACGATGGCCGAATCCACCTGCGGCGGCGGATCGAAGGCGGTCGGCGGCACCACGAACAGCAGCTCCATGTGATAGCGCCACTGCAGCATCACCGACAGGCGGCCAAAGGCCTTGCCGCCCGGTTCGGCGACCATGCGTTCGACCACTTCCTTCTGCAGCATGAAATGCTGGTCCTGCACCTGCGGGGCGATCTCGGCCAGGTGGAACAGCAAGGGGCTGGAAATGTTGTAGGGCAGGTTGCCGACCACGCGCAGCTTGCGGCCTTCCGGCACCGGGATGCTGGCGAAATCGAACTTGAGGGCGTCAGCTGAATGCACGGTCAGGCGCTCGGCGCTGAACCGTTTCTTGAGGCGCTCGACCAGGTCGCGGTCCAGTTCCACCACGTGCAGGTGGCGCAACTCTTCCAGCAGCAGCGCAGTCATGGCCGCCAGGCCCGGGCCGATCTCGACCATGGCATCGTCGGCGGCGGGCGCGATGGAGCGGATGATGTCGTGCAGCACCACGTCATCGGTGAGGAAGTTCTGGCCGAAGCGTTTGCGCGGGATGTGTTTCATGGTGGTTCCAGTGGGTTCTTGCAATATCAGGCGGCGGCCCGGCGGCGCGCCATGTCGGCAGCGGCACGGATGGCTACGCACAGGCTGCCATGGTCGGCGTGGCCCAGACCGGCGGCGGCCAGGTCCAGGGCGGTGCCATGGTCGACCGAGGTGCGGATCAGGGGCAGGCCGAGGGTGATGTTGATGCCGTGTCCGAAGCTGGCGAATTTCAGGACCGGCAGGCCCTGGTCGTGATACATGGCCAGGACGCAATCGGCCTCTTCCAGGTACTTGGGCTGGAACAGCGTGTCGGCGGGATACGGTCCCCGGGCATCGATGCCGCGCGCACGGGCCGCTTCCAGCGCGGGCGTGATGACCTCGATTTCTTCGCGGCCCAGATAGCCGTTCTCGCCGGCATGCGGGTTCAGGCCCGTGACCAGGATGCGCGGATGGGCGATGCCGAACTTCTCGCGCAAGTCGGCTTGCAGAATATCGAGCGTGCGCGCCAGGCTCTCGCCGGTGATCGCGGCCGGTACGTCCTTCAAGGCCAGGTGCGTGGTCGCCAGCGCTACGCGCAGGTGCGGTGCGTCCCCGCCGGCCAGCATCATCACGACTTGCGGCGTGTTGGTGACTTCAGCCAGGTATTCGGTGTGGCCGGTGAACGCCACGCCGGCATCGTTGATGGTGCTCTTCTGCAGCGGCGCGGTGACGATGGCGGCGAAGGCGCCGGACAGCGCGCCCTGCACTGCCAGGTCCAGTGTCTGCAGCACGGCACGGCCATTGCGTGCGTCCAGCACGCCGGCACGCACCGGTTCGGCCACCGGGCAATCGATGACGGTGAGGCAATCGACCGGGAAATTGGGCAGGCCGCTGTTGCGCCAGGCCTGGATGGAGAGCGCCGCAACCCGCATCTGCGGATCGATCTCATAGGCCGTCTGCGCCAGCAAGGCGGCGTCGCCCAGCAGGATGCAGCGCGCTTCGTGGCGCAGCTCCCAGGCGGCCCGCAGGGAAATTTCCGGACCGATGCCTGCCGGTTCGCCGCAGGTCAGCGCGAGGATGGGTCGGTTCATGGCGGTGTCACTCATGGCCTGTATGGGAAAAAACGGGCTTCAAAAAGGCAAGGGCCGGCGACAAGGCCGGCCTCTCTTGCACGCATGGGGACAGCCCGCTGGCTGCCCCTGCCGGTGCGGCGATCAATCGTCGTTGCGATACTCGACGTAGGCGCGGTCACGGATCTGGCGCAGCCAGTCCTCGGTGGCTTCCTCGATCTTGCGCTCGCGGATGGCCTGGCGCGCGGCCTGGCGGGTGCGCTCCTTGGAGGCATCGTCGGTCTTGCGCTCGACCACCTGGATCAGGTGATAGCCGAACGGGGTTTCGATGGGCTGGCTGACTTCGCCCGGCTTCAACTGATCCATGGCGCGCTCGAACTCGGGCACGGTATCGCCCGGATAGATCCAGCCGAGGTCGCCGCCCTTGGAGGCGGACAGGTCATTGGAGTACAGCTTGGCCAGTTCCTCGAAGGTAGCCGAACCGTGGTCCAGGCGCTCCTTCAGTTCGGTCAGCTTGCGCTTGGCTTCGGCCGCGGTGACGACCTGGTTGACCTTGATCAGGATGTGGCGCACGTGGGTCTGTTGCACGGCGGGGGCGGCTGCCTGGGTGCCACCGGCGGCGCGGCGGCCGACCAGCTTGAGGATGTGGAAGCCGTTGCCGCTCTTGAGCAGGCCGCTGACCTGGCCATCCTGCAGCTTGGCCACGCCATCCAGGAACAGTTGCGGCAGGCGGTCCGCCGGACGCCAGCCAAGGTCGCCACCGGACAGGGCATCCGACGAATCGGAGTACGCGGCGGCGGTTTTGGCGAAATCGGCACCGGTCTTCAACTGGCGCAGCACGTCTTCGGCACGTTCACGGCGGGCGGCCAGCTGTTCGGGGCTGGCGTTTTCCGGCACGCGGATCAGGATCTGGGCGATGTCCAGTTCCTGACGCTGGCCGCCGGCATTGGCTTCGGCGGCGAGGTAGTTGTCGATCTCGGACTCGGTGACCACCACCTTGTTGTCCACTTCACGCTCGCGCAGGCGCTGGCTCAGGATTTCGCGGCGGATCTCTTCGCGGAAGCTGGCGTAGTTCATGCCCTCGGCTTCCAGGCGGCTGCGGAATTCCGGCATGGACAGTTTGTTCTGCTCGGCGATGCGCTGCATGGCGCGGTCCAGCATGGCATCGTCGACCACGATGCCGTTTTCCTTGGCCATTTGCGCCTGGGCACGTTCGACGATCATGCGCTCGACCAGCTGGCGCACCAGTTGCTGGCGCGGCGGCAACTGCACATTCTGCGAGGCCATGCGCTTTTCGACGCTGGCCAGGCGCTCGGCGACTTCCTGGCGGGTGATGACTTCATTGTTGACCACCACCAGGATGGAATCCACCGGGCGCGGCTCATTGCGCGCGCTGGCTGCCGCCGGTGCCGGGGCAGCGGGTGCCGCCGCAGGGGCGGCCGGCTTGCTGGCGGCGGGCTTGACGGCTGCCTTGGGCGAGCCCTTGGCGGGTGCCGACGGCGCGCTGCTGGTGGTTTCCGGCGGGGTTACCGGGATGATGGTGGTCGCGAACTGCGCATGCGCATTGCTGATCACGCCCAGCATGCACAGCAGCGCGGTCACTGTTTTGGTTGTTGCGAGGAGTGGTGTACGCATATTACGCATGGACTAATCGTTGGTTCGAAAAAGGTTAGAAGTTGTTGCCGGGCATGGTATCCGGCAGGTTCACGTTCTGGTAACCGGGCACGCTGCTCTTGATGGCATCCAGCGGGTTGGACCCGATCTTGGACAGGCCATTGAGTTCGAGCTGAATGAAGAAGCCCGTCGATGCCTTGGTGGACGAGGTCGGGATGCGCTGCGCCACCACCCGGAAGACCCAGCAGTCCGCCTTGTACTCGAAGCCGGCCAGGCCTTCGGCCACCGTACGGTCCGGAATCGAATAGTTCACGCGGCCGACGGCGTAGATGCGCTGGGTAATCGGCCACTGGCCCGACACGTCGACCTGCTTGAGCGGATCGAGCACGCCGGTGTAGGGGTTGATGTAGGTACGGTCCAGGCGGTATTGCAGGTTCAGCACGCGCTTGGGGGCCGGCTGCCAGCGGATGCCGAAAGTGGAACGCACGATCTGGCGCAAGGTCTCGCTGTACTGCACCGTGTTGTCGGTGGAGAACTCGCGGGTGATCTGGCCACCCAGGGCCATCAGCAGGTCGGATTTGCTGCCCAGCGTGGTGGTCGTGGTGCCGCTCACGGCGACCTTGGGATCGGCGAAGTAGTAGCGCTGGCCGATGGCGGCACGCAGGCGCTCCAGGCCGTTCTCCTCGATCAAACGAGAAGTGACGGCGGCGGTCAGCTGGTTGGCGTCGCTGATGCGGTCGTGGCCTACGAAGCGGTTCTCGGTGAAGATCTGTGCGAAGTTGAAGTCGGCCAGGCCGGAATCGAACACCGGATACTGCGACTGGTCGCGGTAAGGGGTACGAACGTAGAACAGGCGCGGTTCCAGCGTCTGCGTCACGCTGCGGCCGAACAGGTTGGCGTCACGCTCGAAGATCAGGCCCGAGTCCAGCGACACCGTCGGTACGGTCCGCGTCAGGTTGGTCGGCTGACCGGCCGAGACATTGTTCAGGTTGTAGCTGGTCGCATCCAGGATCACCTTGGGCGTGATGAAATAGCCCGGGCGGATGATGGGATAAGACACCGACTGCGTGACGTAGGCACGGTCGCCGCCGATCAGGTCGCCGCTGGAGAAGCGGGTGAAATCGGCGGTGGTACTGAAGTCGAATCCGCCGATGTCGTAGCGGTTACCCGTGAAAGTGATCTGCGGCACCCGGTCGTAGGGCTTGCCGATCGGTGCGTTGACATCCTGCAGCAGCTGGTACTTGGATACCAGTCCGGTCACGCTCCAGTAGGTGCTGGCGTAGCTGAGGCTGACGTTACGCGGCAGCAGGCGCTGCGTACTGCCCGTGATTGAGTGCGCGAAGTCCGACGGATAGTCGTTGTCAGAGGCCTTGTTCAGGTTCCAGGCCAGCTGCAGACCGGGTGCCAAGGTCTGATTGTGGATCGAGGAAAGCGAATAGCGGCCGGTTCCGGTGAGCTGGTCCTGGATACCTTCGACGTTGGTAATACCGCTGTAGGTATCGCCGATGTATCGGGTTTCCGCGCCCATCTGCAGACCCCGGCGTGCGATGTACTTCGGCACCAGCGTCAGGTCATAGTTGGGTGCCAGGTTGAAGTAGTACGGCACCGAGATCTCCGCACCACCGGTACTGGTCATGCCGATGGTGGGCGGCAGCACGCCCGACTTGCGCTCCCCCGACAGCGGGAACGTCATCCAGGGCGAACCCAGAATCGGTACATCCTTGAAATACAGCAGCCCGCCATGCATGGTGCCAATATCGCGACCGCTGTCGAGGTCCATGGTGTTGGCGCGCAGATACCAGTCGGGATCCGGTGCTTCGCAGGTACTGTAGGTCCCCTGCGTCACCTTGGCCTGGTCGTCCGACAGGAAGTCGATGCGCTCGGCCTTGCCGCGCCCGCCGTTCTTGCCGATCAGGTAAGTCGGATTGGTCACGTAGCCGGCGCCGGTGCCCATGTTCATCTCGGCGTAGTCGCCGGTGTACTGGTCCTGCAGGCGCTGCATCCAGACGTGGCCGGTGGCCTCGACTTCATCCTGGATGACGCGGTATTCGGCCTTGTCGGACTTGATGGTGGTCGCTGCCTTGACCAGCTCCACGTCGCGGTCCAGGTTGACCTGGCGGTCGGGACGGCCGGTCATCTGCTCGGCGCTGACATTGACCGGGGCGTCCTGGTCCTGTGCGGGCGGCGTGACAGGCGCAGCGGTGGGCATGCTCATCTGGGCGTGCACCGACAGCGGCAGGAGGGCCGAGGCCGAAGCCACTACCATTGCCGAAGAAAACAGACGCGCCAGCCGCCAGTTGACAGTACGTTCAGTGAAAGACTTGGAAAACCGGATCATGAAAAGAGAGGCTAGATACCGTGCAGGCGGATTTTTTGGGTTTAATCCCTTATTATATGGGAACTCAACCTCGTCAAACGATTTCCTCAGATAGTTCATGTCTTCACCTGGTTCCACCCCCGATCTCCGCCTGTCCGAATTGCAAGCCTGGCTGGCCACCCTGGCCGATACCCCGGTGCTGTCCTCCNCCCTGCGCCCGGCCTCGGCCGACGCCAGCTTCCGCCGTTATTTCCGGGTGGACACACCCGACGGCGGCAGTGCCATCGTGATGGATGCCCCGCCGCCGCAGGAAGACGTCCGTCCCTTCGTGAAGGTCGCCGGCCTCTTCGGCGAGACCGGGGTGACCGTGCCGAAGGTACTGGCGCAGGATACCGAGCGCGGCTTCCTGCTGCTCTCGGACCTGGGTTCCACGACCTACTTGTCGCAGCTCTCGGCCGACAGCGCGCACGCACTATACATGGATGCGATCGAGGCCCTGGTACTTTTACAAGCGCAAAGCAAGCCCGAGGCCCTGCCCGAATACGACCGCCCGCTGCTGCTGCGCGAGCTGGAACTGTTCCGCGAGTGGTATATCGGCAAGCACCTGGGCGTCACCCTCACCGACGAGCAGAACGCGGTGCTGGACAAGACCTTCGACGCCATCCTGGCCAACAACCTGGCGCAGCCCCAGGTCTACGTGCACCGCGACTATCATTCGCGCAACCTGATGGTGCTGCCCAAGGGCAACCCGGGCATCCTGGACTTCCAAGATGCGGTCTACGGTCCCATCACCTACGACCTGGTCTCGCTGCTGCGCGACGCCTACATCCAGTGGGATGAGGAAATGGTGCTGGACTGGGCCATCCGCTACTGGGAAAAGGCGCGCCGCGCCGGCCTGCCGGTCACGCCCGACATCGATACCTTCTACCGCGACTTCGAATGGATGGGCCTGCAGCGCCACCTGAAGGTGCTGGGCATCTTCGCGCGCCTGTGGCATCGCGACGGCAAGGATGGCTACCTGAAGGACATCCCGCTGGTGATGGAATACACCCTCAAGACCGCGCGCCGCTACGTGGCCTTCACGCCGCTGGTGCGCCTGATCGAGAAGCTCGAACAGGAACACGCGCCCAAGTTTGGCTACACCTTCTGAGGCGCCCTGCATGAAAGCCATGATCTTCGCAGCCGGCCGCGGCGAGCGCATGCGTCCGCTGACCGATACCTGCCCCAAGCCGCTGCTGAAAGTACGTGGCCGCCCGCTGATCGTCTGGCAGATCCTCTCGCTGGTACGCGCCGGCATCACCGAGATCGTCATCAATCACGCCCACCTGGGCCAGATGATCGAAGACACCCTCGGTGACGGCAGCCGTTATGGCGCAAAGCTCTTTTATTCACCCGAAACGACCGCGCTGGAAACGGCAGGCGGTATCGCCCAGGCCCGCCACCTGCTGGGTGAAGAAGCTTTCATAGCGGTCTCCGGCGACATCTGGTGCCCGCACTTCGACTACAGCGAACTGCTGACCGTGCTGGAAGACGAGGACCCGTGGGGCAATCCGCTGCCGCATGACAAGCGTGACCTGGCCTGGCTGTACCTGGTCAAGAATCCGCCCTTCCATCCCGAGGGTGATTTCGCATTGAGCAACTTCGCCATCGCCAACGAGGGCCAGCCCAAGCTGACCTTTGCCAACATCGGCGTGTACCGCCCCGAGATGTTCGACGGCATCGCACCCGGCAGCCACGCCAAACTGGGACCGCTGCTGCGCCAGTACGCCGACCAGGGCCGCATCGGCGGCGATGTGTATCGCGGCGACTGGCACAACGTCGGCACCATCGATCAACTGGAAGCACTGAACCTGCCACCGCAAGGAACCCGACCATGAGCTTCGACGCCACCCCCTTCGCCGCCCGCCGCGCACGCCTGCTGGCCAGCCTGCAACAAGCCGGGGGCGGCGTGGCCATCATCCCGACCGCACCCGAGGTGATGCGCAATCGCGATGCCGATTATCCGTATCGCCACGACAGCTACTTCTACTACCTGACCGGCTTCACCGAGCCCGAAGCGGTACTCGTACTGGTGGCCGGCAAGGAAAACCGCAGCATCCTGTTCTGCCGCGACAAGAACCTGGAGCGCGAAATCTGGGACGGCTACCGCCACGGCCCGCAGGCGGCGCAGCAGCTCTTCGCGCTCGATGCAGCCCATCCGATCGAGGAGCTGGACAAGAACATGCCCGCCCTGCTCTCCGACGCCCGCGCCGTCTACTACGCGCTCGGCCAGGACGACCAGCGCGATGCCCAGTTGCAGCGCTGGCTGCAGGGCGTGCGCGCGCTAGCGCGCAGCGGCGTGTCCGCGCCCGGCGCGGTGGTCGATGTGAGCGTGCTGCTGGATGACATGCGCCTCTTCAAGGACGCCTACGAGATCGACGTGATGAAGCGCGCCGGCATCATTTCCGCCGAGGCGCATTGCCGCGCCATGCGCATCTGCCGTCCCGGCCTGCGCGAATATCACCTGGAAGCCGAACTGCTGCACGAATTCCGCCGCAACGGTTCGCAGTATCCGGCCTATGGCTCCATCGTCGCCACCGGCGCCAACAGCTGCGTGCTGCACTATCGCGCGGGCGACGCCGAAATCAAGGACGGCGACCTGGTCCTGATCGACGCTGGCTGCGAACTGGACAGCTACGCCGCCGACATCACCCGCACCTTCCCGGCCAATGGCAAGTTCAGCGGCCCGCAGAAGGCGCTCTACGAGATCGTGCTGGCCGCACAATCTGCCGCCATCGCCGAGACCGCACCGGGCAAGCGTTTCATGGATGGCCATGACGCCGCCGTGCGCGTGCTGGCGCAGGGCATGCTCGACACGGGCCTGCTGGACAAATCCAAGGTCGGCTCGCTGGAAGACGTGATCGAAAAAGGTGACTATCGCCAGTTCTACATGCATCGCACCGGCCACTGGCTGGGCATGGATGTGCATGACGTGGGCGACTACCGCGACCCCGCCACCGCCGATGGCAGCAAGCCGTGGCGCACGCTGCAGCCCGGCATGGTGCTGACCATCGAACCGGGCATCTATGTGCGTCCGGGCGAGGGCGTGCCGGAGCAGTTCTGGAACATCGGCATCCGCATCGAGGATGATGCGCACGTCACCCCCTCCGGCTGCGAATTGCTGACCACGGGCGTGCCCACCAAGGTCGATGACATTGAAGCGCTGATGCGCCAGGCTTAAGCGCCCGTCTCCCCAGGGCCGCACATGCGCCGGATCAAGCCCGGCCGGCGCGGCTCCGCTACAATGAGGCCTTCCTGAATCTTCTGCAGAAGGCATTTCCCGGCATCATGGAATCCGTCGATTTCGACCTCATCATCTGCGGCGGTGGCCCGGTCGGCCAGAGCGTGGCCGGCCTCTTGGCGCGCCGCCAGTTGTCCGCCGCACGCATCGCGCTGGTGGACATGAAGTCTCCTGAACAAGCCGCCGCTGACCCGCGCACCATTGCCCTTTCCTACGGCAGCCGCCAGATCCTCGATGAACTGGCTGCCTGGGACGACATCGGCCGCAGTGCCACCGCCATCGAACAGATCCACGTCTCGCGCCGTGGCCACTTCGGCCGCACCCTGCTGGACCGCAAGGATTACCAGTTGCCCGCGCTGGGCTACGTGGCGCGCTATGGCGAAGTCAACCGCGCGCTGGCCGCGGCCATCGCGCCGCTGGGACTGACCCAGATGCGCCCCGCCGAAGCACAGGAGATCTCGGAAGAAGACGACCACGTCGCCGTCACCCTCAAGGATGGACGCGTACTGCGAGCGCAACTGGTGATCCAGGCCGAGGGTGGCGTCTTCGGAGAACAGCAGCAAAAAAGCCTGCAGCGCGACTACCAGCAACTGGGCATCATCGCGCACGTGCAGGCCGATGGCGTGATCGCCCATCGCGCCTTTGAACGCTTCACCGATGAAGGCCCGCTGGCCCTGCTGCCGCAGGATGATGGCTATGCGCTGGTGTGGTGCGTACGTCCTGCCACCGGCGAAGCATTGCTGGCGCTGGACGATGCCGCCTTCCTCGCGTCCCTGCAGCGCACCTTCGGCGAGCGGGTGGGCCGATTCACCCGCATCAGCGCACGCCACGCCTTCCCGCTGGGCTTGAACGCCCGCCCCGGCCAGAGCCGGCGCGTGGTAGCCATCGGCAACGCTGCACAAACCCTGCATCCGGTCGCCGGCCAGGGCCTCAACCTGGGCTTGCGCGACGCCCGCGTGCTGGCCGATGTGCTGGCGCGCGAGGTCTCTCCCGAAGCCTTGCAGGCCTTCGAGCGCCAACGCGGGCAGGATCGCGGCCTGACCATTCGCCTGACCGACCTGATGGCGCGCATCTTTGCCGGCTCGCCCCAGGGTTCGCCCCTGCAGGCGGCACTGGGCCTGTCGCTGGGCGCGATCGACCTGCTGCCGGCAGCACGCGGCTTGCTGGCCGAACAGATGATGTTCGGTCGCCGATGAGGTGAACAATGCTGCAGTTGCGCGACGTCCCGGCGTCGCGCAGGCGGTCAGGAAATGCGACAATGCTGACTTGCGGCACCCGCCGCTCCACCCAGCAGATACGCATTTGCCATGAAACAAGACCCGCGCTTCAAGAATCTCTTCATCCTCGACCATCCGCTGATCCAGCACAAGCTGTCGCACATGCGCGACAAGCGCACCTCCACCCGCACCTTCCGCGACCTGCTGCGCGAGATCACGCTGCTGATGGGTTACGAAATCACGCGCGACCTGCCGCTGACCACCGAAACCATCGAAACGCCGTTGGTGACCTATGAAGCGCCGGTAATCGCCGGCAAGAAGCTGGCCGTGGTGCCGGTGCTGCGCGCGGGCGTGGGCATGAGCGATGGCCTGCTGGAACTGATCCCCTCGGCACGCGTGGGCCATATCGGCGTCTATCGCGACGAGAATCACCTGCCAGTGGAATACCTGGTGCGCCTGCCGGACCTGCAGGACCGCATCATGATCCTGTGCGACCCCATGGTCGCCACCGGCAACTCGGCCGTCTATGCCGTGGATGCCCTGAAGAAGCGCGGCGTGCCGGCTTCGCACATCGTCTTCGTGGCCCTGGTGGCGGCACCGGAAGGCGTGCAGGTGTTCGCTGATGCGCATCCGGATGTGAAGCTTTACGTCGCTTCCCTGGATTCCCACCTGGATGAGGATGCCTACATCGTGCCTGGGCTGGGCGATGCGGGGGATCGGATTTTCGGTACCAAGTAAGCAGCACCTTCCGACTGCACGGATCCAAGACAAAACGGGTTGCGCATCACTGCGCAACCCGTTTTTTCATTGAGGCTGGGGAAGATCAGTCCACCGCCTTGACCATATCTTCGATGACCTTCTTGGCATCGCCAAAGACCATCATGGTCTTGTCCATGTAGAACAGCTCATTGTCCAGACCTGCATAACCGGCCGCCATGGAGCGCTTGTTCACGATCACGGTCTTGGCCTTGTAGGCTTCCAGGATCGGCATGCCCGCAATGGGCGACTTGGGATCCTTGGCCGCCGGGTTGACCACGTCATTGGCCCCCAGCACCAGCACCACATCGGCCTGGGCGAATTCGCTGTTGATGTCTTCCATCTCGAACACCTGGTCATAGGGCACTTCGGCCTCGGCCAGCAGCACGTTCATGTGGCCCGGCATGCGGCCGGCCACCGGGTGGATCGCGTATTTCACGGTCACGCCGTTGTGGGTCAGCTTTTCGGTCAATTCCTTCAGTGCATGCTGCGCGCGTGCGACGGCAAGCCCGTAACCCGGCACGATGATGACGGTTTCTGCATTTCCCATCAGGAACGCAGCATCGTCGGCCGATCCCGACTTGACGTTGCGCTGCTGCTGCGTCCCGCCACCGGCGGCCGCCGCTTCACCGCCAAAGCCGCCCAGGATCACGTTGAAGAAGGAGCGGTTCATCGCCTTGCACATGATGTAGGACAGGATCGCGCCGGACGACCCCACCAGCGAACCGGCGATGATGAGCATGGAGTTGTTCAGCGAAAAACCGATGCCCGCCGCCGCCCAGCCGGAATAGCTGTTGAGCATCGAGACCACCACCGGCATGTCCGCCCCGCCGATGGGGATGATGATGAGCACGCCCAGCGCAAAGGCGATGGCGGACATGATGATGAAGGGCAGCCAGTTTTGCGTCAGCACGAAGATGATGCCGAAGCCGATCATGGCCACCGCCAGCAGCAGGTTCAGGAAATGCTGGCCGGCGAAGTTGACCGGCGCCCCCTGGAACAGGCGGAACTTGTACTTGCCCGAAAGCTTGCCGAAGGCGATCACGGAACCCGAGAAGGTGATGGCCCCCACAAAAGTACCGATGAACAGTTCGACCCGGTTGCCCACCGGGATCAGTTGCCCGTGCGCCGAAATGCCCAGCGCCCACGGCTCGGCCACCGCCGCCACCGCGATACAGACCGCCGCCAGACCAATGAGCGAGTGCATCGCCGCCACCAGTTCGGGCATCTTGGTCATCTCGACGCTGCGCGCCAGATAAGCGCCGATGCCGCCACCGACGATCACGCCGCCGGCCACCAGCAGGTAGCCGATGTCACCGGAAGGATTGGTACCCTCCCCTTTGATCTTGACGATCAGCGCCAACGTTGTCAGCACGGCGATGACCATGCCGGCAATGCCGAAGCTGTTGCCGCGACGGGCCGTGGCCGGGTGCGAGAGGCCCTTCAAGGCCTGGATGAAGCAGATCGATGCGATCAGGTACAGCAGGGTCACCAGGTTCATGCTCATGCTCGTTCTCCCGACTTGGCCTTGGGCTCTTTCTTCTTGAACATTTCCAGCATGCGCTGGGTCACCATGAAGCCGCCAAACACGTTCACCGCCGCCAGCGCCACGGCCAGCGTGCCGGCAATGCGCCCGACCGTGCCTTCGGTGAGGCCCGCGGCCAGCATGGCGCCGATGATGATGATGGCCGAGATGGCATTGGTCACCGCCATCAGGGGCGTGTGCAAGGCCGGGGTCACCGTCCAGACCACGTGGTAGCCAACGTAGATGGCCAGCACGAAGATGATCAGGTTGATGATGGTGTGGCTGACTTCCATGGTGTTCCTCCTTGTGAGGCAGCCCGCTGGTGAAACGGGCCGCATGGTTCTTGTCGAGGGTCAGATCGCCTTGAGGCTGGTGATGCGGTTCTTGTCGTCCACGAAGACCACCTTGGGCTTGTAGCTGGCGACTTCTTCATCGCTCATCGGGGCATAGGTACAGATGATGAGCAGATCGCCCAGGTGCGCCAGGCGGGCCGCCGCGCCGTTCAACGAGATCTCGCCGCTGCCGCGCTTGCCGCGAATGGCATAGGTGGAGAAACGTTCACCGTTGTTGACGTTGTAGAGTTCGATCTTCTCGAACTCGCGGATGTCAGCGGCTTCCAGCAGGTCTTCGTCGATCCCGCAGGAACCTTCATAGTTCAGGTCGCACTGGGTGACCGAGGCGCGATGGATCTTCGCGCGCAGCATGATGCGTTGCATGTACTTCTTCCTTCTTGTTTCAAAAGTGATGGGCGTGAGGGGGACTGAAAACGCCCGGGTTTTCTGCCGACCCGGGCCGGCAGATTCATTTGCGCAGGATCTCGCCACCCTGGCAGAGCAGCGTGGCCGCGACGATATCGTCTTCCTTGTTGATGACCAGCTTGCCTTCGGCATCGATGATCAGTTTGAGGAAGTCCAGCACGTTGCGCGCGTACAGGGCCGAGGCATCGGCCGCCGCCAGGGCCGCCAGGTTGCCTTCGCCGATGATGTGCACGCCGTACTTGATGACGGTCTTGCCGGGTTCCGACAAGGGACAGTTGCCGCCCTGGTCGACCGCCATGTCCAGGATCACCGAACCGGGCTTCATGGCCTTGACGGTCTCTTCGCTGATCAGCACAGGGGCCTTGCGACCGGGGATCAGGGCGGTGGTGATGATGATGTCGGCCTGTTTGGCGCGTTCGTGGACCAGTTCGGCCTGGCGCTTCATCCAGTCCGGTGGCATTGGGCGGGCATAGCCGCCCACGCCCTGGGCGATTTCCTTTTCTTCCTCGGTCAGGAAGGGCACGTCCAGGAATTTGGCCCCCAGCGATTCGATCTGCTCCTTGACCGCCGGACGCACGTCGGAGGCCTCGATCACCGCCCCCAGCCGCTTGGCCGTAGCGATGGCCTGCAGGCCGGCCACGCCGGCCCCCATGATGAGCATGCGCGCGGCCTTGACGGTACCAGCGGCGGTCATCAGCATGGGCATGAAGCGTTGATAGGTGTTGGCGGCCATCAGCACGGCCTTGTAGCCGGCAATGTTGGCCTGCGAGGACAGCACGTCCAGCGACTGCGCACGGGTGGTGCGGGGCGCGGCTTCGAGGCCGAAGGCGGTCAGGCCGGCGGCGGCCATGGCGGCGATATTGTCGGCATCGAAGGGATTCAACATGCCGATGACCACGGTGCCCGGCTTGAGGCGAGCGCGTTCGGCCTCATTGGGGGCGCGCACCTTGAGCAGGATCTCGGCGGTATAGACCGCTTCGGCGCTGCCGATGCTGGCGCCGACGGCCACATAGGCCTCGTCAGGAATGCTGGATTTGACCCCGGCGCCGGACTCCACCATCACTTCGTGCCGGGCCGCCACCAGTT
>JGI24891J29808_1000482_pt1 | contig 21971 bp, 18 predicted proteins | sample FreactcultuFSWF8_FD_29808 | JGI IMG/M metagenome (IMG submission 29808) | reverse complement strand
AACTTTTTGGGGTGGATTTTGGGACTGGTATACCATTTTGGGATATTATCACTTACCGATAGCCCAAGGAGCGGCTTGCGGAGATACGAAAGGATTGGCGGGATCTAGACAAGCCCAGATAATGATACCGATGTATGAGTCGACGAAAAATTCAATCATGAAAAGGTATCCAAGATTTGTCTGTGTTTCTCCAGGGAAGGAGCAGAAGATGCTTGCAGGCCCGCCATTGAAGACTGTGCCTTTTCCTGCTGCTATGGTTGCGGCAGAGTAGGCGACTATTTGTTCATGATATTGGCCATAGACGAAAAGACCGGCCATGAACGCACCGAAGATTTGGGCGAAGATGTAGTAGGGAACCTTTTTCCAGGGAAAGCCTTGCCAAGTTGCAAAACAGATCGTCATGGCTGGATTGAAGTGACTATGACGATGTTAGATTGAGGCATGTAAGTGGAGATGAAGTACTTGCCCTCCCGAGGTCGAACCACAAGTGATGATAGCAAAGGCGATACCGAAGCCGAATGCAAATCCGACTTGAAGCAGACTTCCGAATGCAGGATTGGTTTCGTTAAGCAGAAAGGACGCAGTTGAAGCAATGCCAGGATAGACGTAGAAGAAGACTCCAGTCCTGAAATGTGAAACAGAGTCAGCACAAGCTCGACAGACAGTAGACGGAACTGTTCCTCTGATCATCACAAGGCATAGACATGAGCAGTTGGGTGCCATGACCAAGAGAGCCTTGCCTTGCCAGGTTATGACAGAGAAGGACTCTCGACGATAGCTCACAATCCTCCCCAAGGCTTTTGCGTTAAGATGGTCGAGATACACCATGAGTTAAGGATTGAACGACGTCTGTTGGATGTTGGCTCGTGCCGATGTACCACGTACGCTTCAGCCATCATCTCACGAAGCCATCTTGGTCTCGCTCGTTCGAAGTCTAGTTTACGCTGAGAGACAGCCTTGGTAGAGACGACATGGCGTTCGTAATGTTTTTGAATTGCCTTGTAGATGGTCAGAAAAGGAGCAATTTAGAGACAAGAGTGATACATACCTCTGTTGCCCCCAACTCGAGATCGTTCGTGTGAAGTCGTTGAACATGTGACAAGTCCGACATGACTGCTATAATTTTGGAGCTGTTCAATAGCTCAGAAAAGTCAAATGGGTTCGACACATCACAACAACAAGGGCAAGAACGTCCTCATATACCATTCCCTTGCCGAGGTTACCAGCAACAATACTTACTCCATCGTAATAATGAGCCCGTCTCATCGACCGCTGCGAGACGGCAAGTGGTAAATGAGACATACCGGATCTCTCGGCCTTCCAACCGTGTTCGCCTCGCGAGGATCGATGCTCCTGCATACATGCAGCGTGGCTTGGAATGAGGTGTTCCTCTCCGGGGTCTCCAGATCGACACACCAGTACCTGCCGTTTACGGTTGCAAGTGACGGACTGGGAAAGTACAAGAAGAAGCATGGTCTTGAAGTTTGACACTACACCGAATAGCCTGAGTTGCTTCTTACTTCAACGTTATCTGTCAGGGCCTACCTTGTGGTCGCGTAGGTTTAGGCAAGGAGAATGTGAAAAACAAGCTCACCAAGAAGACATCACAAGCATCAGGCTTGACGGTAGACGCGTTGACATGTCTACATCCGGCTACGCTTGCTATAACGGCAACGAGGCTTGCGTAGGTGGAAAGAGGGGAAGCGTTAAGGAAACATGAGGTCCGATAACTCCGGTATGAGGTTGGAAAACAAAATAGCTGGAGGCTGCCGAGGCAAGCGGCTGAAGTGATGCAGTACCTGATGTCTTGTACTCGAGTATCGATGGTTGACGGAGCGGTTCCGCTTGAAGATCGATGTGAGATGATTGTCGTGATGCGTTTGGGGCCCCGCGCGGGGTACATTAGGCGTGGGGTGGTGTCTGATCCGGATCCTTCTGAGCCGAATAAACCGGGTGCGATTGCTTTGTGATCTAAATGCAGAGGAGGAATAGGCGTGCACTTCAAGACTCAGACGACATAGTAACATAAAAAGCAAGAGATTGGTCTTGTTCTCTGGAAATGCTACTCCGATTGGAAAGAGCTTGTCAGCATGTTTGCTTATCGTTCTAATGGGTATCTCGAGTAAAGAAGCAAAGTCGTAATCATATCATGGGCCATCATCTCTTTGTGAATACCATGGCCTCGTTTTAGCGTCAAGCGACGAGTCAGCACCGCTCATCCTTCTTGGTGAAGTGAGAGTTGCTGCTCAGATAAAGTTTCAATCCTCTTCATCACTCGTGGCCTCATGGTTCTTCTTGCCGTATTTGAACTTGTCGAGCTTGTTGGACGAAGTGTCGGTCTTCGTCTCTGGTTCAACGTCGGCGGTCTCAGTCTCGAATTCCTCTTGTTCCGACTCAGCGGCAATCGAAGGACCCTCTGAGGTGTAGTTTGGACGAGGGAGCTCTTGACCCTTAGACTTGAGAGCTGCTTCGATTTCAGGAAGAACCTCGAGGAAAGCCGAGAATTGTTCCAAAGAAAGAGAAATGCCCTGGATAGGTTAGCTGGCATTGCAGAAACGGCAGAAAGATCAACTGCATACCTTTTTTCCAGGAAGCATCTTTCCGTCTTTCTCGTAGTACTCGCGGACGTTGATCTGTAGATGTGCATGAGGATTCGACTTGTCACAATTTTCCAATAGAGGGAATGTACTAACCAGGTGCATCTTCTTGAATTCTGAGAGAGTGACACGACGCTTTCCAGAAAGCTATTTGAAAAGGTCAGTATCTGTTTTATAGGTACCATGTGCGCTATAGCATACCTCCCAGTAAGGGTTGCCATCGTCATCAAGTTGCTTGTCTTTGGAGATTGGCTGGCTGGTTTTGGCACGCTTGTTTGATTTGGGAGCGTCTTCGACGAAACCGTCGTCAGAGTTGTAATCATCAGCCTTGCTGGCACGCTTCTTGGACAACTGAGGAGGCATCTTTTGACAATGTTCAATTCCGCTGAGAGAAGTTGAATGGACGTGAGATGGAAGACGCGAGCGCGTGGTTGGCGTCATTTGATATAGACCGCAAACATGTCCACTATAGAACATCAAGGCGGACCTCCACTGCGCTCCACTGCAGCGCACGTTCTCTATGAAAGCTTCTGTGCTTCGAGTTAAATCTACCTCTAGACGGCAAGAGCAACAGAGGAATCGGCAAAAAGCAATTGTTCAATCGCGCAAACGAGCATTACTGAGTACCGGCAGGCGCAAGGGACATATACACACAGATCCACCTGGTCAGCTCTCGTGTTGCAGGAATTGTGCAACCCAACATCACTCAGTCGATTGCTACCAACAATGATGACGAAGGCATCATGACTGGCCAGGACGTCACGTTAGACGATGGCAAAGAAAGCGACTATGGATCCGACTTTGGAACAGACGACGAAGCCACCCTCTCAATCCTCCTCACCGAAGCCGTATCGCAGCCCTCTGCCTCGGTAACCAACAATGTTGAAGACCTGCCGGGCACGCTCTCTTTGTCGCCTTTCGCCAGAGGCACTAGGCGCAAATATGTCGACGATGAGGGCGTCGTCTTCGAGATGGTCTCTCGTGATGGTCCCGTCGGTGAAGCTTCAATCGAGATCGAATACGACGAGCAGAATCGTACATCTTTCTCCCGTAAGTCTCCCTTTCTGTGGCCGTACATTTGGGCTGACCGCTGACGACAGCGTTTTACAGCTCGTCCAGATGCAGCCCGTCTGTCAGTGCCACCGCGTGAAGTAGACACTGGTCCCGAACAACCAGATCCCTTGGACCCACGATCCCCGATTGACCGCTTTCGCACCCCACCCAAGAAGAATCTCTCCGTAACCGATATCGTATCACCTGCCTGGTGCGAGCTGCAATACTGGTACAGCTTGACCAAATATGGAAGAGTCCGACGAACCGCAGCCATGAAGCAGGGCTCCTCGGTTCACAAGGTTCTTGAAGAGCAAGCTGCTACGGTTCTGCCTGTTGACACGATAAAGCTACTGGTCGAGAGGATTCTTAAAGAAGAGTTGAAGGCAGTTGTGCCAACCGACACGGTCCAGCAGGTCGTACAAAAGGCACTTGACCAAGAGAAGCGTACCGCAGTGCCTTTGGACGTTGTTGGAGGTCTGATACACCAAGTCCTGGAGAAGGGAAAGCTCGAGCCAGTCGCCGTGGACACTGTGAGTGCATCAGTACACAAAGCTACTGGAGCCCAAGTACAAAAGGCTATTTCTGTGGACGTTGAGACGAAAGAGGATGCCTTTGGCTTGCGGATCTGGAACATTATACAAAATCTACGTACGCTTAGGACGACTGGAATGGCTCGTGAATTTGAAACTTGGGCTGTCATCGAAGGTCAGGTCGTCAACGGCATTATCGACGAGCTCAGTTACGATTGCCCCGATGAAGATTTCGAGGCGGACATTATCCAGAAGAGAGAAGAAACCAAAGCACCCAAGCGAGGGAGGCCAAAGAAGCAAAAGGTCGTTCCCGAGAGTCAGACAAATTTGAATACTTTCTTTACTGGATCTCAAAAAGCCGAAACCGACGACAGCGCGTGGCTTGGAAACCCACATCACAATCGCAGGATTCACATCACGGACGTCAAGACTCGTGGTTCGAGAAGCATGCCAAAGGGCGAGGCCTCGTTCCGACCGACCTCGATGCAGCTGATGATGTACCACCGGATGCTTTCACTACTTGCTTCGAACTCGGTACCTGCTGAGCAGGTCTTCACTCGTTATAGCGTCGATAGCAGTGCCTCGTTTAGCGACATGTTTATTGCTCAATTGGGAAGCATCGAAACCGATTTACACAGTGGATCGGTTGAACACTCAGACTTGCCTGTTCATGGGGGACAGGACCCGATCGATGAGCTGCTCGCCCACAACAGCCTTGACAAACTCTGGAGTTTGATGATATCGGAGTTTCAGCTCACCATACCATTTTCCAATAAGCCATCATCACCGTCTCCTATCGGTGATGTTTTGAGGGCCGAATTCAGGGCATCCGGCAGCGGCTCTGTCATCGGATCGAAGACCTTTGCGTACGATTCTGATGTACTAGACGCCTACCTGAAGAAGACAATGGCTTGGTGGAACGGCGAACGGATGCCGAAGGGTGTGGAGATCGAAGAGGCTTTCAAGTGTCGGATGTGCGAATTTGCTGAAGTCTGTACCTGGCGCAAGGACAAGGTCGAAGAGGGCATCCGCAAATCCAGACTCCGGAATCAGGGCAAGAAGAAGAGCGACGTTTGATCGATATCAACATGCATAGCTGAGGCTCCGACCACGATTCAGGATCAAGATTATTATCAGTACCGTATCCGTACTCGGACCTAGATACGGGCATCAGGAGTCATGCGTCTGTCGTACCACGCATGGTGTCGTTGGACGTCAAATGTCGGGGATGAAATGGCGTCTTCCAGATGCTAACGTATATACCCATGCGGTCACTCCTCCATCAAACATGATTCGGTATGCATGGCGGATGAGGGAATAGGGCTGTGTTAAATTGTCCAAAACAATCCTCCGTCACGGAAGATGCTCGGTCCGTACCGAACGACTTTCCACAGGCAACGGCGATGGCGGAGAACAATTTACCTGCAACCCGCCAACCTGAAATTGCGCAAGAATGAAAGCCAGGTATATGGGAAGGAAGGTGCATCCTTCGAGATCGAGATGAATGTCTTGGGTGGCTTGGAGGATCATATGAATGATAGCTGACAGGAAAATCATCTGGAGTAAGGAAACGAGGCATGGACCTTTTGATATCGCGATGAGGTCTGCAAAGAGAAGAATGGCAATTGAAAGCGAGCATGCAATCTCCTAAACAAGCGCAGGTGTCCCATACTGGCGAGTCTGTCTGAACGTAGCTATCAACATTCACAAACCTGTCAAACCAAAGCAGCGTCCACTGAGAGCATGGTTGTGTATAACTCTCTCTAGATTCTGCCCATTTCCAGTCGAGTCTATGCATTGATGCCGCTAGACCTTGTGTCAACTCTATAGCAACATGTGTCACTAGCATGAGGCGACGACAGGCAACACGTAAGAACAGTACTGTCACTTTCCACCTCCTAGCAGCAAACCAGGAAAGAGTAGCTGTCAGGTTTCTGTGTGGCTGCGATGCTGTGGCAACCAGAGCCGCCATTTCTCCTGAACAATGCTCCTTGCACCGCCTTGTGGGCTTGTAGCATCAGAGTGACTACTGCATGCTTGCCTTGATGCCTAATTCGAAAGCTCGATCTCTCGAATCTGCAACCCCCACACTCAAGGTTGCGGGTATCACTAATGGTCGGTGATCAGCATAAGATAGAGTTTATGATTGACATTGTGCTAAAAGCTGTGTAACTTTTTATCCACGTTTCATGAGGAGCGGAGAGAGGCACTGGTAAACAAAGTATTGAGGATAGCTCCAATGTCCACGACAACAGCAAAATGTATTTGAGTTGTTCGTGAGGCATCAATCCTATGAGATTCGTCAGATGATCGTGGCTTGTCCTTCTCATCTCTTGCTCGCGGATGTTGAACTGGGCATTGTAGTAAGGCCGACCAGATGGTCCACAGAATCTAGGGTTGTCTTTAAGATCGGCTGCAGGTCTTCTGGGACCTGCATCGAGGAGCCGGCAGCGGTGAGCAAAGCACAAGGAGTGACAGGAGCGCACGGTGCGGTCTGGGGGAGGGAAGTGGGTTCGTGGGTTTACCTTCGCCTTTTGATGCCTAGGCGCGGCGTTCGCGCCATGAACTTTTCTGTCCACGAGGGTGATCGTGGTCATCGGGACTCGGAAATAACAAAAAAAAAGCCACCATGATGGGTTTGAGCTGGCTAGGATATCGGCAGGAACATGTGCTCTGTTGTGCTCGGTGTAGTCAGAGGTGGCATCCCGAGTCAGAAGCAGAGATTATGAGCGAAACGTTGAGGAGTGGACAAGCACGAGATGTGGATTGCGAGTCAGCCGGTCAAGAGTATTGAGGAGATATGTACGGACAGTGAATCCGCAGAGCCCCCCCTTTTCCTCGTGGTTGCCCTGGATTCAATTGCACGCCAACTATGCAGCTACATAGCTAGGCCTTTGTATAAACAGGGAAAACCCACTCGAGTCAACCAAAGCTGAGGGGGGAACCACCCCAGGGTATTGGTACAACGTTGATGTACAGCCATCTCGCAAACGGTACGGCATTAACTTCATCCCCTTCCATGACCGTTATGCCAGAGCAGCCTCCTGGTTTCAGACAATCGAGTGTATGTTGTATAAATAGACAATCGACAATGGCCATTGTGCAAGATCGAGAGGAGTCTTGCAACTTCAATTTCCAAGCGGGAAGCGGGCAAGTCTTGTCCAAGGCGGTGAAACACACATCGTCTTGAATAGTGGGAAGGAAGTTGCTTAGCTAGTCCCAGCAATTCCATCATGTGAACTCTGGCGCTAACTCATATCTCGATTTAGCTGCCCCCTCGGACATGTTGTAGTTGGGGAGCTTATGAACACAGCAGGGCAAGGTAATGAGGGGCCAACGGCAATGAATCGTTCAGCTGGAGGCTGGACGGTAGACGAATAAAGTGGCTAGTGCATAGCGAGCCGGTGATGTACAGTGGTTCGACTAGCTAATGTACTAAGGTTGTGAAAGGAGAGGATGTTCATGGCAATGTGTCATTAACATAAAAGCAATTACCTATACAGAGCGCTTTGTTTTGATTCCGATGTTGTTGTGTAAACACATGGAGTCGGTCTTGGCGACTGAGAGCTCAGCTCATTGGGGCCTCTGAGCAGGACATTTGACGTGTCTGAAGCAGGCGGACCAGAGTTCGCAAGGTGTCAAAAGAAATTGGTCGTCATCGTGTCCGTTAGGTAGTTATGCACATAGGCGCCAGTGCGAGTAGTGGGTTCAGAGCATTGTTGCCAGTTGAAGAGAAAGCTGCAATGCGGCCTGTGCGTGGCTGGCAGGCAGCGCCTTCCTTCCAGGTCTGTGTGTCTGCCCCGAAAGCCGCGCCTTCGCGACTTCCTAGATACTCGTCCATCTCACGACTTCCATCTCGCATTCTTCCTTCCCGCCCGAAAGTGCTCGACTTTGTGATTCCAGTTCTACGACATTCCAGCAAAGCAAGAAAAAGAACTCCGAGCTGTCAACAAAGCCGCCCGACATCTTCTCCACTCGAACCGAACGCGCATACCCTTGTTTACATTTCGAAGCACCCAAATCGAAGACGACCTCAGCACCACAACGTCGCTAATTTCCATCATTACTCGACCTCCTGCGATCGCCGTTTTCCTGATTCCACACCTATCCTCTATCCAACAACCGTCTGCGTGTCGTGGTACACCTGACTGCCGCGCCGCCGATCGCATCTGTCGCATCTGTCGCATCCGTCCTGCACACGCCCTCACCCAGACTCGAGTCAAGCGTGTTGATGGCAACCTAGCTCTGTCAACCGTCTCGCTTCGCGACACAAGCTCTTCCATCTACATACAAACCTTCAGCGTCCACCTCAAACGCGCTTCGTGCCGCCCCGTCCTCCCAGACCAACCGTCATTGTGGCCATGGACTTCGAATACTCTCCCCACCGCTCAGCTGGAGGAACTCTGCATATGCTTTCGCCGACCCACTCTCAATACTCTATCGACGCGTTTCCCTCTATCAAACAAATCCGACGCTCCTTGTCGCGTTCTCCCTCGAAGCCGTCGCGTTACCATCTCGTCTCCAGGTCTCCCAAGAAGTCTCCTCCTCGCTCTGGTCTATCGCGTGCACTAAGTGCAAACACTGGCGCCGATTCGTCCCTCAAAAACAAGTTGTTGCTGCGACGGAACGCCCCTGTTCGCGCCAATGCGCGCAAAGAGACACCACACACTTTGAGACGCGCTTTGAGTGACGCCAGCAGCCAGGCCAACACAGTAGCCATGGAACTAACTCAACAACCCACTCCCGGCGACCAAGAGAACGCATATCTGACATCACCCACCTCAAGACATCTGGAAGTGCCCCGCGACACTCGCTTCGAAGTCGACGATGAACCCATCAAGTTCGATTTCCTCAAAGGCCGCAACAGCTTGTCATTGGCCATGAGTGGAACTCCGGCAAAATCAAGTCCCCTGAAGCGCAGCGATGGGGTTATGAATCTCGATCAGGTCAACCTTGGTAGTCCCAGAGCCAAGCGACGTAGTTTGCACAGCGCCTCTCTCGGTGTTGACTTCGATGTCTTCGAGCAGGCCTTCGAAGGCGCCAACAATGGCTTCAGCGACGATGAGCCTACTCCCGTATCGCCTGTGCGTCAAAGATCTCCTCAACGCAACAAGCCTTTCAGCCTCCGAAGGACCACTCTCCAGCAACGAGTAGTTGGAGCACCTCGTGCCAGGCCTTTCTCAGACTTGAGCGAGTCACCGAGTGGCCACTCAAAGGCACGGGCTAGAATGTCTCTTGATGGCTCGCTGCCGCTTCGTGGTCTTGAACCCTTGATCCACCTTCCTCCCCCTGAACAGAAGGCCATTTCTCGTTCAGCACCGAAACCTCACCCACTCTCCAAAGCACTGAGCCCATCAAGTTCAGCATCAAGCCTTGGTGAGGACACGCCACGTCTATCGCCGAAAAAGCCACAGTTCTCTAGACCTTGCCCAGGCTTTTCCAAGAGTCTGCCTATCGGAGCGCTCAGACCAAAGCCACACACCGACTCGAGTGGCTCGAGCGATTCGTTCGAGACGCCGGAAGCCTACAAGATGGCAAAGCCATTGCCTCAGGCTTTTATGTCGACCGGCTTGATCTCTAAGCGTAATCGAAATGTCGACCTTCCCCAGTCTTCATTTGGTAGCAGCATGAACATGCCTGACACGCCCTCGAAAAAGACCATGCTGCCTCACCTCGGTGGAGGCACCCCAGCTCCTGCAGCCAATTTTGGCAAGTTCTCTCGTCCGCTTCACGAGTTTGGTTCTCCCACTACTCCTTGGAGTCCCCATCCAGTCCAAGCATCCCCTGAATCGTTCGGAAAAGGCGTCAACATCTTTGGTCTCGGCTGCTCCTCGGGAAAGTCAAACCGACGTAGCAGCTTCCTCAGTATTACTGATGAGGACCTCTCCAAATCGCCTTCTGTTCATATGGACGTGCAAGCAAGCGGCGATGAGATGCCGCCCACTCCCACCAAAGCCGCTTCATCCGGATCTACCACCATCCGACCAACATCCAAGGGCAAGGGAAACAGCCTGCGAAGCTCCCTGTTTGGACGCAGATCGTCAATTGCACCTGACACATTCAACCCACCCACCTCAGAGGATCAGCAGCCAGCAAATGACTGTAAGTATATTTCCTCAACTACTCCTGCTTCGGAGTCAAAGACAAGTGGGGCGTCGACTCCATCTCTTACTATCACTCCATGTGGCTCGCCATCTTCTCCTTCATTTGAACAAGCCATGAGCCTCCGGCAATCTCATCGTAAATCTTGCCCATCTCCTCTTACTCTTCGGTGTCGGGAATTTCCTTCTTTTTCTTCTTCTTCTACCTCATCTGCAGGAGATGCTGAAGCAAAGCAACTATTAGCAGTCACACCATCTAGCCGATCCAGCTTTACGGATACGAATCTCCCACCGCAGACTCCTCAGGAGAGCTTCACCCCTCCGGATCCCAGCGGCCTGTCTATCTCCGGCGAACACCGCGGACCAGTTTTGTTTGGTATGAGCGGCCTCCAAAGCTCAAACAGTTTCCCTCCTGCTACACCCACTGGACCACGAGACTCGGGCATGAACTTTGGTGCAAGCATTGGCCCTGGTGCCTTTGGAGCATCGGTGTCTGGTTTCTTTGCCAACGATGTCGACACAGCCCTGACGTCCCGTTTCGAGAGTGTCCAGGCCATTGGTCTGGGCGAGTTTTCTCAGGTCTATCGTGTCTCTAAGCCAGTTGTTGGCAGTCCAGCTGCTCGCCATGGCGTCACTCGCAAGCTTGGAAATGTTTGGGCTGTCAAAAAGTCGAAGAAGCCATACCTTGGCGTCAAGGACCGTGAGAACAAGATGAGAGAAGTCCACGTCCTCCAGGCTCTTCGTGGTAACGAACACATTCTCGATCTCTGCGATTCGTGGGAATCGAAGAACCATCTTTATATCCAAACCGAGTTCTGCGAGAACGGCAACCTCAAGGACTTCCTTACTCAGACTGGTTTCAAGGGCCGATTGGACGACTTCCGCATCTGGAAGATCCTGCTTGAGATGTCTCAGGTATGTACATATCCAAGAAGTTCTCATTATTATCTATACTAACGTGTTGTTACAGGGCGTCAAATGCATTCATGATGCAGGATTTATCCATCTTGACCTCAAGCCAGCCAATGTGCTGATTGACTGGGAAGGAGTCCTGAAGATTGCAGACTTCGGCATGGCTACGACATGGCCTGCACCCAGACACATTGAGGGAGAGGGCGACCGTGAATACATCGGTCCCGAAGTGCTCTCTGGCAAATTCGACAAGCCCGCTGACATCTTCTCCCTGGGCATGATCATGCTTGAGATCGCTGGAAACATCGTACTTCCCGACAATGGCTTGCACTGGCAGAGACTACGCAGCGGCGACCTCAGTGACGTTCCCAGCCTTACTTGGAGCTCGGAGAATAGTCTTCCCAGATATGAGTCTGGCGAGCCTATGATTGATGACAACGAAGAGACTATTCGTTTCGACGACGATATGGACATGGGCAATCAGCCTACTGGGGGCACACACCGAAGACGTGAGCTGGCGCAGCCACCCAACTTCATGATTGACCCCAACGACAGCGAGGCTCTGGACAAAGTGGTCGAGTGGATGATTTGCCCATCTCCTGAGCAAAGACCGGTCATTAACGAGCTTCTCAACTGCGGTGGAGTGCAGTGGGTCGAGCAAAGGAGACGGGCAGGCGCCACGATTTATGAGGGCAACTGGGGGCCGGCAGATGATGTCCTCAATGCTGGTCACGACATCGACATGGTTGACATCTAATAATGTCAAAGAACGAGGGTAACAGACCCTTTACACCAACAAAACAGGCCAACAGGACAGACGTGGCAACAGAAGCCACACTTTTCATGGCCAACGAAATGCAAGCAATCCTGCTACTCAAGCAGTGAGCATGACCAAACACTCACGCAACATCAAACTTGTATCAGTAACGACGGCACGATTGATTCCCAGGAACCACGGATTCCATCTTCTCAACCTTTTTATTTCTCTTCTCTTTTTTCTTTTTGCTGCTCGTCTATCTCTATTCTGGTGACGATGGATGAGCATCGTCGAGGAGAAGGATACTTTGGGCATTTCTGTTTTTGTTTTCTCAGCACAACTTTTGTTATTCACCATTGCTCGGCGATTGGTCTATTGATTTTGCTCACGGGGTCGCAAGATACCAAATGGCGTTGATCATGGGATAAATGGCTTTTTTCTTGGACTTTCATAGCGAGCGTATAGTCGTTGACCACGTAGTGGCGCAGGCGTTCAAAGTGGCATGGGAGCACATGTTACGAGTTACAAGGCGGCAGCATTCATGGGGACCACAGGCAAGGGGAGATTAGGCGCGTAGCTGATATGGCGACAATCCATCGATTCTGATATGCTGAAACACTGAAACATGGCTTGTGCTTGTGCATTGTGTTTGTCGACTGGGTGATTGTTCTTCCCAAACTTGGAAGGCGCTGTTTGTTTTGTATTTTGAGAATAGATCTCGGGAGAGATGGATGAGTGAGGCTCGGTCGGACAAGGAGAGCGCCACGATGCAGAGAAGCAATTGTTGTATGCAGAGTACGGGATTATCAATTATAGTTTTGTGCAAGCAGCCCTAAGGCAAGATTGAATTGTTCTGGAAAATTGGTCGAAGTGCGGATACAAGGAAGCGATGGCTGATGGCTGATGGATCTTGGCACATTCGACGGCATTATGACATGGTTTCCACGGCCTTGATTGCAGCACTTGGACTCGCTTTCTCACCCCCTGGCGGCGCCCTCGCATCTGCCTAGGCTTTTTGCTTTTGCTTCTGCATCCACTTCAGCGACGAAGTCAGCAACCCCGGCTTCTCCACGTTCAAAGTCGTTGCTGCAAATTGAGTGTCGCAAACACAACATGCAGATGCCGTCTTGCGTGACTCCCGTCTCTGAAGCTTGATTTAAACTCGACCACTACAAGGCACAAGGCAATGGCCGACGCCCACGAAGCGCCCCGGAGCGCATCCAGCAGAGACAGCAGCCCTGTCACTGTGCGACACGCCTCATCCACCTCGATATCCTCGATACCCACCCTCCGGAAGCAAGCCTCAGCGACCTTTGCTCCCTCGGAAAGCCCCCGCTCCTCGAGGAACCCTTCGCCGGTGCGCTCTGCCATGCGCCAGCACGGCACTCCTCCAGCCTCGTCGGTCCAGAACAGAGCCGGCGTCCTGCGGTCCCGCCAGAGCAGCCACGACACCAGTCCTCACCGCACCCCGGCCCTGTCTACGCCCACTTCCACTGTCCCTTCAGCCGCTGCCATCCAACGTGCCCTCTCGGCTGCCAGCATTCCGCAACTCCAACAGGCACAGCCTGCTCAGTCGCCCAACTCAGTCACAGACGCAGTGACTAGACTCACCGCTCAGAAACGCCCACTTGCGTCTGGCGAGAACACTCCAACCTTTGCGCCCCCATCACCTCGTCTCAAGTCTCCTCCTCCTTCGTCTGCTCGCTCTCGCAGGAACTCTGCCTTGACACAGAACCAGAAGCCTGCTCCTCCTTCGATTGTCGTTGAACCCTCATCGACCCCATCAGAAAATACTATCTTGAGCGACGGGCTTAGGGAGGAGCCTATTCAGCTACAACCACCACCAGGCCCCAAGGCTCCATCAAGAGGTCCAAGTGGTCCAAGGCCTGTTCTCGAGACTGTTGTCGAAAACATAGCGCCCAATGGTAGCACCGACTCGAAAGGGTATCTTCATGTTGGTATAATTGGCATACGACGCATAAGCTTACGTGACGTGCAGGACCAAGGCTCAATCCGATGATGACGGGCCTCCGACTGTCCGTGGTAAACCGAAAGATAACAATGGAGAATCCTCATCCAAACTCGCAGAAAGCGAGAGCGACGCTAACATGAGTGACGGTCGAGGTCGAAGAACAAGCCAGAGCTCGACGATTCGTCCCAAAAATGTTGCTGCACTCAAATCAGCATATCCGGGACTTGGCTCCAACAAATCGCGTTCTGGAGAAGGAACTCGAAACATGACCGTCGAAACCGAAACCGTCAGCTCTATTCCTCAATCGCAGATAGCCACCATCGACCGCTCTACCCTGGGGAGACCCGATCTAGGAGGCTCGTTACGCATGAAGCCAAGCACCGAGACCATTCGACCAAGAAAGGAGAGGAAGAGGGCGACTCGCAAGGCGCCCTCGATTAACAACGGAACGGGTGTGTTTAATCCCCCATTGCATTTGCATCATCGTTCGTCTGTTGCTTCGTTTTCTTCCCGTCGCAGAAACATACCTACATCTTCTGGCGAACCCCAGTCCGAGTCCGCCGATGATTACGAAGATACGCGTTCAGAATCGTCTTTTGCTCACTCGCCTCGTCGCGTTTCTGCTTTCCGTCGCGCTGCTCTAACCTATGTACCATCACACAATACTAACGCATCCATTCGTTCAGCCTCGTCCAAGGCCGACATCTTCGAAGCCAGAGTTGCAAGCGCCGTCGACCAGGCCAACTCATCAGATTCGGACGAGACGTTTGTCTACGAGTCAAACCCGCCGGAACCACAACACAGAGCCAGTCGACATCATTCACGAACACCGAGTGGAACATCTCTCCATAGCCAAAGCGACTTCCGCCATGGAATGCGGCCTTACGGCGACCACCGTATTGCAGGCAAGCGGAGTATGAAATTCTCTAACAATCCATATAGCGTCTTGGACAGCCCGGAGGCCATGGGCGATGGTACCGTTCGAGCACACCACGCCAGACATATCGGTAGATTCGGTCGTTCTGGCGGCAGCAGTCGTGCTTCTCTATATGACAATCAAGACTCGCCGTTCACGCAGGCCTCCAAGCTGCGTAGCACCACATTGTCCGTTTCTGAGCGGGCACTTTCACGGCCGGGTACACCACGCAGTGTTCAAAGTGGCCAACATCGATCTTCGGGCTTGTTTGGCAGGAAGAATGACGGTTCACATCTTGACTATGAAGGAGAAGGCGCAGATGACGAGCGCACGCCTATGCTAGGAAGCGTCAGGACACCGAGAGGTCAACGAGTTTACAGCAGACGCTACAACAGCGACAACAGCATGCGCTCAATTGACTACTACGGCGTCAGAGAGCCAAGATCTAGATTCAGCCGAGTCGGAGGTTTCATCCTCGGTCTTTTGGTTGTTATGATGGTGGCCATGGGCGCTGTTGGATTGCTGGTCATGTTTAACAAACCCTTGACCAACTTCCATGTGGACAAGATTCAGAACGTCTTGGCAAGCGAGCAAGAAATCATGCTGGACCTGCTAGTCGGCGCTGTAAACCCCAACATCCTGAGCGTTACTGTGACGGATATGGATGTCAACATATTTGCGAAGAGCAAGTACGTCAACCCCATTGGCAGAGACGACGGCACTGTGCTAGCGACAGCGCAGCGAAGAAGATTGGCCACCAGTGGAGAAGCTGGCGGCACCCCATGGCAGGACGAACACGGTCACTGGCACGCAGGCTCGGGTGTTGACAAGGGTACGGATCCCATCGAAGGCGACTCACAGACGATGCTCCTCGGAAGGATACTACATTTCGACCAAGCCCTGTGTTTTGAGGGATCACCTATCAAACGACACACGCACTATTCACTGGGTGAACTTCGTCTTGGGCATCCTGGCAACAAGACCGAGAGTGGAGGATCAGAGCGATGGGAGAGGGTGCTTCAATACCCCTTCGAGCTCATTCTTCGAGGAGTTCTCAGATACCAGCTCCCGATGAGCAATCGACACCAGACAGCAGCCATCGGAGCCAGCGTGATAGTACATCCCGAGGACCCAATTGACAGTCATGGACGTATGCGTCTAGAAGAGGTGGATCATAGCGAGGAATGGCAGTGGATAGAGGTTGACGACTTGGAGAGGGTGTCGGCGTTCATGACGGAGCTGGATTAGCGCTTGTCGGGTAACAGCGGACTCCAGGCTTTTTCGGAAAGATTTATGATATTCAAGACTTTTTAGCATTTGAGCGAGTGGCTTTGACTTTTTGTATGGATGGAACGAGAGCGGGATTAGGCAAGCATACATTTGAGAAGGGGAATCAGGGAAGGTGTTGATGATTTGGGACAAGATATGGTCTGGCTCAAGCCAAGTGGAGGAGATTTTGTACTCGAGTAGTCAGCCAATACTGTTGAGGAATCGACCGACCGTTTGGAACTTGGATGTATTGCCCGGTGTACTGCAGAAGGAACGAGTGACAGCTGTCTCGTTAAAGAAGTTGGCAGGGGAAGGAGTTCATCAAGTGAAGTGCAACGGAGGAAGTGGCAGCGTCAACGGGCCGCAGAGCCGCGGTTGCTTTCTCCAGACATCAGTTCGCGGAGTCGTGGCAGATGGCTTCAAAAGGAGACACAACTGGCCAACAACAACAAGCTAACAGCATTGTATTATCAGTATTTCTATTGTCGCGTACGCTCACCGAATCAAACGACACCGACTATGAGTGGGTCAAAGTAAGAGAAGCGGCACAGAGACTTGCACAACAGCCACAGTCGCGTCGCATAGCCATAGCAGAGTCAAGACGACCGCACTCGATCAATCCACCATGGACGGCCCCGACCTTTCGCGCATCGAGTCGGCCGACTCCAAGATGCAGACGCCCTCGACGATGCGCATGGGCGTGCCACGTATCGACACGGAACCCATGTTCACTGCCCTGAAGGCTGCTATTGGTGAATCATGGCCAGAATACAAGACGACCTTGTCTTCCTTCTTCTTGGGTACCCACTCTTCCTCTGCTTCTTTCATACCTTCCATACATGTGCTGACCATCTCGACCCCAGGAAAACTCAACCAGGCCGAATTGTCCCAAGTCACGGATCGACTCCTCTCATACGCTCCGAGCGTATCATACAACGGTGCACTCGTCTCGACAGTCCATCTACACAACAAGATCTTCGGTGCAATACACTCCAACATCTACCGCGATCCTCCTCCAGAACCCGTCGCATCATGGGTACTCGCTACCGATGCCCCGGCCTCGGCCAGCGCAAACAAGTCTGTCTCACAGGGCGGTGGTGACAAGGCCGAGGAGAGATTAAAACGCGAAGTTATGGCTCTATCCGCTCGTGACAGAAGGAGGATAAAGAGTGCAAAGGACAACCTCGCTGCCGTACCGCCATCCGGCCCTCTGCACGAGAATGCCACCTACGCGACTGCCCTCACAGTACCCAGCACTTCCTCTCAAATACCAGACGCCATACCCACCACAGCAACCTCTCTTAGCAAAACAAACTGGGATCTGGAGATTCGAAGGCGATATGCCGTGCCCTTGGCCTCGGAGACGCTAGACTTCCCCTCACGAGCTGACATTCAAGCCCGTATTGAGCCCATATGCTACGAAGAAGGCGTGGGCTTGTCCGCTGTACCAATGACATCCGCCGCTCTGCAGGCCATAGCAGAGCTTGTCGAAGTTGCTACCGAAACCTTCATCAAAGAGAAACTTACGGCTTGGTTCTCGACCACACGTAGCAACGCCCCTGGAGACTTGGGTCCAATCACTGCAAAGTTCCGAGCTCAGATGCGCAGAGAGGAAGAAGCCATAGATCGAGGTCAGCTTGGCAGGAGTGCTGCAGGCTTCTTGCCTTGTGAGCAGGAGGCTTTGACACGAAGAGAACCACTCAGTCTGGATGAAGTGCGCATGTCACTACGCCTGGACGATACCCGCCTTCGTCTCGACCCCTTCCTCGGCGAAGAAATAATGGGTGATGTGGAGATGGAAATGGTCGATACACCCATGGCATTAACGAATGGCGACCATCACGAACCCCTGGACGCCAAAGAAGCAGACGGCGACGCCATGATGACTGATGATGATGATTTGGGCGGCTGGGAAGGCGCGACTGCTGCCGACAGAGACAATCTGTTTAGCGTACTGGATTCCGTACTCGCCCCAGGTGGACCCTCATAGAACGTCGGCTCGTACTTGAATGGCGTGCACCCACTCAACTTGACCATCTTCATGGCCAATTCGAGCACGCCAAATCCAAACGCCCCGGACAATGGATCTCGTGCTACGTACACGGAGAACTTGCCGCGACGTCTCAGAAGCTCCGGCCCCATCGCGGGGTCGAGTTCTTCTACCACCGCTGGGTCGAGTTCTTCTCTCACCGCTGGGTCGACTTCTTCTATCGTGCCCCCTCATGATCCAGCAGTTCCTACGCCAGCGCCTCCAAGCGACCCCGCTTATTTCCGATGCGACAAAGCCATTGAAGATGGCACTCAATGTACGTGGGATTTTGGCACTCAGATCCAACTCGACAACCACGTCAAAAGCACAAGACACGCCAAGCTCGAGATCTGTCCGATTTGTCCCACTACCGGCCCACTACGGAAAATGTTCTCGAAACTCAGCGTACATTTGGCGGGGAGCCACCCAGGACAATTCCCTAACCCAAAAATCTTCAGATGTCCGCAACCACAGTGCGCGTGCGGACCGTGGAAACAACTCTCGTTCCTCCTCATCCACATTGGCGAGGAGCATCCAGACATTTCACGCATTCAAGCCAAGAAACAAGCTCGCGGATACTGATGAGATTGAATCTCCCCTCCTAGGATGATCACCACATGATATCCTTTCTTGATCTCACGAACTACCCAAAATCTCTTGCTCTCTTTCTTCTTTCGTTGTATAGAATTAATTATTAGTAATTGTCACTTTCGTTCTACTCCACGTCTCAGCATACCTTTTTCAATTTCGCTCTTTCTCTCATATTTGTGTTCTTGTGATCGGGCGGACTGCAAAAGTGCGCAGTCGATGTTTGATGAGAGCAATCTTTACATGATGAGGAAGCTACTCGACATGTACTACCCTCTGTATAAAGTCAGGTGTGGATAGGAATGTACAATCTCCACATCGACAAATAGCTTCTGGGTCATTTTGGAAGAACCGATGGAAGGGGTATCTGACAGGCAGGGTCATACCCTCGATCACTTTTTCTCCCATGGAAAACGATATTGCTTCTACTATTTGGACTATATGCTAGAAAATTTCACTTTTATAGCGGCGGAGACGCATGATGCTTTCTGCAATGGGTCTTTGCTCTAATAAGAGTACGTTGTGCTGCTTGTTTCCAGAAAACCCTCTGTTGGAATCAATAGAGAAGTGCATGCGGTTTGATACACCGTATGTGACCTTTTGTCAACATGGTCCCCCCCGATTAAGGGACCTTATCTCTTCTATGTCGAACATACGAACGACGCATGTTATATACCATCTCCATCTATATGTGCTAAGGTTTCCGATAACGAGCAAGGCCGCGGGCTATGCGGTCAAGATCGACGTCATAGAAACATCTCGGAGTCGAGGACCGACGCCGGAGGCAGGAACGTTGGAGATCTCGAGAGAGCTGGGACCGTGTTTCCTCATGCAACAGCCAAAAAGAGTTGCGGCTTTCCCAAGACCGCATGCCCTAAGCGGAGGAGAGTCTTGGGATTTACGCCATCACCTCGAGTCTATCTTCTTCTTCTACCGTCTCGTCGTCATTAGTGAGCTTACTCCATACCGTAAGTTGTTTGATTTGGAAGAGTGGTCGAGCTTCGTCATGACATATTCTTCTTTTGCGTATATGTATTTGGGGGAGCCTCAATGTTCCCTTGAACTGTTGCGACCACGAGATTCGACATGTTCTTCACTCGGCAATTTCTCTTCGCCCTGGTGGCAGGCGTGAGGTCTGGCCTTGCGGATTCTGCATCGACTTACTATGGCACTCCCTTCGATGTTGGAAATGGCGATTCTTTCGGTATACCTGGAAATGCAAGTTTCGATTACGTTGTCGTCGGTGGTGGTGCCGCAGGTCTTGCGGTAGCAATGCGTCTGGCTGAGGACAACACACATACAGTGGCCGTGGTGGAAGCTGGAGGATTCTACCAGCTCGAAGCCGGCAACAAGAGTGTGACACCAGCTTACAATTCTGAATTTGCAAGCATTGATAATCCGCTCTCGGATCCCTTGATAGACTGGGGCTTTGTTACAACTCCGCAGCCTGGAGCGAATAACCGGACTCTGCACTACGCTCGAGGAAAGACTTTGGGTGGATCTTCTGCACTCAACGCCAATGTGTATAACCGTGGCACAGTCGCCTCTTACCAGGAGTGGGCAGATCTTGTTGGAGACGACTCGTACACCTTTGACCAGTGGTTGCCATACTTTGCCAAGGGTGTCAACTATACAGTGCCGAATGGCATCAGAGCGGCAAATGCAACCGTGCCTCAGCCCTCATCTGATGCGATTGATTTCAGCCCCACTGGAGGACCGCTGCGTGTGTCCCATTCGAACTTTGCATTACCGTTCTCATCGTGGGCCCAAAAAGCATTCCAGTATTTCGGATTTGCCAATATCACAACTTTCAGCAATGGCCAACTTTTGGGATCTCAATATGCTCCTCAAGCCCTGAACCCAATCTCCAACGAGCGCGAGACATCCGCGACATCTTACCTGGATGCCGCTTTGAACAGTAATCGCACGAATTTGAAGGTGTACACGCACTCCCTAGCTCTCCAGGTTCTGTTCTCGGAGAACAAGACTGCAACAGGCGTGCTAGTACGCAGTGGAAGACTTGACTATGTGTTGACTGCTCGCAAAGAAGTTGTGCTCTCTGCTGGTGCCTTCCAGTCGCCTCAACTGCTAATGGTTTCTGGTATCGGACCCGCCGCACAACTTCAACACCACAATATCTCCGTGGTTGCTGATCGCCCTGGTGTTGGCCAAAACATGTGGGATCACGTCGATATGGAAGTCACATACAAAGTCGATGTGGTTGGTTTCAACACTCTCAAAAACGAGACATACAATCAAGAGCAGCTCGATGGCTTCCATACCGTACCTGCAGTGTCAATGTACGGTTCCTATGGCGCTGATTATATTGGCTGGGAAAAGCTTCCTGCCAACTACCGCGCCAACATGACCTCGACCGCACGCGACCAACTTGCCACCTTCCCCTCGGGCTGGCCAGAAATTGAGTACGAAGTCGCTTCCATCTACGAATCCACCGATCCGGAAGACTTCCACGGCTATGGAACGTTCGTCGTCATTCCTGTCAGCCCTCTCTCCCGTGGCTCGGTCTCACTGCAATCAAATTCGATGCTCGACCCTCCCATCATCGACCCACAATGGTTGACCAATCCAGCCGACGTCGAATTAGCCATTCAAGCATTGAAAAGAGCCCGAGAAATCCTCGCATCTCCAGCTCTCGCACCCATCAGACTAGGCGGTGAAGTCGCACCCGGCGAGTCGGTCGTCACGGACGCACAGATTCTTGAATACATCCGGAACACCTTCTTCATGAATTGGCACGCAGCGGCAACTTGCAAGATGGGACGCACCAATGATACCATGGCTGTTGTGGATAGTAAGGCACGTGTCATTGGAGTTCAGAATTTGCGTGTTGTTGATGCTTCGGCGTTTGCACTGTTGCCTCCTGGTCATCCTATCTCGACTGTGTATGGATTGGCTGAGAAGATTAGTGCGGATATTGTTGCCAATCGTTGAGAGATTTGCACACCCAACTGTGTATGTAGAGAGAGCATTTCACGAAAGATTGACAGATAGAACTTACAGCAATCACACAAACACAGTCATACAGCAATGTCCTACAAAACACACAGGAGGCTACCGTAAAATTACACTCGTCTTGGAAGCTGTCAAGTGGTTAGTAGTGATGTCCGAGCAAAAAGACGATGCGGAACAAAACATACAGCAGCAGGGATTCCCACGTGGTCACCCACCGTAGTACTAATCTGCCGTTCAACTGCTTATGTATGGCAGAGCGGACGGGATGCCCAGT
>JGI24891J29808_1000480_pt1 | contig 22197 bp, 18 predicted proteins | sample FreactcultuFSWF8_FD_29808 | JGI IMG/M metagenome (IMG submission 29808) | reverse complement strand
CTACAAGGTCGAGAGATGCTTCTCGCAAACCGTCGGTGTTGCGAGTGGTCGCGTCACAAATGTTACTTGCTGCGTGATAACCCATCACCAAGCCTTCTTATCTGATGCTAACACCCGATCGTTATTAGAGGCACTGCGAGATCTTGAGGGTATATTCTGCAAGGTAAGAAAAGTGCGGATGGGTAATGCTGGCATCTGACGAACCGATCTCGGATCAACATTGTGGATTGAATCACCATCAACAGCAGGTGTCTATTTCGGTCAGTATGTTGCGACGATTGGATTTCGTAGACTTGCAATATGCTCGAATAAAACATTGAGGCCTGTTCTGCAATCTGCATGCACTTGCTGTACTGTGGAACAAGATGGTGACACGATCGAAATGCATGGTAGTCGGATTTCTTGATCGAGCGATATCAGGAAGCCAAAATGTGCCGCAACAACATCAAACGTGTTTCCAAACATACCAAACTAGGACACACCATATTTACCGCTCGAAAGGCACAGATGAGGGATATCTTAGAAAAGAAAAGTCATGTGGGAGGAAGATATATCGTTGATGACCTCGGATGAGGTTGTCAATGGTATGACCCTGCTCGACACAAGTTCCATTGGCACTTTCTAGATTTTGAGAACTCCCAGAAGTGAATTAAGTTTACACGCAAGATCACACAAGTGAGACAGGAACGGAAAGAGAGAGCAATTGTGATCGTTAGAGATGCGCTAGCTATAGACGGGGTTGAGGAGCCAGAGCGCTGATATAGTACGTAGAATGGTGTCAATGAGTTGGATAATCAGCTACTGTGATTCTGCAAGGCCCGCTAGGGCTTCGTCCTTGTTCTTTGTCCTTGTTCTTTGTCCTTGTCGTGTCATCATAGCTATTGGTCCATAGAAATTTGACCGGGAACGACAATATTGGGCTTCATTCGAGACCGCAGTCGGCGAGCAATCATGAGGGTGAAAGGCTTCAAGATGGATGGTGCTTCGATTTCAATCGACTAAAAGTCAAGCTCGTCGATGTGATTGCTCTTCCAGAGCTTGTCGACGTGTTCGATCCGAGAAATGTGATATGTTCTCAAGTCGTCCATTTGCTTGCGGACCCATGGAATTGCACTGTCAATCTCTGCCCTCACCTCCATCTTCTCCTTCTCTGTTGCGACGAACCTGTTCACCCAGTTGGTACAGATTCCATGTTCTACCTGTAGTAGCTTCTCCCTGTCGTCACACAGTTTGTCCAAGGCTCTGATCGAAGCATCGAGGTCGTTCAACCATAGCTTAATGGTCACGCTTCGTACGTTCCACATTCGGTAGTAACTGGTTTCGACACGCTTGGACAGTCGAAAACCTCTGTCTAGAAGACAAATTACCGGTCCTTTGCTGTCGTAGTCGACTGAAACGGCTCCGTAGAAGATTTCGAGGAAATACCTGTGTGCAGGAACTTCGAAGTCGTGTAGACAACGTTTCAGCTCGTAAACTTGCTTTGGAATCCAGCTTGCAAGAAGGTCGTTATACAGGCATCGGTCTTGGTAGAAGAGGTCATTGTACCGGAATCGTTCAATAGGAATGGATAAGTGAGCCATGGCAACACCCACAGCTCTTGTGTGTCTGGCGAGATTTCCCTGTTTCGAGAGTTCTGCGAGAAGGCTCCACAAGCGTACACCGTCAGGCTTCTGTATATCCTGATCTCTGAGAAGAGTCGCGAAACATTCTCTGCGAACGAGCTTCGAGGTTTGCATTAGGGGCAGGCATTCAAGGAAGACTCTCGCATCGATGTCATCTCGTTCGAAACCGAACTCTGGATATATCTTGTAATGGTTGATGTACACGCTGGTATCGTTCCACCAGCCATCGTTGATAACCAAGGCAAAGCTGTAGATTGTGTCTCGAACTTCGGATGGTAGAATGTCGAAAACGCCAAGAGGCGAAGGGGGCGCCGTCACGGCCAGTGAATACGGTGTGCTCATGTTGTCGAGATTTGAATCGCGCGCGATAGCCAGTGATCGTGATGACTTGATCGATGCTGCGAGGATGCAAAGATTAGCTGGGTCGATGGAATAGAGGAGGCGCAGACAAGATTTCACCTACCTTGAGCTCGCTTCTTCTTGCGTGATGAGGAGCCGCGCATTGTGATGTTGTGAAGTTGAAGGCTTTGCTGAGTCTTGGATGGTGGCTTTGAGGAGGTGATGCGAGTGTGGACTGGACTGAGCGGTCGCGCTTGCTTGTTCTATGAGCAGTGTGCACCTTCCTTCAAAGACCAGCTTCAGTAAAGATGGTTCTTGGAATGCACGAACTTTCTCAACTTGGCTCGAGTCAACTGGAAGGTTTGCTGCTTTACTCGTTAACACTAGCGCCCCAGAGACAGAGTGAAGCGTTTCGACACTGTGCACTGCGCCAGCTCAATTTGTCCCACTCTCGGAATCGTCAGCGCAGCAGTCTTCGGATTTTGACACTTTGTTCTCTAAGTGAGAGCGAATCATTACTGTATTATCACAAAACTAACGACAACTGCCAGTCTAAGAAGGCTTCATGCCATCGGCAAAGTTGTCCAGAGGTGCGACATGCTTGATCGTCTCCCAGACACTGTTGATCTTCTCCACCACCTCAGCAGGCAGAGGACCATGATCGAGACCTTCTAGAGTCTGCTCCAACTGCTCGGTACTGCTAGAACCAACAATGACTGCATCTCCGTGTTCAGGCTTCAAGGCGGAGTTGTATTTGACCCAACGGTATGCCAATTCAGCACGAGGAACACCTGCCTCGCTGGCAATCCTCTCCCATCGTGCAAGCGCGTCCAGAAGGAGAGGTCTCGAGTACATGTTGTTGTAGATGGCTCCGATGCCCTCGAGACCGAATCTTCCCTTGCCATCGAGGACTTCTTGCTTGGACTTGGTCAAGAATCCACCCGCGAGCGGGCTGTAGGCGTAGAAGGAGATACCCAACTTGCGAAGTGTGGGAAGGAGCTCAGTATCCTGGCGACGGGCGACAGGAGAGTAGTTGCCTTGATAGACAGTGGGCAAGACGAATCCATTCTTCTCACAGTAGTCGTACACGGCCTGGACGTCACTAGCTGCAAAGTTGGAGAGACCGAACTTTTTGAAGACACCGGCTTTGTAGAGCTCATTGATAGCTGAAAGGACGTCGGCATTCGGCTCGCTTGCAGATGGTGCGTGGATGTAGAAGACGTTGATGGACGTTCCTAGTTTCCTTGCGCTCTCGTGGCCATTCTCGAGGATCAGATCCTTGGTGTTGGTAGGTGGGATTAAACCTCCGGGAGTCTTGGTGTCGATGATGAACTGCTCACCAGCTTTGGCTTCTCCTAGGATCTGCTCACTTGAACCATACAATTGTGCTGTGTCGATGGTGTCGACACCGTGGGCCTTGAGAATCTTGAACACCTCATCACACTGCTCAACAGTCTTGAAGGTTCCAATGCCAACACTAGCTCCACCAAATACAGTCTTGATTCCTGATCCGGACATTATGATTGACTTCGAAGATGGTGATGATGATGGTAGGAAATTGTGTTGTTAGTTGAGGAAAGAGCTCACCCGCACCCTTTAATACATCGAGTCTTGGACCGGCGATCTGCTCTGGTCCTGTCGTTTAACCCTTCGGTGGTACTGATCACGACAGAGACGGTGTCAACAATCTCTCCGTCCTATGCGCCGTGGACGGTTAACAGCTAGAGAATGTACTTCCATCATTCCTCTGGTTTCCGTCACATACATTGGTAAGCGATTGCTTTCATCGAGCTTACAAACCAGAGTCGTTACCCCTCAGAGCGACAGAAGGTCATTGTTCTTATCTGAAGGCAGCAGCATAGTGGTCAGCATGGTGGTCTCGGATGTGCTGGAAGGCCAGCCATCCGGAGCGGATGATGCAATGCTCGGCGAGTTTCCTGCCACCGACCGACGGGCATCTTGAGGACGAAATCGTTGTTGCGCAATATGGCATCGCGAACACCTTTGATGTTTGTTTATTGAAACCAACACAAGCAGGATTTTGTTTTCAGCTCAAGACGAAGTCCTCACAGCCTCCAGAAAGACCCCAACCGTTCACAGCCTCAAAATAGGCAGAGTCAAAGTGGCATTAGCTTTGATGGCGGGGCCAAGAGCCGAACAAAAATAACTCCAAAATCCTTCTGCGTGGCGTCCAGAAAACAACATGCGAGAAGCACATGTCAAATGAGAGATCAAACGTAACAGCTTTTGGGTTTCCTATCTGAAGAAATGACAGGAAACGACTTTGGTTTCAAGAAAGATGAAGTCGTAAGCAAAGCATTTGATTGTCACAATCACAAGCAGATTGCGCGATCATCAAGCGGTGCACAGGCACAGTTGGCTCGTGGTGACAGGGATTGACGATGGAGCAGTGGAGCGCACGGTCTAATGTCTTTACACACCCTCCCCTTCTTCTGTCTAGGAGCTCGTGAAAGAAAAACGGGTTTGTAAAGACCAACACCAGCTGAAAAGGGTCAGCTTCAGCAAGGGATTGTGCCTCTGTCACTCTGTATCACTCGTATCCGCTTGGCAGGTAACTCCTGGCATTCACGACCTTTCCTCATCGGCTCGGCTTACGAGCGCCCATCACGCCTTGCGCAATACAGTGAGATTGAGAGGCGGTCCTTGAATTGGTCTTGGAAGTTGGGGATCGTATCGAGCATTGAGACACATAACGGCGCAGCAAAATACTATCTAGGTCGGCCATGGCCGCTATGTCATAATTTAGCCCTGCAACCTTGTCCCTTTCCCAGCCGTTTGTCAATTTCCTTCGGCGGCCATAATAATATCGGATTTCCTCGCATCATCTTTGACTCTTGTTTTCCGACCCGACTCTCGTTCTACCCACATTCGCTCAAGTAGCCTGCTGCGGCGGTGAAAGCACTATCAACTCTCAACTCTCGACACTCGTTGCTCACTTTCCCCTCGAAATACGATGGCGCAGCAACACCTTCTCCCGCCGCCTTCGCCTCTCCCCCAATTCCGCCGCAGACCGACGTTTCGCAACACAAAGACTTTCTGGATCCCGCTTGTCACAATCATCATTTTCCTGTCCATCTTCTTCACGCCTCTGCCCCGCACATACGACGAGCACCGCGATGCCGTCATCCAGACCATCACCGACACGGCCAAGGACATCAAGGACGTTTTGCCTCCGGTGCTCTCGCATGACAACTGGCACCCCACCGATCTCGACAATGTAAAGGCCAAGTACGCCTTCGCCACCTTCCTCGCCGGAAATGCCGACCTCGACGAGAACTGGGAGAACGACCACTACTTCGTTGCTACGCGCATCCTCGCATACCAATTGCTGCACGCTCCCGAAACCTCTTCTCGCGACAAGTCAATCCCCTTCGTTGTGCTGGTTACTGAGAACGTTTCGGAGGAGAAGAGACAGAGATTGCGCAAAGATGGTGCGATTGTTGTTGTGGCAGACTACATCAAGGCCGACTGGGTCAAGACCGAGACCAGCACGTGGCAGGACGTCATGACAAAGCTGCGCCTGTGGGAACTCACTCAGTTCGAGCGCATCTGCTTCCTCGACGGCGACACTGTCCTGGTCGAGCCTTTGGACGGCATTTTCGCCGATCCTGCTGTTCAGACCCGCGGCACCTTGACCCAGCCTGCCATGATCAAGTCGGATGAGGGACATCTGCCTCTCGAGTACAATTTTGCCGGTGTGCCTGAGATGGAGCGCGACCACGGTTATCCTCCCACCGACCAGCACCACGATTTCCCCAACATCAACTATCTCAACGCTGGTTTCTTCGTTTTCCAGCCTTCGCTCGAGTTGTTCGACTACTACATGTCGCTGCTGAAGCTGAACGGCCGCTTCGACCCTCAATTCCCTGAACAAAACCTCTTGAACTACGCTCACCGCAAGGATGGTAACATGCCTTGGACCCAGCTCGGCAACGAGTGGAACATTCACTACCCCAAGGTCGATGACCTTCTTGGTGGAGTTAAGAGTCTGCACGAGAAGTGGTGGTCTCCCGAAGTCGAAGACCTCAAGCCTTACATGGAGAGCTGGCGCTGGAGAATGGAAGGTCACTACGAAGCCAGAGACCAGATGTTCACCAAGGAATACCAGAAGCACGGTCTCAAAGAGGAGTCATAATAGTCAGCATGTTGTGGGAAATATTAGATGGGGCGTTACAAGGCTGGTTTTCTGTTTTCTGCACGATATCCTGGTTAGATCACAGTTGGAAAACATAGGCGTCGATGACTATACAGGGCTCGGAGCCATGGGAGGCAAGGGAGATATGCTTCTGCATCATTCGGTCTAATCGACTGTTTCAAGGCTTGCTCAGCAGCCACTTTAACTCATACGAACATAATGCATTTATTCATAATTCATTCTTTTTATTCCATTTCCTTTCTCAGGGGTTGTCGATGTGTTTCTGAGCTCAGGTCTTCTCAACAATCTCCTCAGCGCGTGGTAGGATCTCGCTCTGATATGCTTCGTCCCATGGTGGAACCGGGATGGCGGTCAATCTTGTCTTCCATGGTCTTCTGCTTCTCTTCGAAAGGCTTGCGAGCCGTGGACCGGGCTCCGAGTAACCACAACAATCCTCCCGTGACGGCTAGAAAAGGAAGAAGACCGGCAATCTGGCGACTTGAATAGGAGTCAACGGATGTCACCACGGATGACACCATGTCAGATGGGAGTATTCATTGGCTTACAGTGGTCCGCCTGCGCCATGAGGGGGGATTATATTTGAACCAGCCATTGGAGTCGCGCTTGGTGCGTCCAGATGATGTAGCGATGTGATGTATTGACTTTAGGTGAGGCGTAAGGCAAATGGGATAGTTAAATGCTGGGTGTTGCGAGTGAACGAAACCCTTAGCCAAGGTGCACAGGGGTTGAACTGAGGTTGAGATGGATCGCTGGAAGGCTGGTTCTACTATTTCGCCAACATGGCAAGAACGAGGGACTAGTTGTCCACGTCCTCAGGCTTCCCTGTCCAGCACCTGGCCGGATTGTGATTGATTTCGACACTCATTTCTCATGTCTACGACAGCTGTAACAAAACAGCCGAAAAATGTCTTAACGACCTACAGCCACATCTCGAGTACGTGACACAGTCAGAGGTACGATTTGGCGGGAGTCACAAGTTTGCGGAAGGAGCAGCTCGTCGCTGACGCCTCATCCACTCGTCATCACGAGTTTCCCAGCTTTCTGGACTAGCAACCCCCCTTTCTATACAAACAAGCGGAGATCTGAGTGCTCGAACAGTGATACTCTACTGTAACGTTGGCAGGCACGAAGGAGGTTGGAGAGTCTGACGTTCGGCGGAAAGTCGAGCCGAGCGACGGCGCCAACCACGACTTGCAATACCCTTCCTGTTTCGTCAACTCTCGCAAACCTCCAGCTGCAAAAATGAAAGTCACTCCGCATCTCGCAGACACAGACGCAGATCAACGCGAGCGGGGACAAAAATAGCAGATGCGAGATAGCAGCCTGTCTTCCCCTCACGAAATGCTTCCTGGCTGCAGCTCCTGACGCCGCCTCTTCTATTCAGCCTGTTGAAACCATGAACAAGATGATCCTCTACCTCACCGCCTATACTCTCGCCTGGCTACACAAACAGCAAGACTCGCTCACTTGTACGACTACAGGCAGTCAAAACACGTATCAATCAAGCATATCCGAGCGTAATTATACCCATGGATCCTGGTCAACACCCTGGACGATAGGCTGCGCTGCGGACAGTTTCTAACCACTCCAACCTCCGCAACAGGTTACACATCAGTTGCTTGGCCGAAAGCTTGGAGATGATTGACAGAACCTAATGTTGCGTTATCTTGTTTCTCTAGCCTTCAGCTCAACCACCCCTTCGACACCCCCACCCGTGAAATGGACCCCATCTCGCAATCCCCCGCCAATGTCCGAAAGAACAAACACCACCCCCTCTATACCTGTCGCCAATAGTTTCTCGCCTTGGTATACGCAACACTGATCACACGCTCAACTCGAATGCAGATCGTTGCAAGACATGCCTCTTCTGTCGTGAAACTGCCCGACATCCTTTCCCAATACTCTGCAAGCAAGGATTGCGTGACGATGTATCTGATACATACAGGCTGCTTACCAGGCACTTAGCTTTCTTCTAGGTCGCTCTCACGATAACGAGTTGCAGCTCATTGCTCGGCCACTTGCAAGGGTGGTGTCTGTGGCTCTGTGCGAATCACCAGCAGTGCTGAGTGTGCACGGCTGGTGATGGCGTAGGTAAGAGGTATGTTCTTCGAGTCTTCATAAGCAGTCTTGTGCGGCCCTTGAATCAGAGCTTGATGTTTCTCCTTCAACACATTCGAAGATGATTGCTTTATCTGGTTCGCTCATACTCCTGGGACTAGGCTTCACGGTCCTCTTCTGGGTGGTACAGGTATGTCAAAAGCCAGAGGCTCGCTGAAAATACACCCCTACTAACACCATATCTCACCATCAGACCATATACATATCGCTCACCTCACCACTCAGAGACATACCAGGTCCCTGGATCAGTAGGTACACCAACCTACAACTGAAGTTTGCCGTCACTGGAGGACGTCGCATCTTCTACATTGACAATCTGCACAAGAAATACGGCCCAATTGTTCGTATCTCACCCACGGAAGTTGCTGTATCCGATCCTGCCGCATTCAAACAAATCCATGCTGTCTCATCCAAGTTCAGTAAAGACATCTGGTATGAGAAGCTGACCAACTTCCCGCGGCTAAGCGTCTTTACCATGCGCAATCCTCGCGAACATGGTCAGCGCAGAAAGCTTTTCGCTCGTGGTTTCAGCAAGTCTTACCTCAGAGAGCATTGGGAGCCTACCGTTCGTCGAAAGACCCTGCTCGCCGTTGAGAAGATCAAAGTCGATGCACAAACCGGCGTTGCTGATCTTCTCAAGTGGTGGACGTTCATGGCTACCGATATCGTCGGTGTCCTCGGCTTTGGTCAGTCCTTTGGAATGCTAGAGCTTGGAAAGGTAAGCAGAAGTCACCCTTAGAATCATCTAGTAGGCTGACCATGATGTCCAGAAAACCGAGTACATCCGGGTCCTCGAGGCAGCTCTCATAGGTAATGGCATCGGCGCGGAGATGCCATGGCTTCGCGCTGTTGGAAGTCGCATACCCTTCAAACCGTTGAAAGAAGCCTTCAACTCGAGCGCTTACATCCTCGGTTATGGCACTATAGCTGTCGAGAATGCTCGCAAGGGCGGTCAAGACTCCAACCTCATGGCTACCATCATGGCTGAAGCCGAGAAGGGCGAGACACACGTTGATGACATGGACGTCCGCACCGAATCGACCAGTCTTATCTTTGCCGGCTCAGGCACGACTGCCAACACCATGACCTTCCTCTCATGGGCTGTCATTTCTCGACCTCAGCTGCGCGCAGCGTTGGAAGAGGAGGTTGCCAAGCTGCATGATAACTTCACCGATGCCGACCTCGAACAGTTGCCCCTGCTGAACGCAGTTATACATGAGACCCTACGTTTGTATTGCGCTGTACCTGGCAGTCTTCCTCGTGTCGTCCCTGAGAGTGGTGCTACACTCAATGGATACTTCGTTCCTCAAGGAACAACAGTCAGCACACAAGCATACACCATGCATAGAGATGAAAACCTCTGGCCGAATGCGCTCGTGTAAGTGTGAACCCCTCTCCTTTCCGGCAAACCTCCCTAACATGATCAGTTATGACCCATCACGCTGGCTCGATGGCAAAGAACAAAGCGCAGCAGCCAAAAGCACTTTCTGTGCCTTTGGTGCTGGCGCCTATAGCTGTCTCGGCATCAATCTCGCTTGGATGGAATTGAGATATGCCACCGCCTTCCTCTTCCGTGAATGCAGAGGTATGCGTATCGCTCTCAGCATGTCTGCAGATTGCATGGATCTGGAAAACTACTTTGTCATTGTGCCCAAGGGACACAAGTGTGAGGTCACGCTTCAATAATTGAGCTCGATGACTTACTCGATGACTTACTCGATGACTTACTCGATGACTTACTCGATGACTTACTCGATGGCTTACTCGATGACTTACTCGATGACTTACTCGATGACTTACTCGACGACTTTTTGATTTCTGGTGTTTTTCTTTTTACACATCCTGTCAGATTCTGTTTCATCTCTACATAATACACGACGATGACTCTCCGTTGTCTGTTCTCTTCTATGAATGCCTATTTCTCTATATTGTCATTGTCATGGTTTCGATCATGCTTTAGGGATTTGTCCCAATAATTGAGCTTTCTGACCATAAAGCTCGACGACTTGCTTGACGACATCTCGATTCGTGGAGTTTTTTTTCTATTTTTTTCTCCACGTACAGTCGTATTTCGTTCCATTTCTACACAATATACGATACTAACTCTCCTTTTCGAGAAATCTCTGCTGTATGTTCTCTTCTATGATTACCCGTTTCTCTATACCGTCATTGTCGTGGTTTCCATCCACGTTCAGGGGTCCGTTCATAGAAACAGCATCAGAACCGAGCTCTGCAGCCTGGCGAGACGCCTTACAAACAGCCTGTCAAAAGGCATAATGTTTTTCGGTTTCGATGTGGTTGTCCAAAGAGATCAACGAGAAATGCAGCTCTCAATGGACAGACATCTTATCACCAAAAAGCATCCTGCCTTTTTACAGCCAGGTTGCAAACCTTACAAAAGAGGGGGAGTTCGGTGCCAGGTCAATCTTTCTGATTCTGCACTTGCTCTGTACAAATTCCCCGCATTTGCTGCAAATACATCACCTTGCACGAGCACTAGTCTTCGTAGAAACTTCCTTCGAACACCAACACAATGCTGACGCAAGTCAGGGGAAGACGAGATCCAGCGTGGAGGGTAAGAGAAGCAAGCCTCTCTCGTATGTGGAATCATCCAATCTTTGTATATACGGAGGGTAGTATGATTTGACATTGGATTAGAGGAAACGCAAACACATGTGAGCGTGCGAGGAAAGGTCTGGCAAACTCGGGCCAGATGTACAATGGCCAGTAACGAGGATCAAAAACTTGATAAAAAGGCTATGGAAAATCTGCAAAACCACCTCAGAGAAGCTGTGTACGATAACGGTCTTAGAGAGGACAGTCTGAAAAGCATCAACGATGAAAATCTGCGCGAGGTTAGTGTGAAAAAGAATCGATGAGCCTTTGGAGAGGCAACAGAAAAAAGAATAAAAAGAATCGATGAGCCTTTGGAGAGGCAACAGAAAAAAGATTCGATGAGCAGCCTTTGGAGAGGCAACAAAAAAAGAATCAAGTGGCAGATGACCTTCGGAATGTCACAGTGCCAAAGAAGCGACGGAGAACCTGCGAGAGTGACCTCTACTCGTCGTTCTCGCCCTCGTCCTTATACTCCTTCTCGCTCTCACTCTCGCTCCCATCCTGACAACCATCCCCACCAACAACTTCAACAGCAACAGCAACAGCATCGGCTCTCTTTGTCTCCTTCGAAAACTCGAGGCTCTCTGCCTCCATCTTCACCGGAACACCACCATCCCATTCCGAGGCTTGTTATCTCTTGGCCTTTTCCTTCTTCGAAACACCCTTCTTCTTCGACTTCTCGGTCTCCTCGACCTCATCGTTCAAGGCATCTGATGCCTTTCTCTTCTTCGATTCCTTCTTCGCCGGCAAGGATGGCAAGCTTGGTGATTTGACTGACGACGTGGGGAGAGTCGACGCAAGAGACTTTATCGTCGGTAGAGATTCGGATGATGTGGGCTCTTCATCCGACGAGAAAACCTCGACGATTCTTCCATCCCCGTTCTTGAAGAGAGGAGGTGATGGTGGCTGGAAAGACTCGTCCTTGTTGAGTATGTTCTCCAGGACTTGGTAGACTGCAGCAACGACGGCTGCCTTCTTCTCCTTCTCCTTCTCTGCCTTTCTGGAAGCCTTAGCCTTCTTCTTGGCCGCCTTGGTCGCCTTTCTCTTCTCCTCCTCCTCGGCTGCCTCCTTCTCATTCTCCGCCTTTCTGGAAGCCTTAGCCTCCTTCTTGGCCGCCTTGGTCGCCTTTCTCTTCTCCTCCTCCTCGGCTGCCTCTGCTGCCTTCTTTTCCTTCTTGGCCGCCTTTGCTTTTCTCTTCTCCTTCTTTCTGGCTGCCTTCTCGGGGTCGGCGAGAGGAGTGGCGCCAAATCCTGTCGACAAAGGTCCAGTTCCTTGCCCAGGGAGGGCATCGTCGTCATCGTCGTCGCCGTCAGAGAAGCCCATGAACTCCTCGTCATTGGCCTCGGCTTTGGCTTTGGCGGGATCGAACAGGAGAAGTATCTCATCATGCGAGAGCTCATGTCCGGGAGGTTGTGCGCCGTTGAAATAGTCCTGGGCAGGAGGGTCCTTGACACCTACGCCAGACAACTTACTCTTCTCGGCAGCCTCAGCAGCCTTTCTCTTCTCCGCATTTCTCTGCTGCGTGCGGCGCGTCTTCTCCTGCTCCTTGGAAAGCCCACGACCCTTAGCGAATGGGAAGTCGAGGACTGGCTCGGCCGTGTTCTCACCATGCTTTGCTGTGTGAGCCTTTTGTTGCTCCAGGGTGATGGGAGTATTGGCTGCGGCGCGCAAATGTCCGAGCAGAGGGCCTCTCATCCTGGACAGCTTGTTGTCAGAAGACCCGGTATCTATGGCCTTGAGCCACTTGCTGATGGTGACCAGGCCAATTTCCTCAATCGGAGGGAAGTTTCTCTGATTGATTAGATATTTCACGATCCGCTCGTGCTTCTTGTTCTCGATTGCCTCTGTGATCTTGTAGCGAGTAGACATCTTGAGAAAATTTAAATACCTGATTTTATGAGGCGCGTTCAAAAAGTGTGGTTGTGTTGTGAATAGAGAAGAAGAGGCGTTGTTGTTGTTGTGTCAAGTTCGACGCTCAGTGAATCCAAGCTTGGCTTCTCGCGTTCACTTTGCGCAAAGAGATTTACATGTCAAGAGTGCTAGGGAGATATTAATTATCAAGTATATCGGTTGAAACAAAGGAAATGTATACGGGAATTACATATTAGATAATGCCAACACGCAACAAGCAAATTAAGACTACAAAACATGCTGCGCAAAGATATATTTCTCTCAGTGGAGACCCTTCTCAGGAATGGTGGTTCATGTCGATTCTGAGTTATCGAAGAGGTCGTGAGGAGTTTAAGTTGAGCTGGCGGTAGGCGAAGCGCTTGCCGACGACTGTGTTGCTGAACTACTAGTCGCGGACGGACTGGCTGAGGGTGTAGCGGATTCAGAGCTTGAAGGTGTAGCGCTCTGCGTCGATGAGGATTGAGTCTGCGAAGCGCTAGTTGAGAATGAGCTGGCTGATGGAGTAGGAGTAGCCGATTCAGAGCTTGAAGGAGTTGCGCTTTGGGAAGTTGAAGATTGAGTCTGCGAAGCGCTGGTTTGGGATTGGCTAGTCGATGAAGATTGAGTCGAACGAGCAGCAATTGATTCAGAACTTGAGGATGTAGCGCTCTGAGTTGACGAAGACTGAGATTGTGAAGCGCTGGCTGAGGATGTAGCGGATTCAGAGCTCGAAGGAACTGCGCTTTGAGTCGACGAGGACTGAGTTTGCGAAGCGCTAGCTGATGACGAACTGACTGATGAAGTCTGAGTTGACGATGCTCCAGTACTTGAAGGAGTGGCGCTTTGTGTCGACGAGGATTGAGTCGAAGATGCATTACTGCTTGAAGGTGCGGCGCTTTGTGTCGACGAAGACTGAGCCGAAGATGCATTACTGCTTGAAGGTGCGGTGCTCGTGACTGAAGATGATTGAGCTGGAGATACTTCAGTGCTCGACTGCGTCGACGAGGATTGGGTGCTTGAAACCGAGCTACTCTGGCTTGCGGAAGACTGGGATGACGAGACACTAGCTGTAGACGATGCGCTTTGGGTAAATGATGATTGAGTTGCGGAAGGAGCAACGCTCTGAGCTGATGAAGACTCGGATACTGATGCGCTGCTCGAAGACAAGGTGGAGCTAGCTGTAGGAATTGTTGGCCCAGACGAAGATTGGGTTGCAGAAGAGCTGGTGGCGCTCTCACTTGGAGATAATCCTGTCGAGGAGGCTCCGGTGCTCGAAGGTGTAGAAACAGCGGCCTGAGTCGACGAAACCACACTGTCTGACGAAACGACGCTTTGAGTAGACATCGACTGAGCGTCTGATGAGCTTGATACTCCAGTGCTGGAAGGAGTGCTGCTTCCCATCGAAGATGGCTGAGTTGATGATACTTCAGCGCTGGCAGAGGTCGCGCTCTGGATCGACGAAGACTCTGTTGGTAAAACGCTTGTTGATGAGGAGCCATTGCTTGAAGGAGTGGCACTTGAAGATGTCTCGATGCTTGAGGTAGGTACGCTTGAGGACGCTCCAGTGCTTGAAGAAGCGGCGGTGGCGGAGGACACTTCACTGCTTGAAGCAGATGCTGTCTGCGAGATCTCGGTGCTGGTGGCTGAGACGATTGAGGATGATCCGCTGTTGGCTGATGAAGTCTCAACTGCTGTAGGAGAAGCAGAAGAGCTGGAACTAGACTCAGAAGAAGACGAAGCCGGTAGGGTAGTCTCTGACGACGAAGTGGAGGTTTCGCTGCTTGAGAACACGGAGGAAGAGGCCTGGGAAGTGGGTGCAGGCGAAATGTCACTAGCAGACGAAGAGACATCGTTGCTCGAGACAGCTGACGACGTAACCTCAGGAGCCGATGTAGACGACACCTCGCTGCTCGAGGACGCTGACAAAGTAATCTCGGGAGTTGCTGCAGGGGATGAGACATCGCTGCTTGATATACTTGATGATGTAGACTCAGAAGTAGGATCAGAAGACACTGCGCTAGAGGTAGAAACCACTCCGATCGCTGGAGAAGGTGCAACGAAGCTGGAAGCAGATTCCGAGGGAGATGCAGATGAGGTGGCCTCAGGAGACACAAAGAACGAGACATCACTGCTTGACGCAGACGATGAAGTGGCTTCAGGAACAGTTGTAGAAGGAAGCTCGTCGGATGAAACAGATGATGACACCTCAGAGGCAGCCGACGAAGATGTTGTCGGGATAACAGCGTCAGAGGAAACTTCTGAAGTAGCGGTAGAAGTGACTGATGCGAAGTCAGAAGACTCGATCGAGCTAGTCATATCAGGAGATGCCGAAGACGAGGAGGCCGAGTCTGTAGTACTGGCTGTTCTAGAAACGACAGAAGATACATCAGAACTGGCTGTCTCGGGTGTGGCCGATGAGGTGGTTTCGGGAGCAACGATATCGGTGGAACTGGTCATTTCAGCAGCGACAGCAGACGATTCGGTAGAACTAGCCTGGCTGGTCATTGCTGGGCTTGCAGAAGACTCTGTGGAGCTGGTTGTTTCAGGCGCAACAGCGCTCTGCTCAGACGAACTTGTAACCTCAGTCTGAGCAGTGGAGGTAGTGCTGCTGACCTCACTATCAACAGCAGAGCTGCTGGTAGCCTCAGCTTGTGCAGACGAGCCGGTGCTGGTAGCCTCGTTCTCGACAACAGAATTGGTACTGATAGAGGCATCAGTCGATGTGGCTTCGGGGGCAACCAGAGTCTGTTCAGTAGAGCTGCTAACGGGAGCATCAGTTTCGAGGGCAGAGCTGGTGGCTGTTGAGATTATGGACTCGGCGGTCGTGACCTCGGGCACAACAGATGAGCTTGTGGTTGGGACTCCGGCATCGACAGCAGAGCTTGTGGTCTCGGCCTGAACGGAAGTGCTCGTAACTTCTGGCTCTACGGATGAACTTGTAGCAGCATCGTCAACAGTGCTCGTGGCCTCTGCTCCGCTTATTGCGCTAGTGGTAGGAGCATCCGTCTCAATAGCAGAGGTGTTGGCAGCGGCATCTGTCTCTTGGGCGGTGGAGCTCGACTTTGACTGGTCATCCACGCTAGAAGACGACGAAGATGAAGAAGAAGCGACTGGGACAATAGTAGAAGTTTCGACAACGGTGGTAGTACCGAAGCTGCTGCTACTTCTGCTGGTACCGACGGGAGCAACAACGGCCGAGGAGCTAGGTACTGCAGCTTTTGACGTGCTAGAACTGATGATCTTAGAGGAGCTGGAGGTAATCGCCACGGATGAGCTACTGCTGACAACAGCCTTCGATGAGTTACTGCTGACAACAGCCTTGGAAGAACTGCTGCTCACGATAGCCTTGGAGGAACTGCTACTGATGATTGACTTTGCTGAACTGCTGCTGACCTTGCCGGATGAACCGAATGAGCTACTCACCTTGTTGGATGAAGTAGCGGCTATGGGCTTGGTAGAGCTGGTGATGACCTTGCTCGACGAGGTCATGATAGGCTTGATAGAACTGCTGCTAATCTTGCCAGAAGATGTGACGGGCTTGGCAGAGCTAGTGAAAACCTTACTCGAGGAAGAGCTCTTTGAGACAGGTTTGGCAGAACTGGTAACCGTGTGGCTCGACGACGAAGACGTCTTAGAGATGGGCTTGACCGAGCTGCTGAAAATCTTCGACGATGATGAGCTTTTCGAGACAGGTTTGACCGAGCTGCTGCTGATCCCGCTGGACGACGAAGTCTTGGAGACAGGTTTGACTGAGCTGCTCACGACCTTGCTTGATGATGAAGACTTTGAGACAGGCTTGATCGTACTGCTGGTAATCTTTGATGACGACGAAGTTCTGGCAGAACTGCTGGACTTTGATGAACTCTTGGATGATGATGACTTTGATGAAGTAACGGGCTTGACTGTCGACGAGGTGGCCTTCTTGGTCGAAGAGGACGAGGTGACCTTCTTGGTGCTTGATGCCGACGTCGCTTTGTTGCTGCTGGTTGTAGCCTTGGCTACAGTCGCCTTGCCCAGAACACACTGACAGGCATTAAAGAGTTCTTGAGGAGTAAGACCAGAGACGGCAGAGAGGTTTTTAGAGGTTGTGCCATAGTAGGTACAGAATGCTTTGGGGTTGGAGAACTGAGCGTTGACAGCCTTGAGGTCGGCAGCATCACAAGTCTTCGAACTTGCATTGGCTGCAACATCCCGCTTGGGTGCTGATTTATCACTGGAGGCGGTGATAATACACTTGCAGGCCTGGGACACGGCACTAGCACTGAGTGTGGTGATTGGAGAAGACGAACCCACGCCAACGACATTGTAGAATTCGCAGAAGTAGGCAGTGTTGGTTTTGATGGCAGATTTGACAGCTGCGATGTCGCTGGCCTTGCAAGCTAGGTTCCGGTTAGCATTCCGATTGTGCATATATTCTTTTGCAAGAGTCTTACTGGCGCGAGCATTGAGCTCAAAGTCGATTGGGGAGGCAAAAGCTACCGGAAGGGCGGCGAAGGCCGAAACGAGAGTGACGGCACGCATCTTGTATAGATGGGCCTGAGTTGGTGTTAGACCTGTAGGGGAATGAACGAAACGAGTGAGTTGGCTTTGAGGGCTGGAGATGGCATGATGATTGTACTTATGTCAGGCTTGAGTCAGCGAGAGAAGTCATAATAGCATTGACATATCCATCGATGGACTAACCCGGCCAACAACAAACTGTCATGAAGCCACTCATCTGCCTGGTCTTGACCACCAGCGTGCAATAGTCCAAGCCGTGTGTACAGTTGTGTATGGGTGCCATGAATCGTCGTCGAATGTCACAACGGTTCTGAGATGATTCTCTGCCTCTGGAAGCATGACTTTGGTCGCCGCTGAGTCCGTGTCATCGTGCCGTTGTGTTGAAGCGTAGGTAGGCCGAAGAAATCTACAACGGTTGGACGTTGAAGTACAGAAAGTCGGTTGATGGATGGAACAAGGATGAGGAATCAGGAAGAGCTGGCCAGCCATCGAACACAAACGAGGACTCGGGAAGCTGTAGCCAGGAGCTCTTTCCGTTTCTACAGGTACAATACCGAAAGCGTCTGGAGCCGATCCATTCCCACGGTGTCGCGATCTCGGATGCATTGCAATGCTCAGAACATCAGTAGCCAGGGCAAGTAGGAGGTTGCGACAGGCTTCGAGAAGAAAAATCGAACCATCTATATTGAAGTCAAATCTTGATCTAACAATCGCTTCCGACTCGAGTTAAAGTTGAGCTGCTGAATGGTGCAAGATGTGAGACTCGATTTTCCCCAAGTCGAGCTTGAAGATTCGGCAAGAAACCATGTGGGTGTTAGTAACATTGGCGTCTGTCAGTTTCAAACGATTCCGATTGGCTGGCCCCTGCAACGGTTGACAACATGGAAGCGGACCTCAACTTCTTTTCTGCATCAACATCTGGCTCGAAGCGCCGTTGTAACGACCACCTCGTGGGTAAGTAGTCGCAACGATATGTTGTTACTACTGCCCCTGTTTGCCGACACAGGTGTGGTATTCGTCATCGCCCACGGCTGGCCTCGTCAGTTCACCTAACTCAACGTGGCAGTGGCAATTCGCATCCTCTGCAAGTCACCATCCGGTGGAGATTGTCCAAGGGAGTTGCGACAGTTGACCTGTACATGTACCCCAGAGTTCCGACTTACATGCGACTTGCTCGTGCTCTGGTTCGTAACTCCTTGTGTGTTAATATTGACCAGAACACATTAGCCGGCAGTCGCGATTGAGGCCTGGCTTCTAGTGTTGAAACATGACTGAACGATGCACATGCCATCGACGCTTGGCTCACACTCTCCTTGTTCCAAATTGCCTCTGCTCAAATCTGATCTCTGCACTCGACTGAAGGTGCATTCGGCTTGGAAAAGTAGTTTCGCGATAAAGTGTACTGCCAGGTCTACCTTTGGAAGCCGCTGCGGAAAAAAACGACCCATGGGGCACCGACATGTTCAGCCCTCAGCTGAGAACACACAAGCCTCAACCGGTAGTGGCCATAAACTCTGTTCCTCTTTCCATGCCATGATTGCCCCTCCACAACGACATCTACCTGGGTACAATGCTGATCTGGAAGAAAATAAATCTTCAAATGTTGTCCGAATAAGCCGAGGAATCACTTCCACTCAACTGTAATGCATCATGCAGGCGCTATCAAATTCAGCCCCGACATTCGATGCTGACAGACCTGTTCTTACCGACGGTGAACGTCTACCTATATCGGACGAACGACATCTCGGAACGGATGTGTGCGTTGGGTCCTTCACCTGAACATGTTCTCCTACCCTGATCCTCCTCACAAGAGAGGCGTATCGTTATACAGGTGCGCCATACCGGCCTGGGAACCCGGAGCTGCCGATTTCCTTCGAAGCATACCCTTATGCTGCTACAAACTCTTAACGGCAAGACTGAACTTACACATAGCACCGAATAGTACTGCGGACCAAGGTCCTCCGAGAACAAGAGCGTCAATCTTCCCTTTGACTCACAGCTGAAGACATCGTCTTCTTTCAATGGTACCAAACTTTGCAATGTTGAGCTTACTACACATCTCGCTTATGACTTGTTACTCCGCATCGAGCACATAAGTTGTCGCCAAGGATCTTTATTGACCAAGGCTGAGCTGAGGTTCACACCGGTCTGTCGGATGTCAACTTTTCACCATATAATGAGAGGCATCAAATTGTGCTAACGGTAGTATTGCATGCACCATCGTCTCTACCTAAGCAGACAACACATCCCTAGCCTGCCAGCGCGACTTGTAGATCCTCGATGCTAACAAGTCTCTCGCGAAACACGGCTGAGAACGTAAGATAGCGAACAACGCAGCCAATCCATATAAGATGCTTAACGTTGTTGACATACTCAAACTTCGGGCTCTGCGCAGCTTGAGGGGCGAAGCCGTCACTTTTCGGTTGTGCTATCGATGAGTCGAGTGTGGCTGATGAAAATCTCTGGAGTGTTACCTGCGAGAAGGATGGCTTTAGTTGACGCAGTATCTAGAACTTGGTCCTCGTTAAAGTTGTGATCATGAAAATGAGACTTGTTATGTATACAACATACTGCTCAGAAGCAAGAGCTGGTCAAAGAAAATTGCAGATTATCCAAATCTTATCTGCACTCTCGCTCTTTTTCCCTTGCCAGCTCCTGTGCTAGGATACTTTTTTCCAGCAGCTTTTCACCATACATCCAGAAAAGAAATGGTATAATACTCATCATTGCAGCCACGAAACCCAATAAACCTGGGATTAAGAATTAGCATAGAACGGTGCCGAATACGAGAAATCGGCCCAACTCGGCGATCAGAGGCCGAGTACTTTAATTCTACTTACTGCTCGCCCAACCGACTCCTAGAGCATCATACATGGGCACTGCGGCAAAAGGCAATGCCGCACCCATGATCTGTCTTGTTAAGCTTGACGCTGCATTCGCCGAGGATGCATAACTCGCATACCCATCGACCAAATAGTTCAACAATGCATTGAAGTTCAACGTATATCCCAAACCATAGAGGACTCCTGATAGTACAGAGCTAGACCAGTGGATTGAAGGCCGTGACGTCCATGCGCTCCAGAAGAGGGATGTCACGATTAATGGGCCAGAGATGCAAGCAGCCGGGAGTCTTCTGGCACCGTGATGTTTTGTCCACGGTGAATCTTGAGAGCAGGCGTTGAGGTAGACGTGTTCGATGAGAATGTTGACCGGGAAGGCGGAGAGGGTGCCGACAGCGATTGGGATGAAAGCAAGACCTTTCTCACCCGTGTTGAAGCCGTATATGTCTAATTTACTTATGTCAGTATCCACTATGGTGAAAAGCACCTTGAGGTTGGTTATACCTTGGAAGATAATGGAGTAAGACTGTAAGTAGATGTACAGGATAGGATACTGAAAAGCCAGGTACAAACAAGATCCGAGAACAAGTGGCTCTCTGCACAGCATCCTAACAGGACGAATGAGAACTTTGGTGAGAAGATTTTGCCAGATGAATGTATCATCTTCGTGAGGTCCACGTGGTAAATCAGTTTCCTCTGTTTTGCGGATCTTTTTTGCTCGCTTGTCTAGTATGGTTCTGGAATTGGTCTCTGGGATTAGGAAAAGTACACCCAAGAAACATATTCCACCATAACCGAGTCCGATCCAGTAAGACAGCCGCCAGTTGTCGAAAACAGCAAAGCCAGAGATCAAAGGACCGAGGGTGGATCCTAGAGTGGTAGCCATGTTGTACCAAAGGAGTGCGCGGCCACGGCGCATGTCATCAGAGTAGAGATCAGCGCAAATCCTAGAAAGAGAGATAGGTCTTAGAACAATTTCCATCATGGCAAGTTCGATGAAGCTGCCAGGATTGTTACTTTATCTCACCCACTAACTGTGGCCGGCGCGCCTGCGGAGAAGAACCCGTTCAATAACCTAAAGACATTGAAGGCCGCCCAATTCGGTGCAAGTGCACAAGCCATCATCCAGGTCATATAAAAGACTATCGTCAAGAGATTGACCGGTCTCCTGCCATAGTTCTCGCTCAATGGTGCCAGTGCGGTATTACCGATAAAATAGCCCACCAGATAGATTGAAACTGGAAGAACCTCCCAACCGTATGCTTCAGGTAGGCCAAAATCCCGGAGAGTTGCCTTGGCACCTCCAGTTGCTAATGATGTGCCGCATGTACTACTCGTCGTGAGCAGTACTGCTATGCTGAGGATGAGGATCTTGCGCGCTTGTGAGAAATTTTGTGGATTGAGTGACGGGTCATCGTCGAAAGTGAGCGTCTTCTCCAAACCTTTGGACTCGATGTTTTTCTCAACATCGATCTGTCCCGCCATTTTCCCCTCGTGTCCCACCGAAGAGATTGGTGAAATGCCTACACATATTAAGGAGTACCTGCAGTTGTTATACACGATATTGGTTTAGAGTTTCGCTCATGACGCGGATGTGAAGTCGGCCGTTAGAACTTCAGCCTCCAGTCCATTTGCTGTATGCGGAAGTGCCAAAGGCCATCAAGTCCGACCTCGCAAAGGCGCATGCTGCTAGAGCCAAACTGAGGTTGATCAACAAGGGTGATGAGCGAGGATTGTGGGCCAAAGATAGGTGGACAACATTCAACGCGTACAAGTCAGGTCTCCTGTGACGCGATTTACTTGTTTCTTGTCGGGTCAGTGGATTATGAGAGGACGTGCGGACATCAAACTGTCGATGTTCGGAACGCACGTTGATATCTCAACTCAAGGCACAGCTTCAAATTGAATATCGAGATGCCTGAATTTCAGAGGGAAAGGAGCAAGTCCGTGATGGAGGACCAAAAAAGTGTCGCTGTGTATCGACGCAAAACGTCCAGCAGCAGGGATTCCCACGTGGTCACCCACCGTAGTACTAATCTGCCGTTCAACTGCTTATGTATGGCAGAGCGGACGGGATGCCCAGTTTTCAGCTGAC
>JGI24891J29808_1000479_pt1 | contig 22259 bp, 24 predicted proteins | sample FreactcultuFSWF8_FD_29808 | JGI IMG/M metagenome (IMG submission 29808) | reverse complement strand
AGAAGACTGTTCTTCCTGCTCTTACTGCTCTTACTGCTATTCCTGCTCTTACTGCTATTCCTGCTCTTACTGCTCTTACTGCTCTTCCTGCTCTTACTGCTCTTCCTGCTCTTACTGCTCTTCCTGCTCTTACTGCTCTTACTGCTATTCCTGCTCTTCCTGCTATTCCTGCTCTTACTGCTATTCCTGCTCTTCCTGCTCTTCCTGCTATTCCTGCTCTTACTGCTCTTCCTGCTCTTTCTCTAAAGAACTTCGTATGTCCGAAAAAATGATTTTCTGTATAGGTGATGGAAAATCTAAAAGTCAAGGAAAGGGTTACCAAAAAAACTTACAGGTATTCAACAAAGATGTAAGCGAAGAAGAATATAAAAAATGGAAAGGTTTTTTAGATGTTAAGAATTTCAAACTCCCTATTGCAAAATGGATAGATATTAAAGACATAGAGAATCCTTCAACAACACAAGAGCAAATGGGTGGATATTTGAAAGAATTAAATTATGAAGACGCTTGGAAAGAAATGTGGAAAGGATTATCAAGTGAAGATAAGAAATTCTTTACCACTTTCCTAAACTTTGATAAAGATATTTTCAAAGAAATTACAGGAATAGAAGTAGAAACTCCAAAGGTTGAAGACATTATAGAACTCAACGGAGTGAAGTATAAGAAGATTGATTAAAAGTAATAATAAAAATTGATATGACACCAAAAGAACTAAAAGATAGATGGATTGATTTATTGAGAGTAAAAGCAAGATACGAGCATAATGCTAGAAAGAACGGGGAAATAGTTGCAAGCCCAAGTATTGATGATATATGCAATGAAATGGAAGCGTTTTTTACAGGTTTATCTACTAAAGAATAAAAATGTATGGCAAAGATAACAAACAACTTTCCAACAAATTACGAAAAAAAGATGATATGTATCACTATCGTACTTTGTATCATAGGTGCAATTATAGGATATATTGCAGTTCATTAGTATGAAAGATAATTACTTTTTGAGACTTGAAAAACAACACAGTAAAGATAGGGAAGAAATCTTAAATTTGAGAAAAAGTATTATTACTCTAGAACAAGAAAAAAGATGCTTTCCTGATATTAGTTTTGATCCACTTCTTTGTTTGTTTTGTGATAATAGTTGTAATAGAATTTATAAAAATATAGGTTTTATTTCTAATTTCGTAGAAAATGGAATAAAATTTGGAAAAAGTGTTTATGTAAAAAGTTAGTTAGGTCGAAAGCAAATTATTAAATAACTTAGATTAAGGAGATATGAAAGATAAAATCGCACACAAAATAGCATACTTGTTACCATCACGCTTGGTTTATTTCGTAGTGATTAGAGCTTTTGCTTGGACTTCAACACACGAATGTTCAGATAAAAGTCCTGACCAAATAGGATTTAGTGATATTGCAAAAAGTTGGGAAAGTAATTTCTTAAAGGTCGGTGATAGAAGTGTTAGTCCTGTTCATAAATGGGGTCATAAGTTTACAAATTCTTAATTTTCTCCCCTCGTTTCCCCCTCTCCCTCGTTCAAAGTGCGGTTCGTCCGCGGGTGATTGCAACCACTATTAATAGCTTTGAACAGGGTGAAGGGGAAATATGAGAGGAAGTGGTGTATCTAGTACGGTACTGACGCGTATTTTCGCAAAGGAAAAACTTACCATTTTTCTGGTTAGGAAATTAACTAACAAGTGCTGTGCTAGCTACATCACACAGGATAGGGTAATTATTATTAGGTAAGAAGAAAAAAAATATGAAATTAAGACTTTTAGCTGATGGAACGATAATAGATCCAGTAACTCAGAAATATCTGGGACTCATTTGGGGTCCGGATCTTGAAAAAGCATGGGCATTACATGGTGCGCCAAGACAGAAGTTCTTGGAAAAGTTTGTCAATCAATAGAAAAATAGGTACAATAAATAGGTATTTTAGGTTTTTTACCTACCTTTATGACAGAAAAAACAAAAAATAAAGCAAAATCGTCCCGTAAAAATGGGAAGAAAGGAGGTCGTCCAAGAGGACGAAAAAATAACTTAACAATTGAACGTGAAGAGTATCTTGAACGATTCAAAAATACAGTCGCCAAACGTTCTGCTTCTCTTCTCAGCGCTCAAACAGTCCTCGCAACAGGATCTATAAAGGTTTTTGTCATCCGTACTCGTTTAGAAGGATCTGGTAAAAATAAACGAGTCGTTAAGGATCGTCCGGAACTCGTTACTGGTGAAGACGAAATCATAAACGCGCTCGATTATGAATATGGAGATGGAGACAACCCAAATGATGAAGAAAATTACTACTTCGTTTCAACAAAAGATCCGGATAATCAGGCCATAAACTCCCTCATGGATCGGACTTTCGGCAAACCAAAAGAATCAAAGGAAGTGAAACACTCTGGATTAAGCCTCAAAGAGGTATTATTGGCCATAGAGGAAGAAGAAAATGGATAAAGAAACTAAAAAAGTATTGGAGAAAATGCGAAAGTCTCCTATTTTTTTCGTGGAAAGAATGTGGAGATTGACTCCGCAACCTGTAAAATTTGAATATAAAGATCAGTTGGACATTATTCTCGCCTTAACTGGGCAGGATTGGGAGGATGCAAAAAAGATGATACGAGTTGAATGGTTTGATACTTTTGTAAAAGGAAAACATATTACGTGGCAACAGTGGCTCATTCTTCTTTGTGTTGAAAAGGCAATCCGAGGTGAAGCGAGTAGAAAAATAAGTATTGCTTCTGGTCACGGTGTTGGAAAATCCAGTGATATATCATGGCTCATTCTATGGTTTCTGTTCTGCTATTACGATTCTCAAGTCCCTTGTACTGCTCCAACAGCTGATCAGATGTACGACGTGCTTTGGAAAGAACTATCTCTCTGGATTAGCCGGCTACCTTCGTCAGTTCAAGAGAAGTATCAGTGGGGAGCAGATCATATCCGCATGACCGAGAGTCCTGAAACATGGTTCGCGCGCGCCAAAACTGCCTCTAAAGAGAATACAGAAGCATTGGCAGGTGTCCACTCAAACCATGTCCTAACTATTGCTGACGAGGCTTCTGGTGTACCAGAACAGGTATTTAATACTGCTGAAGGAGCTTGGACTTCTGGTAACATACTTGTTTTACTTATTTCGAATCCCACAAGAATCAATGGATATTTCTATGATACGCATCACAAACTCAAGCATCTCTGGCAAACACTTGAGTTTTCATCTATAGATTCTCCGATTGTTGATGACGACTATGAGGCAAAAATCGCTGAGCGCCATGGGCGAGATAGTGCTGAGTATGGTATTCGTGTTCTGGGAAAGTTTCCAAAAGAAGATTCAATGGACGATTCCGGCTATGTTTCACTTTTGACTGATAAGAATATAAGCGAACGGCCAGATGTTGAGGATCATGAGTTCAGTTCAAACTCAATTATGGGCGTGGATCCAGCTGGGGAAGGTGACGACAAGACTTCTTGGGTGATTCGAGATCAATTCAAGGCTAAAAAACTCCATGAAGAATCTATATCAACTTCAAAGACTATAGCGGAGAAAACCATTACATTCATTCATAAATACAAACTTAATCCTTTCAATGTTGTTGTTGATGCCTTCGGAAAAGGCCAAGATGTTGGCAAAGAAATTGCTCTTGCAACAAAAGGCCTCATGAATGTAACAACCGTAAACACCGGAGACCCTTCAATCTATGAAGATGACCGGGAACTATATCTAAACCAGCGCGCCGAGTTCTTTTACAAAGGTAAAATCTGGCTTCAATCTGGTGGTGAAATCATAGAGAATAAGAATCTAAAAGAAGAATTAATGTCTATAAAGTACAAACGAAACTTGAAAGGCAAGATTCAGATTATGCCAAAGGTCGATATGAAAAAGAAATATGGCACTAAAAGTCCGAACGATGCCGATGCTTTCTCTTTAACATTTATGCGGAATGTTCAATCAGAGTTATTTTCAGACTGGGAACAGAAAATGGCTGATGATTTTGATCCTTTTGCCCCTCTATAACATGAAAAAACTTCACACAGAAATATGGACTTCAACCCATTGTAATAGCGAAATTCATCACTTCCTCGGCAAATCAAAAGCCACTTATGTTTTTGGCTTTAATCCGCAACTCATTTCCCAGAAGACATACAAAAAGATATTAGAATTAATACAAAAAGAATTATGAGTGTACATTTCTCAAGTAAAATAGATCAGTGGACAACACCTCAAGCATTTTTTGATGAGATAAACAAAGAGTTTAATTTTCAGTTAGACGTTTGTGCTGATGAACATAATGCAAAATGTAAGCGTTATTTATCGCAAAACGGGCTTGAATTGCCATGGAGTGACTGTAATTGGATGAACCTCCCCTATGGGCGAGAAATCGGAAAATGGGTCAAGAAAGCGAGCGAAAACCCTGTTACAGTATGTTTGCTTCCAGCTAGAACTGATACGCGATGGTTTCATGATTACATTTATAAAAAGGAAAATGTTACTGTTAGATTCCTTAAAGGAAGACTTAAATTCGGGGATGCAAAGAATTCTGCTCAATTTCCTTTAATGCTAGTAATATTCGATAATGATTTATTTTGATTATGATTTCCTATACTGCAACAATAAAAAAGCTTGATGTAGGCTATGAAATGGAAATAATATTCCCTGAGCTTGGCTATAAATGCGGAATGACAATCGAACAGGATAGTTTTGGAGTCCGACGCTCGCTCATTAATCAGATTCGCCACACCGTTTGTCTTATGGATCAGATCGGTCCATACAATTACCATCGTTGGGTTGACCTTGGAGAATATTGCAACCCAGCATTAATTAAATTGCACTGGAAGTACAACAAATACAAGCCAGTGTTCACAGATATATGAGAATATTTTCATTGTTTGATGGAATCTCGTGTGCAAGAGTAGCTTTAGATCGAGCAGGAATACCTGTAGAAGTGTATTTTGCGAGCGAAATTGATAAGTATGCCGAACAGATATCTCATAAAAACTATCCAGAAATACGACATCTTGGAGATATTAAAGAAATACAAAAAGATGTCCAGTATTCAAATAATATTAAAAATATAGATCTTCTTATTGGTGGTTCTCCATGTCAAGATTTATCAATAGCAAAGAAAGATCGTAAGGGGTTAGATGGTGAACGATCTGGCTTATTCTGGGAATATGTCAGGATTCTGGAAGAAGTTAAGCCTAAGTATTTCATTCTTGAAAACGTAAATTCAATGTCAAAAGATTCAAAGGAATTAATTACTCGTGCTATATCAAAAGTCGCTGGCAAAAGAATTGAACCTATTATGATTAATGCTTCGCTTGTATCAGCACAGAATCGCAAGCGTCTTTTTTGGACGAATATTCCGAATGTTATTTTGCCAAATGACAAAGAAATTTTTCTTAAAGATATTTTAGAGAATGGAATTGGCGAACCTGTGGCATTGCGTAATCGTGGTCAAGGTAAGAAACCAGAATATAATGGTACTGGAAAGGCGAACGCTCTTACGACTGTTCAAACTGACTCAATGGTAGATAGTGTATATCAATATCGTCGTACTTACTGGAGAGAAACCAAAGGTGGAAAAGTACCAACACTAACGGCAAACATGGGTACTGGAGGGAATAATGTTCCGTACATAAAAGTGAAGGAAACAACAAAGAAAGGTTATGCAATTGCTACACCAGGAATGTCAGTCGATCTATCATTTCCTAACAGTAAGACCAGACGCGGACGCGTAGGGAATAAGGCAAAGAATCTTATGACTTCACAGACCATCGGAGTATTCGATGGTGCAGGTATCCGTAAATTAACAACTATCGAATGTGAACGTCTTCAATGTCTTCCTGATAACTATACCGAGGGAGTAAGTAATACACAAAGGTATAAAGCTCTAGGTAATGCTTTTAACGTGGACGTAGTAGCTCATATACTTTCTTTTATTCCAAAAAAGTAGGTTATCCCCACCTTCTTAGAAACTTACAATCGTTCTACAATATGGGTATATGGATACTTCTATCCCAACCCACAACATGATGACAAATGATCCGGCTAAAATGTCGGATGAAAATGTCACTCCTCCAGAATTGACAGACGAAGAACTAGCCGAGCGATCCTTCGATCTCAATAAACTCTTTGCTATTTCTCAGATACGAGAAAGTCCACACCCTCAATTTGACGGTATGGGATATATGAAATATAACGAAACCAATGAAATGGCCGATATTTCGTATATTGCTCCAAAGAAAAATAAATACGATACGCGCGTCACATCTGGAATTACTCATGAAAAAGACTCCTCGATCCTTGCCTTGGTGAGTAATTTCAAGTTTGAACCGCAAGTAACCGTATTCTACAAGGATAAAGAAATGCCAGAGTTATCCACATCTTGTAATGCGTGGATTAAAAAATCGCGCGAGCTTGATAATTATGACGAAAAACGCCCTATCAATTACCGCCAACTCATTGTTCAAGGTACGGCATTCGCTCAAGTCAAACATGTTTGCCAATATGTTCCCAATAAAATAATCAGTAAAAAGAGCCAGGACGTTGATTACACTGGTCCAGAAGCTATTGAATGGAAGGAAATGGGCTATAAAGTCCAGTTTGACGGCACTTCCTGTGATTTAGTTGATGGCAAAAAGGTCTTCATGGAAGACTACTATCAACAGAATGTACGAAAACAAGTCGGAATCTATACCGTTGAATATGTTCCACGTGAAATCATAGCCTCAATTTGGCATGAATCGCCACGCTGGAAGAACGTTCCAAAGAAATGCGCCCCTAATGGCACTATCGGCGCAATGATCACGCAAGGGTCAATATACTCCGATTGGTTCTTTTTGACGCTCGATTTTGACAAAGTTGAGGTCATTCAGGCACAACGTCCTTTCGAAAACCGCTACCAGATCTATCTGAATGGCGTTCCGATGCTTCCAGCCGGCTTTCCTTTGACGGCTGTATCGCCTTCTGGAAATCCTTTCTTGGCGAAAGGAGATATTGATCCTATGAATATGTGTGCATATTCAAAAGGAATCCCGGCTAAAACAAAGATGGATCAGGCTTTGTACGACGCTTTGAACCGTGTCGCTCTCATTAAATTCGAACAGGCAGCCTTTCCGCCAGCTGGCAATAATTCAGGTCGTGTTTTGAGTCCAGATATTTTCATGCCTTCAAACATGACTCGAAACCTCCGAAAGGAAGATATTTCTATCCTCACTGAGAATCAAGGACTCACACCAGCAGATTTTCAATACATAAACATGATCAAGGAGAATATCGACAATAAGTCGGTGACTTCTTTACTTGAAAATGGCCAGCAACCAAATGATATGACGCTTGGCCAGTATCTTGATATGCAAAAGCGCCAACTCATTAAGCTTGGTGGTATTTTCGACGGTGTTATCAACTGGGAGAAGCAAATAGGTCATCTCATTCTCATGGATTTGCTCTATAACGCGCCAAACGTGAACCAGAGTATTCCGATTAAAGATTCGTTCGAAGATGGCTCTAAGGGCTTGCGTGTCCTCAGATTCAAGACTCCAAACATGTCGACACCGGAACAATTGCACGCTGAAGAGCTTCAATACAAGAAAGAAACTGGCCAAGACGTTCGATACACAGACATGGATCCTAAAGAACTTAGGAAAATGGTCAATAATCCGGACTACTATTTCTACTGGGAAGTTATTCCAGTCGAGAAGAATAATGACAAAGTTGCTCAAGCCTTCTTTGTCTCTATGATCACTCAGGCCGCACAACTCTTCGGAATGCAGTCTATGAAGGTCCAGAACCTCAAACAGCGATATGCTCAGGTCATGGGAGAACAATTTGATGATCTCTTTTTGACACAAGAACAGGTTGATACCCAACAGCAACAACAGCAATTGAATACTCCACCAGGTGGTCCGGGAGCTGGTCCAGCAAAGCCAGGTGGCGCGCCAGTTGCAAGTGATATTTCGATGCCATCGTCAGTTCCACAAATTAATAAGGCGTACACTTAATAGTTAACCAAAAAGATTATGCAAAAAAAGATACAAGAGTTTCTAATACGAGTGTTTTTTCCGCAAGTGAAAGAGGACTATGAAATCTTCAAAGCGGATATTTTCGTCTACAAAACAAGACTTACTGTCCAACAAGAAGCGAATGAAAAACTTAAAAAGGAAATTGAGGAACTAAAAAAAAAGCCCGAAGTCAGTCTAGCTGATCTGATGCGTGACAACCTCGGTCTTGCCGTCCTTGACTTCAATACAGTAAAAGAAGATGGTATACCACCTCATTTCCTAGACACCGACAAAAAAGACTTGCGAGAATTATATATAAACCAGCTCGCGCAGATATATCAACTGGAAGTATTCCACGCGATGTGCAAAAACCATATTGATACTCAAGGAAATTATTCATTTAGAAATGCAGACGGAGATCTTCAAATGCTCGCAGGTCGAATGAGCGTTAACGGCATCCGTCTAATTCAAAAAGATGTAGAAAAAGGATTTCTTGAGTACCAAGAAGGTCGAAAACCTCCTGAGGAGTTCGATGAGTTCGAAACCACAGAAGGCATTATTATTAAGGATAGATAACATTATGAAAGTAAAAAATATAGAGACAGATGAAGAAATTGAGGCATTTACCCCTGAAGAAGTACAGGCTCAAGTAGCTGAAGTAGCAAAAGCTAAAGATGAAGAAATTGCAAAAGCTCATGCTGAAGTTGAAAGGTTGACTAAAATCTCTGCCGAAAAGACGGAGAATTTTAAGAAACTCAATGAAATGACTGAAGCTGAGCGCGCCGCTCTTTCCGCTGAAAGACTTGAATCTCTCAAGCGCATTGAAGCCGCAGAGTCAAAAGCAACTGCTATTGAAGCAAAATATAACGAAGACACCCAGAAGCGCATTGATAACGATATAGCATCCGCTCTTGCTAAGTACCACGGTGGGGATGAAAAACTTAAAGCTTCTCTTGAAGAGAACTTTAAGATGATCAACCTTGTTGGAACAGATACGGCAACAATCGTTGAACGCGCTCGTCTTGCGGCCGCTATGGAATCCGGAAAGTCCGGTCGTCCAAATCCTTTGATGGCTCATATGAACGGTTCTGCTCCTAAGCCACTAGATAAGAATAAGAGCGAAGAGTTCTTGAAGTCAGAAAAAGGTAAAGCAGCGCGAAGAATGATGGGAGAAACGGTCGAATAATTATTAATTAAGCAACTAATATTTTATGGCAACAGAAGAAGAAAAAGCTAAATTGAAAGCAGAAAAAGATGCAGAGAAGGCCGCAAAGGCTGAAGAAAAGCGTATCGCCGACGAAAAAGAACTCGCTGAACTTAAAGCTCAGTCAGATCTTGTTGAAGCAGAGAAGGCTAAGAAAGAAGAAGAAGCCAGAGAAGCTCGCAAGGCGGCGGAAGGCACAAAGGATCAAGAAAAGAAGTATTCTATGAGTGAGGTTGAAGCTCTTGTCAAGAAGATTCTCGCCGAGGAACGTAAAAAGACTGAGGGAGAAGAAGTTGACGAAGACGAACTCTACAAGCAGAAGAAGATCCGTTTGCCACGTTTCCAGAATAAGTTCATTGTTGGTTTCAAAAATACCAACACCGATGAATATTTCCCTGAACTTGTCATCCATGCATTTGATGTTTGGAATGAACAGACCAAGAGAAACGATCCTTGGGTAACACTTATTTTTGAAGACGATTCAACATTAACGGTCCCACTGGCCACAATACTTGAAAAGTCTCAGAAAGTTTGGGTTGACTTGGTAGAACGTATCGAAAAAGATACTTCATACTCAGCCGGCAGAACAGAACGTGCAGAAGTGAAGGATTACTCTCACACCGGAACCGGAACGTATGTAAATATGAAGGTCAAACAGATTCATACTACATTCAAAGTCAAACTTCCAAACGGTAAAGAGTTTACAGTCGGCGGAGAAGTGATAAACTGGTAAGTATTATTATTAATTTTTATTTCCTATGAAATATATTTCATTGAAAAATGATTTTGGGGTTGATCGTGCAGCAAACCCTACCGCTCCTTCGGATCAGGAGATTACGCTTAGTTGGATCAATGTTGCTCTAGCTCTCGGCTACAAAGCAGGATTGACTTCAGATAAACGTCGTATTTATTCAAATATCCTTGCAGTAATGGATGAGGCCAAGTTATCTAAGAGTGATTATCTTACTCTTGATCCAATCTCGTACTCGTTCCTTAAGCAAGCATTTGAGATTGCAGTCATTCCACCAGAACAGGTAAATGTCATTACCTTGACTGAGAATGCTATTAATAACGCACTGGATGAAATGCCAGTTGTTGCTCCTGTTGAGCCAGCCGCTCCAGTAGAACCAACTCCAGAGACTCCAGCTAACCCTACTACAGATGGAAACACCCTTTAAGCACATTGTCACTGAGCCAGAACTCACTGACCACGCAGACGTTTTTGAAGCAGGTACTATTGTCGGCCAAGAAGTCGAACTTACCCCTGAACAGTACGAAGTATTGGGTCTTAAATTGCACACATTGACCGAAGAGGACATTATTGCAAATGCAGACTACACAAACCTCGGACTTACTATTGGTGATCAGGTTGAACTTCCAATAGAGGCTCCTTTAGAAAGTAATCTCGGCAATGTCGACGACAACGCTGACATGTAATTATGGAAAACGATCCATTGAATCGCGCTCTTCTTTCTGTAGCTACTGAGCAAGCTAAAAGTGAAGGCATTACTGATGAAGGGGAAATTGCGATCCGCGCGAATGAGCTTTTCCAAGAGATTCTTGGAAACTCAGATAATATGAGCGTCATTGCTCTTGATGTAAGAGAAAAGGCGAAGAATATTGTCGCTATCGGGGCAACGCAGAACATAGCTTCTCCCCATGCAAAACCTAAGTTTGACTACGATAAGCTTCGTAATGAGACTTCTATCCCAGCAATCGCTGAGATCCTAAAGAAGATGGGAGAACACGCTGACAATCTCCCTATTCGTTCTACCGGAACCAAAGAGCAGGAACAGGCTAGCCAAGATGCCTACAATGCCCTTACTCTTGATATTTTCAAGATCCTGAACGAAAAAAATGTTGGTATGTCTGAATTCAAGTATGTTTTTGATAGTCTCAAAGCTGTCATTTCGGCTCTTGATGAGTTTGTAATGCAACAGGTTGTTGGACACAGACACGAACTTGCTTCTCGTTATATTTCCGCAAAGAATCCAGGCACAGGTACGTTTGATGCAAATCACGCTACCTACAAGCAGTTGATAGATGCTCTGGAAAAAGTAAGACTTGAGACAGGAAATGATCCAAAAGATTATTTTACTAATCAGGGCTAGTTATCCACATGTTATGAGAAAACTAGTTATGGAATATAATAAGTAAGTAAACAACTCGTGTCCGGGAGGACTCGGTAAACGGATAGGCGTAAGTCGACTCCAAACATCCACACCTTAAATCGGAGGGTAGCGCCCTACGGCAAGCTGAGATAGAAATATCAAAGCTAACAGCAAGGCAAGATCACTTAAATGTGGCTTGCCTTTTTGTTTGTTTAATTATTATGTTTCTTAATTTATCTATATTTTTATGTCTGTAAATCTACAAACTAAAAGACTTTCATACGTAGAAAACTGTTCAGTAGCTCCTAAAAAGGCTTCTACAGCTTTCGCGGTTGGAGAATGGCTTGCATTTGATGTAAGTGCTTCTCAAGGCTTTCTGAAGCCAGCTGTTGGTAATACAACGCTCGGTACGCAGAATAGTTCTACCCAGAGTGCTATTGAAGGTTTGTGTCTTACGTATGTTCCATCAACTGATGCGACAAACGCTCTTATTACTTATGACGGTATCGTTGATACAACAGATCGTTGGGCAATGCCTGTCGTTCCTACGAACAAGATTACCTATGGTACTCTCGTTGGAACTTTCACAGCTGGTGAAACCATTATAGGTGGTACATCTGGTGCTACAGCGAAAATTTCAACTGACAGTGGCTCGATAATCATCGGTAACACTATCAGTGGTACATTCGTCGTAGGTGAGACGATTGCTGGTTCTTCTGCAACCGCAGTTATTACTGCTTATGCGGCCGTGAATGCTCTTCCAAACTCAGTTCTCTATGTTGGTGGTAAGTACAATGTTGGTCCTGATTCTATCTCTCTTGATGGATCGGTCGCAGGAACCCAGTTCATGGTCATGCAAATCTTCTCTAATACAGAAGTCGCTGTGCGTGTCCTGAAAGATAACAATTAACAGTAATTTTAATCCTTATATTTTATGTATAACTCTAACGGCGGTAGTAATGAAACGAATCCAGGCAATAGCCAATCGTTCATGTCGACATTTCTCTTTTCAGAGATTTACGACTTGGTAGCTAAAAAGTTTTCTGAAGCAGGTGAAAAATATCCTTTGGATGCAAAGCCAATTTACATCACAGAGCCTATTCCTCTGCATTCTGGAAACGTTCGTCAGTACAACGAAAAGGACTTCTCAACTTTCGCAAGTACTAAGCCAGAAGGCGTATCTGCATTCAAGGCACAGTTCGGTATCGGTTATCACAAGCAGATGACCATGAAGCGTATTGCAAAAGAGCTTGATCTTACTGATGAAGCAATCATGTTTGATCGCTGGATGGACGTTAAGTCTATCGGTATCGATCTCGGTGAGACAGCTCCACAGCGTATCAACCTTGATATGACCCAGCTCGCAATCACGTTTGCACAGAGTACAAGTTATGTCGATATGGATGGTTTCACTATTGATACAACCACTGGTGACACTCTTTCTATTGCAAACTCGGCTCACACACTCGCTTTCTCATCGTTGACGTACACGAATATCGTTCCGGGTAATCCTCAGTTCTCAAAGTCCGCTTTGATTTCTGCCGAGATAGTTGCTCGTAACAATACTCTGAACAACTACGGTAAGCCTCGTACAAAGCGATGGTCACACATCTGGTGTTCTGGTTCCCCAAACAACATTGAAGCAATTACTCAGTTCTTGCGTTCAATCTCAGATAACACACAGGCTAACCCTAACGTAGAAAATACCTACAAGAATCGTTACAAGCTCTTGGTTCTCCAACAGCTCGACACAAATCCAGATGGATCTCGTGACACAACGAAGTCTAACTGGTGGGGTATCGGTGCGTTCGAAGGTGAAGTGCCTATGAATCGTTTCTGGGCAATGTACGGCGAATGGGAACCTTCACACATGAAGCCAGCTCCTACAACTGACAATAACGCGGTCGATTTCTCAAAGGATCTCCGAAAGTTTGCGGTCCGTGCAGGTTATGGACTTTGTGTTGTTAATCCACAAGGAATTGTGTACGCTTTCGCAACTAATTAACAATTAATATAGCTCTCTGAGCTATATAAGCTGAATCATAGAGAGTTAATCTTCTCTCGTCCGGAATATGGTTCAGTGTATATAGCTCAGAACTACATAAACATATGCAAACTATATTAAATGTTTTGTGGGATGTCTCTCTTATCAATCTTGATATGATTGAATCCAACGCACAGACACGCGGAGTCTCTGTTGGAAATTTGTTCGTCAGCGCGATTAAAATCACGACTGGCGCTCCTTCGGCTACTACAACTATCGGTAAGTTCACTCCAGCAGCAACGATTCAAAACGTTATTGATGGAACGTTCTACCAAAATAGTGGCACAACCGCTCTTCCTGTCTGGACTCTTATTGAGAACGCTTCAACATTCTCTCTTCCTGCTTCCGGAACAGATTCAACGACAACTACAACGACTTCATTTGCTCTTGCTTTCACTGCTCTTACTTCTGGCGTAGGTCAGAAACTCACTGGATCAGGCGCAACAATGACGGCGAATGGAATTGTTCAAGATATTCTGATGGGCGCGGCAACAGCCGGGATCGGTCAGTTTATCGGTACAACCGGTGTCTACACTGGTACAGGTATTCAGCAAATCATTGCTAATGCCGCTACCACAGGTATTTTGAGTCTGATGTCTGCTACGGGTCTTACCTCTGGAACAGTCCAGAAATTGACTGGTGGTGGCGCAAATATGCTCGCTGGTGGAATCATCCAAGATCTCGAAATGGGTGCTGCTACGGTTGGTATAGCTCAAAAGATTCTTACTTCTGGTGTCTATACTGGAACTGGAATTGTCTCGTGGTCAGCAAATAGCCTTACAACGGGTGTACTTCAATTAGTATCTGCAACTGGTCTTACATCTGGGAATGTCCAGCAGTTGATTGGAGGCGGTGCGAATATGACTGCATCTGGTCAGGTTTCATTCATCAACATGGGTGCTGCTACAACTGGTCAGGGTCAACAGATCACTTCAACTGGTGTCTACACTGGCTTGAATGGTATCTGGCAGATTACAGCAAACTCAGCAACGACTGGTACAGTCGGTCGTATCAACGCAACTGGTATTACATCTGGTAACGGATTGTATGTAGTTGGCGGTGGTGCAAACATGATCACTGGCGGTAACGTTGGAAACTTCGATATGGGTGCTGGAATCGCTGGATCAGCTATTCTCGCTCAGACATCAGGTATCTACACAGGTACAGACGGTGTTCAGGCTGTTGTTGCAAACTCAGCAACGACTGGTACTGTTTCGAAAGTATCAGCAACAGGTATAACAACCGGTCTCCTTCATCAGACAGTTGCCGCACAGGCAACGATGACGACAGGTCGTTACTACTCAGCAAACGACGGCTCGACAGAAGTATTTGGTATCGGTTTGAACGGTCACATAATCTCAACAGTGAGTGCGGTTCCTCCTTCAATCGCTATCACGACTAACCAAGGTATCTCAGCAGTGGCTCTTACGGCCGGTGCAACAGATACTTGCGGAATCATTACAAGTACAGGTACTCAGAACAACACAGCGGATAGTACGTTCACTCTTACGTTCGGTAAGACATATACGACTGCTCCAAAGGGTGTGATTATCACTGCCGCGAATGCCTCAGCTGCTCTCGCTGCTCAAAGTGGTATTTATGTCTCCTCAGTATCGGCTACAGCAGTAGTCTTCGGTGTTCCGAAGAGTTCGGCCGCAGGTGCTACTCCTTCATGGAGGTATGTGATCATCGCTTAGCTTTTAGTTTTCACTCTGAGTTATTCGGAAATTCCGAATAACTTAGGGATGAGAACTAAAAAGATTTATTAAAAATAACCTCTAAATATATGCAATCAACACGATCCCCAATTCAATATATACTCACGACAGATCAGGTCGCTCAGGGTGATATGCAACACGTTCCAATTCTCTGTATCGACTTCAAGACTATTGTCCTTCAGCTCTTAGGAGCGAGTATGGGTGCGAATGCAGCAACTTATACAGTCAAAGTACAAGGATCAATGGATAACCCAAACAAGACTCCAGTGAACTTCAGCACAATTCAGACTGTCGAATATACAAACGGTAATGCTATTGATGGCGCGACTGGCCTTCCTTTTGCTGGTAATGCAAATGTTATTTTGGAACTAAATACGAATCGTATGGTTTGGATGAAAATTACTATTTCCTCATACACGAGCGGAAAACTCGATGCTAACGCTACATTATCAGAAGGTATTTAATCTCTAAATCTATGCAAAAAACATCAAAACTAAGCAATGTTTTCTCTAAACTGTGCATTCTCATGCTCATTCTTGGGTTTGTCGCTCCTATTGCTTCGGCAGATAGGACATTTCAACTTCCTCCTCAGGCAGGAAACTCTGGACTTTTCTTGCAGACGAATGGAAATAATCCTCTCTGGGCAAGCGCATCGGCAACGGCGAATCCTTTTACATATCCAGCGGCAACTACGACAACGTTGACGAGTATATCTTCTCCATATACAGTGTTATCAACAGATCAGATTATTGTTGCTGATACGACGTTAGGTAGTATCACAATAAATTTACCACCGGCCGCTGGAAATGTTTACAGAAATATAATCGTATACAAACCTAGTTATGCGAATACTGTAACCATTAATGCAAGTGGTACGGATAGTATAAATCAAACCCCTTCTTATATATTTACGACAGGTCAGACTGGCATTCATCTTGAAGCTATTACTTCAACTGAGTGGCTCGCCATACAACTTCCTGCTACTCCAACAGATACTGCTGTTGTTGTCGTAAATGTTACTCAGACAGGTACAATTCTTCCGAATACTCCGACTTATAGCAATGGTACCCTTGGAGTAGGTGCGACACTTACTGCGAATGCGAATGTTGCTCTTGGTCCAATTGACGGTGTTACTCTTTCTGTTGGACAAACTTTACTTGTCCGTAGTCAAGCCGACCAAACAACAAACGGAGTATACCAACTTACTCAACAAGGTACGGGTTCAGTTCCTTGGATTTTGACTCGTCTTTCAGGACAAGACACTGCATCTACTATGAATCCTCAGATTGTTGTTGCGAGTTCAGGAGGAGCAGAACGTGGTACCATCTTTGTTCAAACAACTCCACAAACAATTACAGTTGGTACAAGTTCGATTGTTTATCAGCAGACTTCTGTCAGTGGCAACTTCGTCACACAAGCTCTTACGAATTCTGCAACTGCTGGCACAATAGGCAACCAGTATTCAACTGGTATACCAACATGGAACGGAATTGTCAGACAGCTCACAACCGCAACTAACAATTTTGCATACAATCCAACGGGAAATGTATTGAGTTTGGGTTCTGATGGAATAACAAACTATGGTCAATTCAACATGAATGGTCAGGCGATGATTAAAACTGGACCTGTTGCTAATCAAAACATGTCTCTCGGATATTTTTCTCCAGCAATTACAGCAGGAAATAATCAAGTTTTTATTGCTCCAAATACTTCACAAAATACCAACGTCAGTGGTTCACAAAATGCAACAGTTGTCGGAGCAGGAGCAGGTGTATCTTTGAATGGTGGAGCGAATAATACATTTTTAGGATATATTGCAGGTGGAACAGTAGGAACTGGTGGTAGTAATACAATAATTGGTTCAGGTGCTGACGTTTCAGCAACAGGAAATGCAAACAATACTCTTATTGGTGCATCAACTGCGTCAGGGAACTTCTCGGGTGTTATTGCTATTGGTAAAGGTTCGGCTGGAACTGCGGCGAATCAATTCGTAGCTGGTAGTTCATCTGTAGGTGTTACAAATGTATATTTCGGAAATGGAGTGGCAGCAGGTGCAGGAAATGGTACAAGTTACTCAATAAATGGTTCAGGTGCAGGTGGTGCAAACAAGGCAGGTGGAAATGTAACAATAACAGGTGGATTAGGAACAGGACAAGGCGGAGCTGGAACTATAGTTTTTCAAGCTCCAGTAGTGAGAGCAACAAGTGACTCAACAGCTCAATCTCTCTCAACAGCAATGACAGTGAATGGTGGTTCAAACCTTTCATCACCGACTACAATTCCAACAGTAACAGCAAAACTTCGTGATGATACAACAATTCTAAACACAACTGATACATCAAAGGTTCTTGCTTTTTCAATCGGTGGTCAGGCAGTTTCAACTACAACAACTATCGCAAATGGAGCAACAACTTCACAGACAATAAACTTACCAGTTACTCGCGAGGCAGAAACACTTGCAGTAAAACCTCAAGTATATACATCACTTTCAACTCCAGTAAATCCAATAGGTACAACAAATACAACAGGAGTTATGATGGGTATGGGTGGAACAGCAACAATTACTCCACAGGTAACTGGTAGAGTCCGAGTAACAATAAATGGACAGCTTGCAACAAACACAGCAACAGATGGTGCAAAAGTAGAAATAAGAATGGGAACAGGTGGTGCTCCTTCAAATGGAACAGCTATGGCAGGACAAGGTACAGTTTATGGTTCTCAACAGTCATACACTGGAGTGACTGGAGCATTGTCTGTACCATTTAGTTCAACAATCATCGTCACAGGACTCACAGTAGGAACAGCATATTGGATTGATACAGATCTCGCAGCAGTAACTGGTGGAACAGCAACTATTACAAGCGTATCTATCTCTGCGGAGGAAATGTAATTTTATGAATGCTAGCTCATCTATATTAAGTATAGTTCAGAATTACTGGTTTATAATCCTTTTTGTTGGAGGAGTTGTTGCCTCTTGGACAAGATATGAGATGAAGATTAAAGATCTTGAGAGTGATACAGTTAAACATCATACAGAAAATAAAGCCGAAATAGAAAAGCTACAATTAGGATTATCTTCTTTAGAAAAGACTCAAGACTCTTTTCGTGAAGGAATTGGAAAGAATATTCAGGAGATTCAAACAACCATGAAGTTCATATTAGAAGCTATTAAGGATATTAAAGATAAGAAGTAAAAAATACCATGTCTAGATACACCGTATACAACATTGCAGTTGATGTCACAAAAAAGCTTCACGGAGCGTCTATTCATGATTTAGAGTCTTCTCTTGATGAAGCTCGTCGCAAAATGATTGCTTATATTAAACCTCCTGAAATGGTCAGGAGTGCGTATATGGAGCAAGCTCTATATGATCAGGTGAATAAATATGCGGTTGCTGAAGACTTGAAATATGACAATATTATTGAAGTTAAGATGCTTCCGGCATATAGAAATGTCGATACAATGTCTCGACCTCTTGAACTTGTCTATCGCCGACAATTTGATCAGAAACGCCGAGACGGCCGGAATGTATTGAATATAACGAATGAAAATGGCGTTAAATATGCCCAGATTAATCATCCGAAAGGATTGCGCCAATGCCAGCATCTTTGTTTGAATTCATTTGATTCACTAACACAAAATGGAACATGGAATGTTGGTGGTAATGTAACGAATCTTCGTCTCGATCAGCTAAATCATATTACAGGATGTGCTTCTCTTGCTTTCGACATTGACATATCTTCTACAACTGGTTTTATTGAAAATAATACTATGCAAGCAGTTGATATTTCTGCTTACTTGAACACTGGAGCTGCTTTTTCTTGGCTATCACTTCCTATACCTGCCGGAATGGTGTCAGTTATGCTCACAATGGGATCTTCCCTAAGTGACTACTATACTTCAACAGTCAATCAACCTCACGATAATAATATATTTATCAATGATTGGAACCTCTTAAAGTTCATGTTGAATAACCTTCAATCTTCTGGTAATCCTAATCCAACAGCAATAAATTATATTCGTTTTGATTTTACAACAACAGGCATTCAGGCGATGCCAAATAACAACATTGATACACTTGCGGTCCGAAAAGGTGTTGTCTACCAATATCTCTACAACTCTCAATACTGTATTATTGATCCTTTAACTCGCGCTTGGAAGCAATTTACGACAGCGAATAGTGATATTCTTCCTTTAGAAGAAGATACATATGAAATTCTTATGCTCGAAACGGCTCTTGTAGAACAAGAATACCTTTTTGCGAATAACTTTGGATCATCAACTGATATCACAGAAATAAAAAGTAAATTGTACGATAAGTATGCACAGTACAAACTTACTCATACCGATGAATCAATGGAAACGACTGAGCACACTTATGTTTTCGGTGACTTCATGAATGGATTTACCGCAGATCAAGTTCAAGGAGGTGGATGGGGAGATGATACTGATAACGACTTTGGGAGTATTGACCGCGTGGGTCTTAATAATAACCCTCTATAATATGCCTGGAAATATTCCTTACAAAGCCGCAAAAGATCAGTATCCGTATCGCGTTACTCAAAAACTGCGTAGTGCTTTCGCGTTGACGGACAATCCTAACGAAGAAGCGTCAAACTGGCTCGGTTATTTTCGTTTTCAAGATCCGACGACAATGAAGCCAAATGTATTGACATTCCCTAGTATAAACTGTTTTATCCCATATAGGGATAAAATTGTTCCTCGTTTAGGATCTCAGTTGCTCGGTGCTCCATATACGACTGGCCAGAACTGGATCCCTATAGGCAATAAGAAGCGTTTTGGAACAATGAGTGGTATAGAGGTAGAAGTACGTGTGACGCAGACCACGGACGCAAATTTAAGGGATGTAATAGAGGTTCTCTATCCGAATCCGGTTACGTCAGTTCTTCAATGGTATCAAATTACTTTGAATACAAATTCGCTTCCAGCTGGAGTTGGGAAACTCGGTATGCGCGCACGATACTATTTTGATTCTTGGTTTGATACGAATCTTAATCCAGCCATGGGACTCAACTTACCTAGACTTGTCTGGGCGAATGGAAACACTTCCGTATTCTCTTGGACTGGAGGTATTTCTCCTATAGGAACAATAGTAGCAAATACGAGTATTCAAACTTTATCTGGTGCAACATGGGCATCTCTTGGTTTTGTAGATCCTAATTTAGATTCAAATGCGACTGGGAACATTGTTGTGAATGGTATTGAATATCCTATTGTTAGCGGTTGGGAAACAGATACTCTTTTACTTTCGAATACATCAGGCATTTCTACAAACGACGTTGCTTTCTCAGAAATTACTTATGTTTCAACACCTATTTCAATAACAGGAACGATTACTCATGGATCAATTATGCCTTCGTTAGCGATTTTCCAAAATGGAGAAATAATCACTGACTACCCTTCTGGCGCGACGGCAACAGTCACTTTTGATACAGCTGGCACAATGCTTATTCATGGAGTCATCGGAACATTTAATACTGGAGATCGAATTACTGGATCAATATCAAAAGCTTATACAACAATTTCGACTTATACCCAAACTGGACAGACTCAGCTTTCTTTTGACGTTTGCCGACAAAATAACAACTATCTCTATTTTGGATCATGGACGTCTCAAAAACTCTATCAATCAAATGGATTTAATAAAACGGCCGTAACGAATATAACAAATACGCAAGCAGTCCAGAATGACTTTGTTCTTGGAACAACAATTTATAATCAGTCTATCCAGAATGTATATCGAGTTACGATCGATAGCACTGCAAACAATGGATCAACATTTACTGGATCAGGAGCAAATGCAGTCACATTCAACACGGTCCCATTCATAATTTATACTGCTCTAGTAGGTACATTTGCTCTAGGAGATGTAGTTACAGGAAACGTATCTGGGGCAAAAGGAATTATCACTGGAATAAATGTAGACAGTACTTTTCTTCAGTTAACTATGTATATAGGTAATTTTATAGTGGGAGAATCATTTGGCAATGCCGGCGCAACCCACACGGGAACAGTGACAACTTTTACTAATGGATATACTCGTACTGGGAATAATACATATAAAGTTACATTTCTTACTGCTTTTGATCCATCAAATGGATATCTCAGCGAATATTATTATTCTATTACAAAAAATGGTGTTGCAACTGGCTATTATGGAACAGGAGAACTTCAATTGACTTCTGGATCCGATAAAATTCCAGTGAATACTTCGAGTTCAAACCCATGTTTCTATCTTTTCGATGGTATTAGTTTTAATGTTGATTGGTCTTCTATCGGAACAGTCTATAATTATAATACAAGTACAGCATTTTATAGTGGCGCACTTAACAATGGAGATAGTTGGTCAATAAATGTCGGGTCAAGTGATACTTACAGCATACAAGTAAATGGTGGTCCTCCAATTATATCTGGAGTTCCTATACCACCAGTAACAGGAACACTCACTCATGGAATAAATACTGGATCATTTACTGTTGGAGAATTAGTCAGCGGTGGATCTTCTGGAGCGACTGGATATATTCAATCTGACATTTCTAATAATCCTGGTACAATGATTTTAAGGAATGTGACTGGAGTTTTTGTGGCAGAAACAATTACAGGATCTGTAAGTGGGGTGACAACTATTGTTCAAACATACACAACTACAGGTGGAATACAAACAATAGGAAATTCAACCTATGGTACAAATACTGGGATAACATTCAGTTTTGTATCAGATACAGGACATACTTTGGGTGACTTCTGGGAGGTAACTGGTACACCAGCGGTAGCCAATGCATGGGCAAATTTCTATTATACACTTCCAACTCGTATGCCAGGTGAAGGATATATCTATCAGTTGCCTTCGAACTTCTGGGCTATGGCTCCACAAGAAGCAGAAATGTATGTAAATACGAATTACGGAGAATGGTCATACGTTGATACAAAACTTTCTTCGAATCTTCAAAGCGAAACAGTCAGTCTTACTCCTCTCAAACAGGCGGCTATCAGTAAGGTTATTTTCCCATACATGATAAACTATCTTGACAATGATATTATTTATGTAACGACTGATAAGAAACTCGATTTGATCGGCCGAAAGCAATTTGTTCAGTTACCTCAAGTAAGCAATCTCTCTCAGGCTGTACAACTCGACTTCGACGAAGTATCTTTCATGGATGGTTCT
>JGI24891J29808_1000478_pt1 | contig 22270 bp, 23 predicted proteins | sample FreactcultuFSWF8_FD_29808 | JGI IMG/M metagenome (IMG submission 29808) | reverse complement strand
AGCCAAAGGAGCGCAAGAACAAGGTTCTCTTCATCAACGCGGTGGACCAAGTCACTCGCCAGCAGGCACAGAGTTTCTTGACGGCTGAGCACATCGCCAAGATTGCTGGGGTGTACGAATCATTCACCGAAGAGGTAGGTTTCACCGCCATTGCGACCAAGGAGCAGATCCTGACGAATGGCGGTGACCTCAATATCGTCAAGTACGTCACGCGCGACCGGGACGAGTCTGAAATCCGGAGCTTCTCTGAGGTGCTGACTGATTGGCGCGCAAGTTCGACTCAGCTTCGAGCTGCCGCTGCTGAACTTTTCGAAGTCCTGGAAGCGCAGGCTTAGGTCGATGCCTACTTCAAAGAACGCAGAATGGCCGAAGGTGAAGTTCGGCGATGTCGTCCGCAAAGTCAACAAGAAATTAGACCCAGAAACCAGTGGGCTCGAGCGCTACATCGCTGGAGAGCACATGGACACCGACAATCTCAGAATCTCCCGGTGGGGAACTATTGGTGATGGCTACCTGGGTCCCGCCTTTACCAGTCACTTTCTCCCAGGACAGGTTCTGTATGGCAGCAGACGAACGTACCTGCGGAAAGTGGCAGTCCCGGACTTTGAAGGGATTTGTGCCAACACGACCTTTGTGCTCGAACCTTCCTCACCCGAACTTCTTCAGGAGTTCCTGCCACACGTGATGTCGGCAGAGTCATTTCACGCGTTCTCAATTGCAAAGAGCAAGGGATCAGTCAACCCGTACATCAATTATTCAGATCTTGTGGACTACGAGTTTGTGTTGCCACCGGTAGAGGAGCAAGTGCGAATCACTCGATTACTTCAAGTTTTCGATGAACTTGGTGAGAGCCTGACTTTGGTAATGAAATTAGGAATAATTTCAAGAAATGCATTGGTGAATGACTCACTTGTGAACGTGGATCAAACTCAAATGACAACTCTGGGTTCAGTCGCAAGATGGTTTTCAGGTGGCACCCCCAGGGCTTCAAACCGTTCGTACTATGAATCCGGGACCATACCTTGGGCGGTCATTGGGGACATTCAGGGTGGAACAATTTCCGAGACGGCTAACTCAATCACTCAATCGGGGCTAGATGCAATTGGAGGTCGAATGGCGGGAGTTGGTTCGATCATCGTCTCTATGTACGGAACCGTTGGCAAATCTGCTTTAGTCACCAGCCCAATCGCAACCAACCAGGCGATTGCGTGGGGTGAGCCAGACCTCACAAAGATCCGCCCGGATTTTCTTCTGGCGGTCTTGGAATCTAAGGAGCAAGAATTGATAACTCGCGCGCGTGGTGCTACCCAGCAAAACATCAATCGTGAAATTATTCGATCGGTTGAGTTTCCCTTACCGAAGCTCGAGTTTCAAAATCAAGTATGTGCGCAACTACAAGCCATTTGTGAAGTCACCGAGACCGCCAAGGTGAACCTCAGCGCCCTTCGATCGTTGCGTGCCCATGCATTGACCGCACTGGTCAGCGGAATTGAAGGTGTGTGATGTTCACTGAAGGAACAGTCGTTGAGACGTTATTGCTGGAACGCATGACCAAAATTGGCTGGGGGTACCTGTTCGGGCCGAAACTCTCACGCTCAACAACCGATGTACTGGTTGAATCCGATGTAGTCGCAGCCCTTGTTCGCTTGAATCCAGAGATCGCCGAAGAGCCAGTACGTGCTGACGAAGTTATATACAAGTTGCGGGCCGTCATTCAAGGCGTGGTCGGTGATGGTCTCGTCGCGGCCAATGAGAAGTTCATGTCCTGGCTCCGAGGTGAACAGACCATGCCGTTTGGGTCCAACGGTCAGCACACCACCATCCGGTTGGTGGATTTTGATGATCTCGCGAACAATCGCTTCGTCGTCTCCAACCAGGTCACGTTCGATTTGGGGCCAGAAAAGCGCTTTGACCTCGTGGGATTCGTAAACGGAATTCCCCTTGTCTTCGGCGAAGCTAAAACCCCAGTCAGACCTGCAGTCACCTGGGTCGATGGGGCTTCGCAAGTGCACGATGACTATGAGGTCAATGCTCGGCAGTTCTTCGTTCCGAACGTTTTTTCCTTCGCCACCGAGGGAAAGGAGTTTCGCTACGGCACCGTTGGCATGCCACTTGAACTCTGGTCCCCCTGGCGAGCTGCGGGCCCTGGATTAACTGGCCTCCAGGAACTCGACCGTGCCGTGACGTCAATGCTCCAGCCCTCGGTCGTACTGGACATCGCGCAGAATTTCACTGCGTTCGCCACGGACCAGCGCAAACGCAAGATCAAAGTTATTTGTCGCTACCAGCAATACGAAGCGGTGAACCAGATTGTTGAACGGGTCGTCGAAGGAAAAATCCGCAAGGGACTTATCTGGCACTTCCAGGGTTCGGGCAAAAGTCTGCTGATGGTCTTCGCCGCCAACAAGCTGCGACTGCACCCCGAACTCGGGAACCCAACGGTAGTGATTGTGGTTGACCGTGTAGATCTGGACACACAGATCACTGCAACCTTCAATGCAGCCGACGTTGACAATCTGATTACCGCCCAGACGAGAAGTGAATTGCACGACCTTCTGGCTAGAGATTCGCGAAAAGTCATCATCACCACGATTCACAAGTTCGGGGAAGCGGATGGAGTGTTGAACACTCGCGACAACATCGTGGTCCTTGTCGATGAGGCGCACCGGACCCAAGAGGGTGACCTCGGCCGCAAAATGCGTGATGCACTTCCAAACGCATTCCTTTTTGGCCTGACCGGTACTCCAATCAATACTCGCGATCGCAATACCTTCTACGCCTTCGGTGCCGCTGAAGACTCTGGTGGCTATCTGAGCCGCTACTCCTTTGAAGAGTCGATTCGCGATAAAGCGACACTGCCGCTTAGGTTTGAAGCTCGATCTGTCGACTTGCGAATTGATAGAAATTCTTTGGATGAAGGATTCGAGAGATTGATCGCCGATTTGTCAACTGAAGATCGTGCGGAAATTTCAAAGAGAGCTGGAAAGTTTTCTCTGCTTGTGAAGTCACCGGCAAGAGTTGATGCGATCATTAATGACATCTCGAGGCACTACACCGATCACATCGCCCCCGATGGATTTGGAGCACAAATAGTGACCATTGATCAAGAAGCTTGTGTGTTGTACAAAGAAGCTCTTGATCAAATTCTCCCGCCTGAGGTTAGTGAAGTCGTGATTTCGATAGGTCAAGGTGTGCCTCAGTCGTGGCGTGACCGATTTGAACGAACCAAAGACGAGGAATCACAACTTTTAGACAGATTCCGCGATCCGTCAGATCCACTAAAGATCCTCATCGTCACTGCGAAGCTACTGACTGGGTTTGATGCACCAAATCTTCAATGTATGTATCTAGATAAGCCACTCCGTGACCACACGCTGCTGCAGGCAATTTGCCGCACAAATCGTCCAGCAAAGGGTAAGGATTTTGGTCTCATCGTTGACTATCTGGGTATTTTTGATGATGTTGCTCAGGCTCTTCAGTTTGATGAAGAATCAATCAAAAACGTCATTTCAAACCTTGATGAGCTTAAAGAGCTAGTTGAACCACTTTTGAATAAGTGTCTCGGTTATTTTAAAAATACAGATCGATCGATTGGAGGATGGGAAGGGTTGATGTCCGCTCAACAGTGCGTTCCAAATAACGAACTTCGTGATGCGTTCGCCCTTAGCTTTTCTCAGCTAGCAATTGCTTGGGAGGCATTATCTCCAGATGCAATGCTGACTCCATTCCGTGAAGATTTTCGATGGTTAGCTCAGGTGTATGAGTCTCTTCGACCGCCTTCAGGCAATGGACAACTTCTTTGGCATTCTCTTGGTGCTAAAGCCACAGAGTTGATTTATTCCAACATCACCGTTGAGGATGTGCGCAACGATCTAGATACTTTAATTATGGATGCAGATGTCATTGAGTCCCTTCTCGCAAATCCTGAAGAAGGAATTCCACAAATTGAAATTCGCCTAACTAGTAAATTGCGTGGAAAAGTTGACCCAAAGTTCATTGAACTTTCGGAGAGACTTGAAAACTTGAGGTTTCAGCACGAACAAGGACTTCTTCAATCATTGGACTTTTTGAAATCACTGCTTGACTTAGCTAATGATGTTGTTCAGGCAGAGAATTCGCTTCCAGAAAAAGCTGAGGAGGAGTCGGTAGGGCTTGCAGCGCTGACAGAGCTTTTTGAAAATACCAGAAACAAGTCGACTCCGGTAATTGTTGAAAGAATCGTTGAAGAAATTGATGCAATCGTTCGTCAGGTTCGATTTCCTGGATGGCAGAAAACAGCTGCTGGGGAGCGCGAGATTCAAAAAGCTCTGCGTAGAACGTTATTGAAGTACAAGTTACACAATGACCAAGATTTATTTGATAAAGCTTACGGATACATTGTCCAATATTATTAACAATCGGTTTTGCTAATTTTGTGACCTCTGGAATCTCATATAAAAAAGAAAATAGCTACGAACACTCATTTGCAATTATTCACATATTTTTCGTTAAATGATTTCCAGCGGACAGTTAGTGCTTCAGAGTTTGGTTTAGGCACTGAATATTCAAGTCGATTAATTTTTATTCCCATTTCAGAAAGCGTTGGACCATCTTCTCTTGTAACAATTTCGAAGGTTGTTGGATTGATTGCCCAGAGGTAGGCGTCAAAAGCTGCATGTAGTCCCTTTTCAAGGAGAATGCCGTTTTCAGGATGGTCTGAACCATTGTCATTGACTTCAATGATGTGAGCAGCATCAAGCATTTCGGGAACCGTGATTCCTGTAATTGCACATTTATTCCCGTAGCGTCGCCTCACAAGCAGTCGAAACCTTGGATCACGTTCAACACTTGTGCTGGATTTGATTTTCACACTTCTCTTCGTTCTCGCTTCCCAGGGCATAAGTATTTCGTCGTTCGTGTCAATTACTGAAGAGGGTGGTGCATCATTGAAGGCTACGTAACATTGCTTTAAGTCAGCGTCAAAGATTTCGATCCAACCTCGCTGCACCTTTTTAAGTGTGTCTTCTGTCGACACAACAAAGACCGGCGTCTTGTTTAAAAAAGCATTGTGAAGTGAACGTATGTCCGCAGCATCTGTTCCGAGATTTTTGGTACTAGGAAAGTGATAGAGAACACCATCATCAGTTAGATCATCCGCGTATGACTTTCCGGTATGAAGCAGACCAACAGCCAGACCACCTTGAATTACTAAATCGGTCAGTTCTTTGTTTCTGTAAACACCACGTTCTCCGCGGAAAATGCCCAACTCTGAGACAATGCTTGAAGGAATAAGGCCGTTTGAGCCTTCGCTTTGGATTTGTTCAAAAAGTGCTTCGCGACGTTGAATCTCATCTTCAATGCTTTGTGGTTTTGGAGCAACGCGCGCTGCACAATCTTTAAGTTCAATTTTCACCTCGGGAGAGAAGTCATAATTCTTTATGAGTCCATTTATCGCTGAAGCTATCAAGGCGGCTATTTTTGGCCCCTCCGGATACTCGTTCGACTCAATGCAGTGAATAATTCGTAATTCACGTCGAACAAAGTCACTAGTTTTTGTCTTGCGTGCTGCAGCAATCTGTTCTTCACTCTCTCCAGACTTTGTGCGTCGCCAAACGTCTCCTAGTGCCCTCTTATCGAGTTCTAGAGCCGAGTGAAGCTCAGCTATCAGTTGGGATTGGAGCTCTGGGCTTCGTTCTGCCATATTTAGAGACTATTTCACTGTCTAGTACTACGGTAATTAGAGGACAACTTTAGAGAATAGATGACTATGACTTTGTATTACTAGCTGGATTCCAATGCGATCTCATCCTGCATCCAAAGTTGAGGAATTACGGTTTGTATGACACGGTTGTCGCAATTGAAGAACGTAATAATTAGTTCAGTTGATTAATCATCAAGGAGATTAAATGAAGGCCAATCCAACGTACCTATTAGAAGCGTTATCTAACAACGACGTGACTTTTTTTATTNCTCCGTACCAAAGAAATTATGAATGGAAGTTAGACACATGTAAAGTTTTTTTGGACGACGTAATCAAAGTTGCTCTGGAAAATCAAGCTGGCAAAAAAACTGAACACTTTTTCGGGAGTATTGTTTATGTCGTAGAAGAATCAGGTTTTGGTCAACCTGCAAGGTACATACTTACTGATGGACAACAGAGAATTACGACCACAATGCTTTTTTTGATGGCGCTCCGAGATAGTCTTGAAGAAAAGACTTATGTAAACGCTATACAATTACGCTACATAGAGAACCAGCGTGTCTCCGAAGACAGTGATCTTAAAATTAAGTTGAAGCAAGTCGAGACTGACTGGGAAGCCTATAAACATCTGGCATTGCGAAAGCACGAGAGCTTTCCAAGTGAACTTAAGAACTCTGCTGTTTATCAAAATTACACCTTCTTTAAACGTGAATTGGACAAACGAAGCCAAGAAGTGAAAAAGGGATTGCTCGAGAGGGGGCTTGACAAGTTCAGTGTTATTTCAATTGAGTTAGAGCCTGACAAAAACCCCTGGGAGAATCCTCAAGAGATCTTTGAATCTATGAATTCCCTTGGACAGCCGCTTGGTCTTGCAGATTTGGTCCGTAATTTTTTGTTGATGGGAAAAAGCAGCAAAGAGCAGACCAAGCTTTACAACGACTTTTGGCTCAAGCTAGAGAAACAACTTCCCGGAAAGTTATCTGAATTTATTCGTGACTGGATGCAAGCGAATCAACATCGAAGTTATAAAGTTGCAAAGGACAGCAACCATAAAGAGCTCTATAGCCAATTTAAGGAAATCACACAAGATCGGTCCTACAAAGACTTATTTGAAGAATTTGTACAATTTTTGGAACCTTATTCAATTGTGAGCGGTGTTAAATCTGACGAAAGTAAATCAATAAGTTCTTTGCTTGCTGATTTGCATGCGATTGGAATTTCACCTGCTTACTCGTATTTAACTGAAGTTATGATGCTGAGAGCAGATGGGGACCTAAGCGAATCTCAAGTTACTGAGATTTTGACGTGTATTCGAACCTATCTTCTTCGACGCCGAGTCTTACGACTTACGCAAGCGGAAAACAAAGCTTTTCCTGCATTTGGACTTCACGTTAAACAATTGATTGATTCCGATGACATCACTAAGGATTTCTACCGCCAACTCTCATCAAACGAATATGCTCTTCGTCTACCAAACGATGACGAGGTGCGTTCGAGGCTGAAGACAATGAATTTCTACAATTTCGGTACGGGAAGAACTTACCCTTTACTGATGTTGTCATTGATTGAGGAGGCCCTGACAAAGGCTCGACCGAATCTTGATGATGAAAAACTCCAACTTGAACATATATTGCCTCAGACTCTCACTTCTGAGTGGAGATCAATGCTGGGAGATAATTTCGAAGAAGACCATAATTCATTTGTTCATAACATCGGAAACATTGCCTTGATTAGACACAACCAAGAACTTGGCAATAAGTCCTTTAGAGAGAAAAAGGAGCTGTACGCAGACAAGGCAGGACTTCAGGTTACGCAGAACAACGTTCTTTCATATGAACTATGGAATGCTGAGTCGATCATTCAACGTCAAACATATTTGATTGATTTACTTCTGCAGTCAGCGATAAGTATCCCTCAGGAATTTAGATTTAATAATAACTGGGGTGGAATTTCTGACTCTGGTTCGGATCCTCAATTTGACTCGAGAAAAGTGCTTAATCAACTCATAGGTTTCACTATTCAGTACATTCCAAATACAGTGCTTGAAGCTCAGGTCATCAACGACACTGAAGTGATGTTTGAAGGGAAAGAATGGAAGCTAGGGGCTTTGACTAACGAATTGAAGCGTCGAAGCGGCAGCGTTAGTAGTTCGAGTAACTTCCATGGCCCATCAAATTGGGAATTTGATGGTACCCGACTCACTCATATTGAAATTTGAGCGCAGATGACTGTCACCTTTGAGCAAGCTCGTCAAATTGTGATCGATTACATCGGACTGAAGTCAGACGACAACCTGATAGCCCCTCTATGGGGTAGTGAGAATGATGAATACTGGTCAATTCCGATAAATACACGAGAGTATTTAATTGAATGCAGGGATGACTACATGATGGTTGGTGGTCCCGCTTATCTTGTAAACAAGGTAACTGGACAAGTTCGCGAATGCTTCTTTCAGAATGAAGAAGAGGATATCGACGGGTTCCGTGATTATGGATATGTGCCTGTTTTCTTTCGCGAATATGAAGTCGATGGTTGAGGATTTTTAGATTGCTTATTGCCACTTCTTCTGACACTTCATTCAACTGAACAACCGTGCTCAGTGATGGACATGCATGCACAAGTGATGTACTATTGTCCTTGTAGTTACTGAAAATCTCTCGTATTTTGCTTGAGTTCTCTGAGCAGTAGAGAAGTGGGTTCTTTGACTCCCCCTAAGGCGAGAGCATGTTTATCCGACTCGTTTGAGTCCCTTTGCAAATGTAACTAGTTGCGACTGAGAAAAGCCACCTTGGGTTCCCAAACGAATAAATGTTGGTTTTAGATTCTTGGTTCCTGGCGCCGTGAAGGTGATTTCTCCTCCGTATTGAGCGAATTTCGAGGCTACACACTTCACGCCTGAGCAGTAGATGCCCAATTTGGCTGTAACACCATTAATTGAAATTGTTCCAAGTGATTTTGGATGATCAACCCCGGCACAGTTATAAGCAGCTGCTGATTCAACTAGCGCAATGCCGTGGTCCATGCCACTGTACCCAGCTAATAAGTAGGAATCTTTACCTGGAAATAATCGACAAGGGCGAACTTCGAAGTTCAGTGGTTTCAAGCTCAACGTATTAGAGGGTTTGTACACCGCGTACGTAACGCCAGTTTGAAGATCTGAGAACTTATCTCCACTTCCCATTGCGCTAGCAAATGATGCTGGAAGAATAAATATTGCAGCGAGGAAAGCAGTGAGTAGAAATTTCTTCATACTTGAAATAGTAATGAGAAATCTGAGAAAGAGTTACTCAGTGAATTAATTATTAGATACTCGAGTGCTGGTAGACGCGGAACTTCCAGTTTGTATTCGTCTGAGATATCGGAGAAGTGACCGTGATTCCAACAATCCAGTAGAAACTGTCTAGTCCACTCTTTTGAAAGAGATACTGCGGAGCACCATTGGTTGCACCACTGGAGAAGAGATTCCAACCGAGTGCCGCTAGATGTGCCTTATAGAAACTAAGAACTTCTTTGTAGTTCGCATTGGTTGTGAGTGGCTTTATGCAGTCATAGTCACCAGCACCAGCATTAGGAATTCTGTTGTCTCCTGCTGACGTTGTGCCAACAGGAACTAGTAGTGCCGGAATGATGTTCGTAGGCATTGTTCCATACTGAGTGCAGTTGTTGAGCAAAGTGCTCGTCTCATCTGTTGCAAGCCCACCAACGATGATTGGAATTGTTGTTGTTGTTGTAGTTGATACAGATTTGTTTGTTGCGGCATTAAGAACGAGAAATACTGCGAGCATGGCAATGGCGACGATAATGACTGATGCTGCTGGCCACAAGCTCGTGGTTGTTGTTAAAGGTGGCTTTACGTCTTCATTCATTGGTTCCACCCTAAGTGGTCAATTGGCCCACGACCACGCCCGAGTTTCCAGTCAGCGCCACCCTTAAGAGCACTAAGAACAAAAGACTTCGCGTCACGTACTGAATCGTCCATTGTTCGTCCCAGTGCAAGACCCGCAGCGATTGCTGCAGAGAGTGAGCATCCAGTTCCGTGGTCATTGACAGTGTTTACGCGTTCAGCACTTAAGACTTGAACCTGACCTCCGCCAACCAAGATGTCGGGGGAGTGACCCTCATCACCGAGAAAATGGCCACCCTTTACTAATACATAGGTAACGCCAGAACTAAGGATCTGATTCGCGAGATTCAACATGTCGTCGTGAGTGACGACGTCTTTCACGTCAACTCCGCAGAGCACTGCGGCTTCACGAAGGTTTGGCGTCACGATGTTGGCGTAGGGGAGAAGAGCTTGTAGGTAGGCAGTAACGCCGTCGCCTTCCATAAGTGCGTGACCGGAAGTTGAAACTAGAACCGGATCCACAACAAGGTTGGAAAACGCACCACTTCGAGCTAGCTCTCCAACCGCTTCAACAATTTGCGGAGATGCAAGCATTCCAGTCTTTGTGGCCATAACTTCGAAGTCAGATAACACTGAACTGATCTGTTGAAGTACGAAGTCAGTAGCAACAGCAGAAACACCCTGGACACCTTGCGTGTTCTGAGCCGTGAGTGCAGTGATGGCAGTGGTGCCATGAATAGAGAAGGCACTAAAGGTGCGAAGGTCGGCCTGGATTCCAGCACCGCCACCAGAATCGGACCCAGCAATAGATAAGGCTGTTATGGGTTCCACGTAACCAAGCCTACTAAGACACGTCTATCTGGCATTACGCTTAGTGACGTGGGAGACCTCTTTCAAGTTGGATCACTGAGCTCGTCGTCAAGACTCGTGCTCGGCACGGGTGGTTTTAGAAGCATGGACGTGCTCGAAAAGACTCTGCAGACCTCTGAATCAACAATCGCAACCGTTGCACTTCGACGAGTGGACCCAAATGTTGAGGGATCAATTTATGACCTTCTTGCAAAACTCAACTTTTCGTTGCTGCCAAACACTGCAGGTTGCTACAGCGCAGAGGAAGCAGTCAAGCTCGCTGAACTTGCTCGCGAGGCATTTGAAACAAATGCAATCAAACTAGAAGTAATAGGTGATGACGTCACCCTGCTTCCTGACACCACTGAAACTCTTAAAGCTGCAGAGCAACTAGTAAAGAAGGGCTTCGAAGTCTGGGCCTACACATCAGACGATCTCATTGTGGCGCAACGCCTTGAACAACTTGGTTGCGTTGCTGTAATGCCGCTTGGTTCTCCAATTGGCAGCGGCGCTGGAATTCTTAACCCGCACGCCATTGCACTAATTGCTGAACGGCTCAGTGTTCCTGTGCTTCTTGACGCCGGGGTAGGGACCGCATCAGATGCTGCACTTGCCATGGAACTCGGATGTGATGGTGTCCTTGCCGCGTCAGCCATTAATAGGGCGCTTGACCCAGCACTCATGGCTGAAGCAATCCGTGATGGTGTGAGGGCTGGATACCAGGCATTTCAGGCTGGCCGCATCCCACCAAGGCTTCACGCTGAGGCGTCATCTGCGAAAATTGGCCTTCCAAATTTATTTGGAAAATAGCCTTTTTTGAAACTACACTTGTGTAGTCCGCAAGTTAATCTTAAAGAGCTCGGTCGGGAGACTCATTTATGACTGAAATACTTTCAACTTCCTTTAGTGGCCCTACGGTCTGTCGCCTCACGGGTGTCACGTACCGTCAGCTGGACTACTGGGCTCGCACCGGGCTAGTTACACCTTCTATTACACCTGCCATGGGCAGTGGATCGAAGCGTAAGTACGCCTACCTCGACGTACTAGAGGTAAAGGTCATTAAGTCTCTTCTCACATCTGGTGTTTCGTTAGCTCGTGCTCGCCAGGCCGTTGAGTGTCTCCGCAATTCTCTAGGTGCAGACCTCGCATCAAGCAGCCTCGTTATGAGTGACACCGGATCTGTCCTCGCACATAACGATGGTGACCTCGTTGACCTCCTTCGTGGTGGCCAGGGAGTATTTAACATTTTCAATCTCGCAGGCGTGGTTGCCGAACTTACAACCACAATTCGTGAGTCAAACATTTCGACGTCGGAGAAGGTAGCAATCTCGGCGTGACGTCCCCCTTGTCGAGCGACTTTCGTCGTCGACACCCCAGTTCAATCACAACGCACTCATCGAATTTTGCGCACCCCAGTGAGAAGACGTTTGCTTCATTCTTAAACCTCTATGGCCACAAGTGGGAGTACGAACCAATTGAGTTCGCACTTGCATGGAACGAAAACGGCCAGCCAACGCGTGGGTTCCGCCCAGACTTCTATTTACCGGATCTAAACGTCTTTATTGAACTCACTGTTCTAGAGCAACGCCTCGTCACCAAGAAGAACGCCAAAATTAGAGCATTCAGGGCTCTCTATCCTGAGGTTGAATTAGTTGTTGTTTATCAAAAAGACTTTAATGACATAGTTCTGAAACATTCGAGCGTCACGAGCGAAGTTCGTGCGGCATAGGGTGAATGCATGAGTGACCGCCGACCTTATTTATATGACACTCACGTAGAACTAGGCGCCAAAATCGTGCCCTTCGGTGGCTGGGAAATGCCCCTGCAATACGCAACGGGAACCGTTGCTGAACACATGGCTTGTCGTAATGACGCCGTTGTTTTTGACGTAAGCCACCTTGGCACAGTGCGCTGTGACGGAGAGGGGATGTTCGACATTCTTCAAAACACACTCTCCAATGATCTGAACAAGGTTGAGCCCGGCAGAGCTCAGTACACACACCTACTTAATGATGAAGGTTTCGTTGTAGACGACATCATTGTCTGGTGGATGGGGGAAAACGAATTCGACGTTATGCCTAATGCCTCAAACACAACTGGCGTTACTTCCGCACTTCCAGGTGTTGATGTGACTTCAACGCGCTGTGTTCTGGCAATCCAGGGTCCAAAAGCTCGCGAGAAGGCAGCAACCATTGACCCTAGGTTCGGAGCCATTGGAAGATTCTGTGTAGCGAAGTATGACTACAAGGGTGTTGAAGTTCGTGTTGCGGGAACTGGATACACCGGAGAAGACGGCATTGAGATTGCTGTTCCTAATGAAGCAGCAAAAGATCTTCTTCTCGCAATCGTTGCAGCGGGTGTAACTCCAGCGGGCCTCGGTGCTCGCGACACACTTCGCCTTGAAGCTGCGCTTCCTCTCTACGGACACGAGCTGAGTCTCGAATCAACAACTCTTGAAGCCAAGCTCGGTTGGGTAATTGGATGGGACAAGGAGACGTTCCGAGGAATCTCTGCAGTCAAGGCAGAAATAGAACGAGGACCAAAGCGTCAGTTAACTGGTGTGATTGCTGATGGTCGTCAGCCTCTTCGTGATGGCGGAGAAGTTCTGATTGATGGCGTATCCGTAGGAACGCTTTGTTCTGGCAACTTCTCTCCAATGCTTGAGCGCGGCATCGGAACTGGACTTCTCACTGGAAACCTAGAAGTTGGAACAAAAGTCGTTGTTTCACTTCGTGGTCGTGAAATTCCCGCATCAATTACAAAACTCCCATTTGTTAGAAAGGCAAAGTGACGTGGCTGATTATTTACCTCACACACCAGCTGAAGTAGAAGAGATGCTGAAGTTTTTGGGCATGGAATCAATGGAGCAACTCTTTGATCACATTCCAGCAGCTGTTCGACTCTCACAGGGACTTGATCTTCCTGCGGGCTTAAGTGAGCCTGACGTCGCCGCAATCTTTGAAGGAATCACCCAGAAGAATAAAGCCAAGGCATCAGAGATGGTGTGCTTCGCTGGTGGGGGAGCATACGACCACGAAATTCCTCCAGTTGTTAAGACCCTTGGTGGACGCGGAGAGTTTGTAACTGCCTACACGCCATATCAGCCTGAAGTTGCCCAAGGAGTGCTCCAAGCAATCTTTGAATACCAGACTCTTGTTTCACGCCTTAGTGGACTTCCTATTCCGAATGCTTCTCTCTATGACGCAGCAACTGGAATGGTCGAAGCTGTCAACATGGCGGCAGGCGCCACAGGTCGAAGCAAGATTGTTATGTCCGCTGGTGTGCATCCTCACTGGCGCGCAACAGTCAAAACTTTTGCGCAAGGAACTGGCCACGAAATCGTGGAAGCTCCACTTGTTGACGGTGTAACCAACTGGAGTGCAGTTGATGCCACTGGCGCTGCTGCAATTGTTGCCTCGTACCCGAACTACCTCGGAGTCATTGAAGACATGACGCCAGCTAAACAACTAGCAACAGCAAACGAAGCACTCTTTGTTATGGGCATTGACCCAGTTGCTGCTGCAGTTCTTAAGACTGCTGGGCAGTGGGGCGCAGATGTAATGGTGGGAGAGGGTCAACCCTTTGGTACCGGACTTAACTTTGGTGGTCCTTATCTCGGACTCTTTGCCTGCACCGAAGCACAGATTCGCAGACTCCCCGGCCGCATTGTTGGAGAAACAGTCGACTCAAATAATCGTCGATCATTTGTAACAACACTTCGTGCTCGTGAACAAGACATTCGTCGCGAAAAGGCAACATCGAACATCTGCTCGAACCAAACTCTTATGGCCGTTACTGCAGCAATCCAACTTGGCTACCTCGGAACATACGGACTTCGTGAAGTGGCGACGCGCTGCGCACAAGGAGCTCACTACCTTTACGACGAAGTAATGAAGATCAGTGGAGTAGAGCCACTTAACTCTCAGCCATTCTTCCGTGAGTTTGCTTTTAAGGTTCCTGGAAGTGCGAGTGAGGTTCTTTCACACATGGCAACAAACGGTGTGCTTGGCGGACTTTCTATTCAGGCACTGCACGACAACGCAACTGGTGAAGCCGACAATGTGATTCTCGTAACTGTCACCGAGAAGCGCACCAAGGATCAGATAGATAACTACGTTGAACTACTTCGAAAGGCGGTGGCGTAATGTCAAAGTTCGCACCTGGTGGAAAAGCTTCTTCAGCCCCGCTACTTGGAAATGACATCGAACCAACATTGTTTGAGATGTCTGTTCCTGGTCGCTCTGCCTATCAACTTCGAACAACTGGTGTTCCAGCGACGCCTCTAAAAGACATGGTGCCGTTTGCGCATCTGAATCCAGAAGTTATTCCTATTGCAGAAGTTTCAGAGCGTGACCTGGTTGCACACTTCATGAGACTCTCACACCGACAATTCTCTGTTGACCTAGGAATGTACCCACTTGGTTCTTGCACCATGAAGTACAACCCGAAGTTCTGTGACGCTGTTGCCAGTGACCCGGGGCTTAATACTGTGCACCCTGGAACTCCTGCAGAGCTCAGTCAGGGTTGGCTAGAGCTTCTTGTTGACCTCGAGAAGAAGCTTTGTGCGATTACTGGCATGCAGGCAGCAACGCTGCAACCAGCAGCTGGTGCTGCGGGAGAACTCACAGGACTACTTCTTATGCGCGCGTATCACACCGCAAATGGAGATCCTCGCAAGCGCGTTCTTATTCCAGACGCTGCACACGGTACGAACCCTGCTTCTGTAACACTCGGCGGTTATGAGGTGACGACCATTCCTTCAAACGAACGCGGCCTTGTTGATCTTGCTGCACTAAAGGCGCAACTTGGACCTGATGTTGCTGGAATCATGCTCACAAATCCAAACACTGTGGGTCTTTTTGAAGAAGAAATTGTTGAGATTGCGGAGGCTGTTCACGACATTGGTGGACTTCTCTACTACGACGGTGCGAACCTCAATGCAATTCTCGGGCAGGTTCGTCCCGGGGACATGGGATTCGACATTGTTCACATGAACCTCCACAAGACTTTCGCAACTCCACATGGTGGGGGAGGGCCTGGAGCAGGCCCAGTAGCGGTCTCAAAGCGCCTCGTGGAGTTCTTGCCGGGTCCAAAGGCCACGCGCATGGCAGATGGCTCATATGCATGGGTGAAGCCACCAAGATCAATTGGTCGCGTCCACGGATGGCACGGAAATGCCATGGTGCTAGCTCGTGCTCTTGCCTACATCACTGTGCACGGGGGAGACGGTCTTAAGCGCGTTTCTGAGCACGCAGTACTCAATGCGAACTGGTTGCGAGTTCGTCTTGCTGACTCACTTCCTGCAGCATATGACCGCGTCTGCATGCACGAATGCACGCTCACCGCGACTCCTCTCAAACAGAAGTTCGGCATCAAGGGACTTGACGTTGCGAAGGGACTGCTCGAAGAAGGTTTCCACTCACCAACGGTGTACTTCCCACTGATTGTAGATGAAGCATTGATGTTCGAGCCAACTGAAACTGAAAGCTTGCAGACCCTTGAAGCGCTTGCAGAAGCTGTAGAACGAATCGTCGCTCGCGCTGAGACCGATCCTGAGTCGCTTCGTATTGCACCACAGACAACACCAGTATCTCGAGTCGATGAAGCTCGAGCAGCAAGGCAACTAGTCCCTACAGAAGATGCGGCGGCTCGTTAATGGCTTTTGAATCTCCATTCAAAATCTATGGAATTGAGAGAAGTTTCTTCACGAGAAAAGTCTGGTCAATCTTTAGAGCAATGGGCGTTGACCACGAATTCAAGTTCAAGACACTCAGCAATACTGAATGGCTTGAGGCTCGTGCAGGAACACACCTAATTCCAGTGGTGTTAACGCCGGAGGACTGGATGATTTGGGACTCAACTCCGATTGCATTCTTTCTCGACGAGCGTTATCCAGAGAACTCAATTATTCCGAACACTCCAGTGCAGAAGATGGCGTGTCTGTTAATTGAAGACTGGGTTGACGAGTGGTTAGTTCGTGTTGCGGTGCAGAGTCGTTGGCGTTACCCAGAGAATGCCTTCCAAGTATCAAATGAATTTGGCATCAACTCTGTAGGTAAGTGGATTGGTGAAGAGCTAACTCCTGAAGAAGTTGCGAGCGCACGCATGGTTGGTGACTTTGCAACGGAGTCATTCGGTCCTTACGCGCTTCGTGGCCTTGGTGCTGTTGACCAAGATGAGCCAATTGAAACTGGGTTCTTTCATCAGCTCGATATCTATAACAAGATCTTTTCGAAGCAGAAGTTCTTCTTTGGTGACCGCATCAGCCTCGCTGACTGTGCCCTTATTGGTTCATTCATGTCTCACATGATTGGCGACCCCGAGCCTCGTAGATGGGTGTTGGAGCGCCAACCTTCAGTTGCGAAGTGGGCACAAGATGGTTGGGACACCACTGTTGGAACTGAGAAGTGGACACCAAATGATGAACTGGCTCCTGAGCTGTTCGAGCTCTTTGAAGAGATGAACCGCGAAAACACGAAGGTTATGTACGCAACGTATGAAGCAATGCTGAAGGGGGAGAAGAATTTTGACGTTGATCTTGGAACTGGCCCAGTCACATTTGCCACCAACCCATACCGCGAAGCGGCACGTCTTTACATTCGTGACGAATTCTTGAATCTCAATGCGTCTGATCAAGAGAAGGTCAAGTCAGTGCTTGGTCCTACGGGAGTCCTTGACCCATACCTTCTTGATCCGATTCCTAACTTCACCCACCAGTCGAAAAAGGGTTCAAGACACCCTGACTGAGAGTTGAATAATGATACTTAATCTAGTATCATTATTCAATGGATGGAAAACAAAAATTCTCAGAGATTCTTAGATCCTTTCGGACTACTAGGGGGCTTTCCCAGCGTGAACTTGCAAACTTTGCAGGCGTGCCACAGCCAACTATCGCCGCAATTGAATCTGCACAACGTGAACCATCTCTGACTCTATTGAGTTCAATCATTGAATCTGGAGGAGGGTCGCTGAAAATAGAGGTAAGACCATTAGCTCGTTACGGTGTCGTCAATACAGCAATCCAAATTCGAGATGCATTGAAGAGGGCATTGCCTGATGAAAGAACTAATGATTCTGCGTTGCGACTTTCTATTAGTTTTCATGATTTCATTAGTTCTTCAGACGCAGACGAATTTTATGAATTAGTTAACAATCCTCCGATTCTTGTTGGCGATTCACGATGGGACTCCTTTCTTGCTGCGATAGTTGAAAACGAATGTTCTCTACGTGATGTATCTCCTCCAAAGTGGATCAATGATGATTCTCGTTTCTTAAAACCGTTCTGGCATCTTTCATCAAATCCATTACTTCATGACTGGGAGTTCGCAACTGCCCCTGCCGCTTTTCTTCGCCATGGCGTAGTCGTTGCAGCAGATGAATTGGCGAGTGTTTAGTGGACCGGACTGAAATGGTTGAAGCGCTTGGTGAAGTTGGCGCTGAATTAGAAAAACGATCAATAGATGCGAAACTTTATCTGGTAGGTGGTGCAGTTATGGTTCTTGCACATGACTCACGTGACTCTACATTTGATGTCGATGGAGATTTTTACCCACGGGACATCGTTATTCAGATTGCCCAAGAGGTAGGCAGTCGACGTGGTCTTCCAAGTGATTGGCTGAACGCTGCGGCAAATGGTTTTATCCCTGTATTTAAATCGCCTGAGTGGCGCCCGCTGTACCGCTTCGGCTCTCTTGAAGTTCTAGCTGCTGATGACAGGACAATGCTTGCAATGAAGATTCGAGCAAGCAGGGGAAGCCGTGATGAGCCGGACATTACCGTTTTACTGAAGGTTTGCATGATCACCTCAGTTACAGAGGCAATGCAACTGTACGAAGAATATTTCCCAGAAGACCCGGCCCCAGAGCGTGCACGCCTGATACTCAAAAATATTCTTGACTAAAACACATTGTGTTTCTTAGTTACCAAAGTCGAAAAAGGGTTCAAGACACCCTGACTGAGAAGTTCTTCTAGATACTTCCGTTTGAGAGTCCCTTGAGGACTTCTTCGGCACGTTTCTTTACTTCAGGAAGATCAGAGAGTCGATTAAGTCCGAATACCTGTTGACTCATTCGGTGATTTTTAACGAATGTTTCTTTGTGACAATCGAGAAAGTCCCAGTACAGCGTCGTGAACGGGCAAGCAGTGTCACCAGTACGTAGCTTCGGGTTATAGGCGCAACCTTTGCAGTAATTAGACATTCGTGAAATGTACGCGCCACCTGCTGCGTATGGCTTAGTCATCATCTGACCACCGTCAGCATGAACGCCCATGCCAATGACGTTTGGAACCATTACCCACTCAGTTGCGTCAATAAAGACTTCTCGCATCCAGTCCAGGAACTCTTGAGGGTTTGTTCCTGTGATTAATGCCAGGTTTGAAAGAATCATCAGCCTTGGGATGTGATGAACCCATGACCTGCTCTGGATGTCAGAGACAGTTTCCTTCATACACTTCATTTGTGTTGCTTCAGGGTCACTAAAGAGTGGCAAGAGTTTGCGAGTTGCTTTTAGTTGATTGTTCTCACGGTACTCAGGTCCTAAGAACCAGTACATTCCATTTACGTATTCGCGCCATCCAATTATCTGTCGGATGAAACCTTCTGCAGAAGCAATCGGAATATGACCCTTATTGAATGCAGCAGTCGCAGCATCAACTACTTCACTTGCGTGAAGTAGTCCATTGTTTAGATACGGCGACAAAAGTGAATGATGAAGAGCCCAGTTATCGGTGGTCATTGCGTCTTCCAGTGGGCCGAATTCTGCAAAGTGATTATCAATGAAATTCTTTAACTGAAGCTGTGCACCACTGCGAGTAGTTGCCCAGGTTGTTGAAGGGGAGAATGAGAGTTCGCTAGCAACCTCTTGGTCAATCGCATCTCGTTGGTGCTCTAGATACTTAGGGCCTTCATATTTCTTTGGTGGTGGCAAACGATTCTTTTTGTCGAAGTTCCATGCACCACCGGTTGGATCTTCGCCGTCCATGAGTAGGTTTAGTCGGCGACGCTGCTTCCTATAGAAGCTCTCCATTACGAATGTATTTTGGCTCTCGGCCCAAGTTGCGAATTCTGACCTTGACGTCATGAAGAAATCATTCTCGACAAAGTTCACGCCATGCTTCTTTAATGCTTCGAACTGACGGAAGGAAGATGGTTCTGCGCAGACAATAGGAAGATCGGTGTACTTCTTTTGAATGCTATTTAGACCGTCTACGACAGTTGTGGTCTTTACGTATTCAACCGTGAAGCCTTCTTCTATAAGTGACTGTGCAAAGTGTCGTGCGCTTGAAATCAGGAAGAAGAGTCGTTCCTTGTGCCAGTTTCGACCTGTAGTCATACGAGCACTTTCTACAAGTGCAATTACATCGTTCTCGGGGTCAGCATCCTTGAGGGCACCAAACTCACGGTGCAGATGATCAAAGGGGATGTAGATGATTCGCTTCATTTACTCATCCGACAGCGTTCGCTACAAAATTTAACTTCGTCCCAGTTCTTGGCCCACTTCTTTCGCCATTCAAATTTGAGCTGACATGTGGCGCAGACCTTTGGCGAAAACCCGTTTTTAGTCTTTGCCGTGCGAGTCATGATGCCATGGTAGCGACCACAAAGACGTGAGCAATCCATCTAGTTCTGTTGTTAATGATGACCTGTCAGCCGACAGGGGAGTGGTCTAACCCTGCAATTTAGGGGTAGTGAAGTTCTCCAAGTAGCGGTTTCGACCCATCATCTTTCGCTGGGTTGACTGGTGGGTCAAGATCCAGAACTGATTGGCGTTGATGGCGTACACAATGCGTCCAGCCACATCTGCTGGGTTCATGGCATACGAGTTCAGCATCTTGGCAATGTCCTTCATGTCGGTTCCTGCTGGCGGTGGCATTTCTGCAACGGCTGGGGCATTTCGAGTTGAGTTGAAGATTTGGGTGTCTACAAACTCAGGGCATAGGCAAGTGACATTCACGTTGGTGCCTTCGAGCTCCATAGAGAGTGACTCAGAGAGTCCGACCATTGCGTATTTAGACACGTGGTAACTACCAAGCATTGGTGAAGAGGTGAGTCCGGCTTCAGAAGCTGTGACGACAACGTGACCTTCATTTTGGTCAATGAGGTTTTGAATGAATGCACTGATTGTGTATCCAACGCCGAGGACGTTTACTCCAATAACCCAGTCCCAACCAGTTGGGCGTTCTGCCTTGATTGGCTTTCCGGATGCAACGCCCGCGTTAGCGAAGATGACGTGTACTGTTCCATACTTAGCGAGTACTTCGTCGCGCATCTTAAATACTGCAGAGGCGTCAGCAACGTCACAAACAATTGCGGTTACTTTTTCGCCTGCGGTGATGAGTTCGTTTGCTTCGCGCATTAGGACTGGCTCTTCAATGTCAACCATGACAACGCTCATGCCTTCGGCGAGAAAACGTTTCGTAGTTGCAAGTCCAATTCCTGAAGATGCTCCAGTAATGACGGCTACCTTGTCTTTTAATTCCATCTTCTTCTCCTTAATGTGCGAGTGACATACCTATTACAAAAGCAATTGATCCCACCACGGGGGTAGTGGTGATCAGTATTACTGAATACTTCCAGTGGTGCGTACGAGCGAGTATTGCAGGTATTGCGAAAGCGGATGATGCCGTTGTAAGTCCCCCGCAAAATCCCGAAACAATGATCTGGTGCATGTGGGCGTCAGTCGTTCCAACAAGCTTGTACGTTGCCCATCCGGCGATTCCAGTTCCTATGGCATTGGCGACAACGGTTCCAAAGGGACGTTGCGTTGGATGCTTTTGTCTGACGGCGAATTCCATGAGGTAGCGAACAACGCATCCGAGTGCTCCAAACAGTCCGACGAGAAGAAGAATCATTCCTCAGAACCCTTCAGTCCGAGCCATCCAGCAAAAATGCTCAAAACCAACAAGCAGGAGAAGGTTAAAATCGCTGCGCCCACACTCAAGTGCCAGATTCCCGACAAAGTGACGAAAACGGCCGAATAGCTCGTGTACCCACCCAGCAGTCCAGTGATTAGTAGTAACCGCATGGGATTATCAAAATGTTTGTTCTTTAGCGGTCCAACGAGCAGTCTCGTGGCGATGTAAATCCCAGTGAGGTTGATGCCAGCAAGAACCCAGGGGATATGTGAAACCCAAGTGGCCTGATTAGAAGCCGGCTGAAGTTTCAAAAGAAGGTCACGAATAATCGTTCCAACGAATCCGCCAAGAGCCACGACAGCAATTGATGTGAAAAAAACTTTCGCAGTTAGAACTGGGCGCGTGCTCATGTGTACTTAAGAAACTAGTTCGCAGTGATTAGGGGACTGGAGATGTAAGAAGACGCGAAAGTCCTTATACCTCAATGCATTTATTACTTTACATAACGTACATTATCGGCCTTATACCTACATACGTCAGATACTGTTGTTACGTGTCTAGTGCTGAACGAGTCCTCTTTCGAGTCATTTGGGGTGACTTCTATAAAGTCAATTGGATGCCTAATTCGATATTTGAGCGTTTACTAGGCTTAGTACATGCGGTAGTGTGCGTGATTAGTAGTGCTTAAGACCTTACTTCCGTTAACTCTTAATCACCGGGTCGGGGGTTCGAGTCCCTCACAACGCACCATAAAAGCGCAGGTCGTGAGCGCTATATTGGTAAGTCGAAACACTGTTATCAGATAACAGTGAATCTCAAGTGAGTAACCAGTTAGTAAGCCAGGTTGATGGCCCCCTCTATGTACCATGTCGGCATTTCTAAAAATTGCCGTATAATTGAGACTAGTTGTCCGGACCCCATTCATTGGTCCACCTCTTGTGAGAGTAGCACTGGGTTTTCTTCCTGCCACTTAGTAGCGAATTCAACCGGCGTCATGTAGCCAAGAGCACTGTGTGGTCGGTAGTGGTTGTAGTTCTTGCGGT
>JGI24891J29808_1000476_pt1 | contig 22452 bp, 29 predicted proteins | sample FreactcultuFSWF8_FD_29808 | JGI IMG/M metagenome (IMG submission 29808) | reverse complement strand
AGCTACTCTATGCCCGTTTACAATTCAATAGGGGCATAGGGGCTACAGCATAGCGCTATACTCTATAACATATTGATCTATAAGGGAATTGGGTTTGGACAGACTAGATTAAATCATCAACAACAATCCGCCCTTCGAGATGGGCATGGACCTGTTGTAGGAGGAGCCCCATTCGTAGCTCCCCCCAAAAAAAATTACAGTTTATTTAAAGTCGTTGTGTTGTCGGTTAAGTTAACCGTTTGATGAGCGCAGTAGAACCTACGACTCAAGATATTGTTTTGATTGAAGATATTAAACGTAGTCCACATTGGACCAGTAGCCACACCCTCTATGTGCTGGCAATACTTTGATATAGCGCCTATGCCAGTGACGTCTAAACCCCAGTCTAGGGTGCAAGAAACCATCCCTGTAGGGGCAGTTGTGACTACTTTTAACCCCTGATTTGATAGTTCACGTACCCGTTTCTCAAAGAATTGAGGGGTAAAGTCAGGTAATTGCCCAGATGACGGGGGTGAGTTAATGACCAATACATCAAAGTCCATCTCATACGGTTCATTTAAAGCGGGGTAATCAAACAGTAAGTCCTCTCTGCAAGCCATAGGGGAGGAAACTTCAAGGATGTTAGACAGGTGATCGAACCATTCTAAGTAAAAAGCTACCCAGTCATGCTGCAATGGATGGCTGTAAAAGTAATTATCCTTACCGATCCAAGCATTATGAGCGTGGGGCGGGATACTTAGCCCTTGCAAGCTGATAGGTGTGTCCTCTACAAGCGGGGTTAGTTGGTCAATGTGAGCAGGATTGACATGGTGCGTAAACTCGATGCCAGGGTTTTCTTTGCAAACCTTGCGTAAATAGTTAAGGTGAACTAGGTTATCACCTAGACGATATTCATTGTATGTGTGTATCATGGTGGTATGATGAGTTAAGTTATAAGGAGAATATCACAATGAGTATTGAGGTGGAAAAAAATATACCAATACCCCCTGAGAAAAAGCGCAACGTGTACCCATATAAGGTATTAGAGGTCGGAGAATCATTCTTTGTGCCAACGGGGAAGATACAAATTGTCTGTAATGCAAACTACCGTACAGGCAAGCAGTTGGGTAAAAAATTTATAGCCAGAAAAGAAAGTGAAGGAGTGCGAGTATGGAGAACGGAATAAAAGACGCTCAATCAGTACAACAGTACATTGAGAAGGCAGGTGACCTAGCCAAGAAGCAATATATGCAACGAATCTGGGAAATGACTAAAGATCAGATCTTTCATGAACTGATGCGTGTTCATGCTAAGTCCGCAGAACTCATNATGCAAGCAGAAGCCGAGCTTACGTATCTTCGATCATTGTTAGATGGTCCTGAGGATGGGGATGCAAGACATTGATCGGTTAAGAGAAGAAAGACTCTTATACAAGACTGAGATGATGAGGGCATTATCTTGCAGAACCAAGAAGCAAAAAATAGCCCTTGCAAGCGAGTGGCGAGAGAAGTACAGCCCAATGACCTATGACGGTCTTATCAGCCTAGCTAAGAACCATACAGCCCGTTTAAAGGTGGCTTATTGGGATTTGCCTAACTTTGAAGAAAAACGCATGGAGAAGCACAATTGAAAACCGCAGCCGTAGTGACAGTAACTAGGGGTGACCGCCCTTGGGAATTATCTAATTGCATAGCTTCAGTCAAAGCTCAAACATATCCTGCAAACCATTACATTTTGTGTGACGGTGATTTTGATAACTTTATAAAGATTAAAAAAGAATACTCAGAAGCAAAAGTNTGTTATTGGGATGGCAAGATTGGTGGGGATGGTTATGCGGGTCAGCGTTGGTTAGCTGNNGCGCCTCAATTGATTACCGAGGAAGTGACGTTCTTTTGCAACGATGACGATTGGTATGATTCTGACCATGTAGCTTCCATTATGGGCAAAATTGAACAAGGGTATGATTGGGCGTATAGCCTTAGGTCAATCTATGACAAGGAGGGCAATTATTTGTTTGATGACAATTGCGAAGCCCTTGGAGAGCTACACGATTCATGGAATATCCCAGGTCATCATTTTGTTGACTGGTGTATGTGGGGAATGAAAACTAGTTTCTTAAAACAATTAGCAATTATCCTTAATCAGCCTGATCCGCAAGTAGATCGTCACTTTTACAACGCTGCAAAGCAAATTGTTCCCAATTTCACCTCTACAAACAAGCATACGTTTAATTTTAGGCTTGGCGGGNAATGTGGCGTACAAAAAGAATTCTTTGAAATGGGCAACCACTCTTTACTGCAAAGGTTTAACGGAAAATTGCCCTGGATCATTACATGAGCCAGTTCAACCTAAAGCATTTTTANAACTTTTGTAAACAGCTCAAAATTGAAACCAAAGAGCAAGGTTTACGAAAAATGGATCANCTATTAGGTACTCAAACCTATGTAATGGATGAAATCAATAAAGGTTTGGCAGATGGATGCCATTTTTTTGTTATTTTAAAAGGTAGGCAACTTGGAATCACCACAATCTCTCTCGCCCTTGACCTCTACTGGCACTTCATGCACCCAGGGCTTCAAGGCACACTCACAACAGATACGGAAGAAAATCGGGATATGTTCCGATCAACCCTTGCCATGTATATGGATGGTTTGCCCAAAGAGTATAAAATCCCACTCGTTGCTCACAACAGAAATCAGCTTTCCCTCAAAAACAGAAGCCGTTTGTTTTATCAAGTCGCTGGGCTTAGAGCGAAAGGAAGTTTGGGTCGTGGTAAGGCTATTACATACCTACATGGAACAGAAACGAGTTCTTGGGGTGACGAAGAAGGATTGGCTTCTCTCTTAGCTTCTTTGGCGGAAACCAATCCTGATCGGCTGTACACCTTTGAGAGTACGGCACGGGGCTTTAATATGTTTCACGATATGTACGTGACAGCTAAAAAAGCCCGTACTCAACGTGCCATTTTCTGTGGATGGTGGCGCAACGAGCTGTATATGCTTGATCCTAAAGATAAGACTTATGAAGTGTACTGGGATGGCAAGCTAACAGGCGAAGAAAAAGAATGGGTCAAAGATATTAAAAAGCTGTACAACTTTGAAATCAATTCTCGACAAATAGCTTGGTGGCGGTGGAAGTTATACGAAGGTATTAAAGACGATAGCCTAATGTATCAAGAGTTTCCACCCACTGAGGACTACGCTTTTGTAATGACGGGTACGTCATTCTTTTCTAATGCACGGTGTACCGATGCCGTTAAAAAATTAAAGAAAACAACTTATGATTCTTACCGCTATGTCTTTGGTGCTAATTTTCAAGATACTCAAGTTATTAAATCAACAGAGCGCTTGGCAACTCTTAAAATTTGGGAAGAACCAGTTGATACAGCTTACTATGTTATTGGTGCTGATCCAGCTTACGGCTCTAGTGATTGGGCTGACCGATTTTGTATTCAAGTATTTAGATGTTATTCAGACGGGTTAGAACAGGTTGCTGCTTTTGCCACCTCAGAATTAAACACATACCAGTTTGCTTGGATTATTGCCCACCTTGCTGGCGCATATAAAAACTCTACCCTGAACCTTGAAATCAATGGTCCAGGTCAAGCAGTCATCAATGAATTGCGTAACCTTAAACGTCAAGCTGCCAGTATGGGTACGGCTTTAGGTAAAGATTTGTTAGATGTGTACGGCAATATGCAAAATTATATTTGGCGTAGGAACGATACCCTTGGCGGGGTATCTAACTCGATTGGTTGGATGACCACCGCTGCCACCAAAGAAAGGATGCTCACTTACATGAAAGATTTTTTTGAGCGTGGCATGATGGACATTTGGGACATGGACACCATTGAGGAAATGAAAACAATGGTGCGAGATGGTGGTTCAATTGAGGCTTCAGGTCGCAACAAAGACGATAGGGTTATTGCTACTGCCTTAGCTTGTGCTGCTTTTGCTGAACAAGTGCAACCTAGATTGATTACCGCTAAGCTCACACGCCCAATGTCACGGATGCAAGATGACTTTACTCCAGAGCAGTTAACCGTTGGTAGGAATGTAAGTGATTACTTAAAACGCATTGGGGTGTACGGTAAATGAAGTCTGTCATACCAAAAATGGAACTCAAACGCATTATGAAACGCTTTATGCAAGACAAAGATCGAGGAATATCTATTCTTTTGTTTGCTGATTTAGCTGGCGTATCCATAGCCCATATACGAGATGTTTTTTTAGATGAATCAGAACCTTTGACCGAGTATATGCAAAGACGGGTTAGCAAAGCCTACATAGAATGGAAAAATGGCGAGATAGCTGTTATGCAAAATAGGGACAACACTCGGTTTGTGCAATATCGCAAAGAAGCCAAGCCTGACATGACTAAAACTACGGGATTACACTTAGTTAATGGAGAGATTAAGATTAAAGTGGGTATTACCAATAGGTCTGATTATTCTGTTTTAACACTTGACGAACAATTGAAGGGGAGATAACAATGGCAGTTGTAAATGATTTTCACTGTGCAAAACACGGATACTTTGAATCACGGGAGGCTAAATGCCCCATGAAAGGATGTCATGAAGAAGTTATGGTCGTATTTTTGCAAGCTCCTAACCTTATCAGCAACAAAACAAGGTTCACAGACAAATCAACCAAGCAACTTGCAATCGAGTTTGATATGTCAGACATNAAAACAACCCGTGAAGGCGAAAANCAAGCAGGTTACCTTACCCGCAAAAACAAGTTCAAAGAAAAAGATTACGCAGAAGCAGAAAAGTACGCAACCCGTAAAAGAGGAAACAAAGACAAAATCAAACCCGTTCCCACTCAAGAAGCGCCAAAAGAAAGTCGCCCAGGGGATGCAGCGATCTGGGGTGGCGGACAAAACGGCATGAATATGCAATCTATTCTTGCTGGTCAATTTGCTAAACCTGTAAGAGATGAGCAAGTAGGCTTGACACCAAATCAAGCAGGGATTATAAAAGGACCTACAACCCTTGCTGGCGGTACAATGAGAGATCCAGACAACTTAAAAATTAAAAAATGAAAATTCCGTCATCCCCTGAAGCTAGAGAAGATTTTTATTTGGACATCATTAACAAGTGTATGGTGTCAAAAGAAAGCAGACGGGGTGACTACACAACACTAAGAGCTTATTATTTATTTGGCGCTGGACCAGAACAACCACCAGCGTACTTTAATAAAATACATCCGCATTTAGATCAGTTAACTTCATTTTTATATTCAGCAGAAACAACACGATTTTCAATTGGTTTAGGAGCGTCAGTACATCCTGCTGAACACCACAAAGCACCAGTCTTAACTCAAGCCCTTAATGATGAATGGCTAAACTCTAATGCAGATCAAGTATTTTCAACTGCGTTGACATGGGCGCTTGTGTACAACACCACATTTATTAAGTTGGTGTACAACAAAGGTATTCATCCTTACATGATTGAGCCGTCATCTATTGGCGTATTGCGTGAGGACACCCCTTATACAGACAGGCAAGAAGCCATTACACAAACTTATTACATTACTAAGTCGGAGCTATATGCCCGTCTGTATTCCCATCCAAAGCGTGAATCCATAGTAAATCGTATTACTACAGGTACAAAAGTATCTGATTCAGAAATTCCTGATGCGGTAAATCGTATTGTAATGAGTCAAACTAATCCTACAATTTACGGTAACGTAAATCTTGATCTGTACGGCATCAATCGCTATAAAGCTCAGGTGGCTGAAGATACAGTTGAGATGACAGAGTTGTGGGTATGGAATGATGACACCGAAGATTATCAAGTAGTCACAATGGCTGCNCCTGACATTATNATTTATGACAGACAAGGNGCATCATTATTTTTAAAAGGCGAATGTCCTTTTGTACAGATTGCTCCTAATCCATTACCAGATTATTATTGGGGTGCTTCTGAAGCACAGCAATTGATTTTGTTACAAGAGTTGCGTAACACACGNATGACGGAGATTTTGGACTTGTTATCTAAACAAGTTGCTCCACCAACAGCATTTAGTGGATTTAGCGGTATTACTGATGAGAAATACTTTGCTATGCAACGTGCTGGTTCATTGATTGCTTCTGATATGCCTGGCGGTAAAGTAGATCGTTTATCTCCTGAGATGCCACCTGATTTATTTGAAGTGTTGCATGAGATTGACCAAATGTTTGCTGAAGTATCAGGTATTAGCAATGTATTAAGCGGTAAAGGTGAATCAGGTGTCCGTTCACAAGGTCATGCAAGTCAATTGGCACGTCTTGGTAGCTCGAGAGCCAAAAAACGGGCTTTGATTGTTGAAGATAGTCTTGAAAAAGTAGCAACCTTATATCTTAAACTCTTGCAAGCCTATGATGACACTCATTTTAAAGATGAAGATGGAAAAGCATTTATTGCTGAACAATTTACTAAAGATTATGTGGTTAAAGTAGATGCTCACTCTAACAGCCCAATTTTTACAGAAGATTTGAAACAATTAGCGTTTAATCTGTTTAAAGCCAAAGCAATTGATGCTGAATCATTGCTTGACTTAACAGAACCACCAATGAAACAATTGCTGAAAGATAAATTAAAACGCAGAGAGAAGTTGGAAGCCTCACAGCCTAAACAACAAGCTCCTGCTCCNAAAGGCAAAAAAGAACCAGAGGTAGGATAATGGCAAGAGGAAACGTAGCACCTAAAGCAGATCAACCAAGGGTAACTACTGAATCTCTAAAAAGAGATGCACAGCCAACAAATTTGCAGTATCGTGTACAAGGCGTTAAAAGTTTTGATAGATCTTCTAAAACAAGAGATCTAGGTCGTTCAGTTAGGGGATAGCTTAATTGGAGATTTCAAATGCGTAAAAGCCATAAAAAATCACGTAAATCACGTAGATAATAGTTTCCTTCACGGGAGAAAAAGGGTGTGGCTGCCTTCCCTTTGAAATAGGTGACCGCTCTAAGAGGAGTCATTAACATGGCACGTTCTAAGCGTAAAGGTCGTAAAGGTCGCAAGTAATCCGAAAGGATACTAGCGATTGACCGCTAAACCTCCCTTGGGGGGAGGGAATCAAAAATAATACCCCCCACTTGACAATTGTTATATTAAGATTACGATTAGCGTTAATTTCATAGGAAAATATATGGGCGTACCGTCAGACAAGTTAATGGAAATGATTAAATCCCAAAAGGATGGCGCAACTCCTGGTGGGCTTCCACAAGCGCCAGAAGGACCTGGCAATATTTCTGACAATTCTGCCCCTCCAATGGGCTCACCTATGTCAACCCCAGAACCCAAAATGGGTAATCGGGAAGCCTCAATGATTAACATTTCGATGGCTATGGATTTACTAGAACAAGCATTACCTGCGTTAGGAAGCGAATCAGGTGAAGGTCAAAAGCTCCTTTCCGCTATTCGCACCATGACAGGAATCATTGGTCCTAAGAAGTCTAAAGTAAATGAACTTCAACCAACCGAAATTATGCAAATGCTTCAAACATTACCTCAAGCTGGTGGCGCAACTGCTGAAGGTAAAGCAATGCAACAAGCGCCACAAATCCCAGGTATGTCACCTGGCGGTGGTATGCCTCCTCCTACACCTTCTGGTGCTGGCGGTGGTATGCCTCCTCCTCCTGGCGGTATGCCAGGTGGTATGCCTTCCGCAACTCCAAAAATGTAAGGAATTACTATGGAACTCTTTAAACCACGTGGATCAGCACAACCACGCAGACCTACCGATAACAACCAAAAGAACGGTCAAGTTATCAATACACCTCGTTTCTCACAGTTCGGTGGCTTAACATCTGCTTCTAAAGCAGGTTTTAAAAACATGATGACTATGAGCCATCCTGGTGACACCAAAAAAGTTATCTAAAGAAAAAGGGGATAAATCATGTCTTTAGAAGATCTTTCATTAGAACAACGTGATGAGTTGGCATTGTTAGCCAAGCAATTATCTGACAATCCAAACACACGTAAAGAATTTTTACGCATGACCAAAAAGGTACGACCAGAGCTTTCAGTGCCAGAACTTGACATTGAGGAATACACTAACTCCAAAGTTAATGATGCCGAACAAAGAGTAATGGCACTAGAATCTAAATTACGTGAGCGTGATGCAGTTGAAGAACTAAACAAACGCAGAGCAAGATTAGGTCGTAGCGATGACGAAGTTGCTGAGATTGAAAAGTTGATGCTTGAAAAAGGTATGACTAATCATGAAACAGCTTCTGAATATTTTGATTGGATGAGGCAAGCAGCAACACCAACTCCAATGGGATACAGCTCTAGCCCAATGAATAAGTTTAACCTTGAGAAGTATTGGAAGAACCCACAAATGGGCGCTAGGGATGAAGCACAAAAAGCGCTGATGGAATTGAAGAATCAAAATTCAAGACCTATCGGTTTTAAATAAGTAGTAAATAGGGGATATTTACTTTAGGAGTTTATTATGCCAATAGGCGGAGGAATTGTTCCAGCCTCGGGTTCATCGCAATATAATGAGTTAACTTACGTAACTCGTAGAGCGTTTATCCCCAAGCTGGTCGTACAGCTTTATAACAGTACACCTTTGATGGCTGCTTTGATTGCAAATAGTCAACAGGCTTCAGGCGGTGTGTCCCAAGTTACCGTGCCAGTTCAAGGCGCTCAGTTTGTTAACGCACAATGGTCTGACTATTCTGGCTCATTTAATCAGCCAGCAGTTCAGCAAGGTGCATTTAACGCTGAATTTAACTTAAAGTTAATGATAGCTCCAGTACCTTTTTTAGGTATGGAGGGTGCAGTTCAGCAAGATTACGCAATCATTCCATTGATCGAAGCTCGTATGAACGATGCGACCAACGTAATGATGGATGCAATGGCTACTGCGCTTTATAACAATTATACCAACACACAACAGTTTATTGGCTTGCCAGGCGCTATTGATGATGGTACAAACATGACCACTTACGGTAACATTAACCGATCTACATACACTTGGTGGAAATCCACACGTTATGCAGCGGGTAACGTAAACCCAACACGTCAAAACGTATTGCAATACATTTCTGGTACTGTGAAAAAAGGTGCTGAAGTTCCTACTTTTGCCGTTTGCGGTTTTGGTACATGGACTTTGTTAGCACAAGATTACGTAGGTCAAGAACAATACGTTATCACCCCAGGAAACGCTTTTGATGGCGATTCTAACGGTCCTCAAGCAGCTTTCCGTGCTTTGATGGTCGCTGGTGTTCCTGTTTATCCAGATCCATACTGTCCTGAAGGCATCATGTACTTCATCAACAGTAACTACTTAAACCTTTATATTCACGATCAAGGTTCTTTCGTATTTACTGGTTTTGAATCTACATTACCAAACTGGCAGATCGGTTATGTTGGCGCTGTCTTGATGATTGCTGAATTAGTAAGCACCAAGCCTAAGTCAATGACTGTGGTGTCTGGTTATAACTCTATTTCACTATAAGGAGCTGATAACATGGCACTCGGTTTAAATAAAATCCTCATTGCTGGTACTTATGAAAATACGCCTGGTGCGTATTGGCAAGCTGCCACAAACATCTCTGTAACTACTGCGGGTAACGTAGTTCCTGCTGGTACTTACATGGCTTTTGGTACTTCAAACGTAGTTATCCAAGCCGTTTCAAATTACAACACTACAAGTAACGTAGCTACATGGTCAAACGTGTACCCCGTTAACTCTGGTGGCGTTGTTATTTCTGACGGTGTAAACGTACAATTATTGGCAACCACCAACACTACAGCTCAGTTGATTACTGTAAACGGTGGTATTCCTGTAACTGGCACATTTAACAGTTAAGGAGCGATAAATGGCTAATTCCGATTCAGTAGGACAGTTTTACCTGGATAGTTTTGGCTATGGTCGTGTTGCTGTTATTAAAGCTACTGCTTTGAATACATCTGGAAACGGTGCTACCACTGGTATCACCATTCCATTTCTTAGCGGTGGTTTAACTAACGCAAATGCTACAGTTGGATCTGGAAGCGTTATTATTAAGACAATTCGTGTACAAAACCCTACGGGTTCTGTTGCTTCAGCGAACGTGTCAATCACTACAAGTAATGACGGTAACATTTCAAACGTAGTAGTAGCAAACGTAGTTTTAAGCACTATTACAGGCGCTGGTAAATACCAAGAGCTCACTATTGCTGGTAACTACGGTGCTAACACAGCCGTATCTGGATACACAACCCAAGCCTTATTTGTCAACGTAAACACTGTAAGTGGTAACGCAAACACTGTTGATATTGCCGTGTATGGCGATGTAGTTAGTTTCTAATGTCTAATATCTTTGTAACCAATCATTCCGACAAAAAGCTAAAAGATGGCTATGGCGGAAAGTATTATGAGTTTGAATCAGGTAAAACAATAGAGATACCTGTTGAAATTGCTCGTCATATTTTTGGTTACGGAGAGGACAACAAAGAGCCTTACTTGGCTAGGCTAGGATGGATAACAACTTCCAATGATTTAGATAAAGGTTTAGAAATTCTCGATAAATGGGAGTTGTCCACCGAACCACCAAAAAAGAACCAATCGTTATCCCCGTTGGTGGAAAGAGTACCCTTGCCCATTAAAAAGGCAGGGGGAAAAGTCCTTCAAGCAGTAGCATGATCTATGGAAAATAAATGGCAACCTTATCGAGTTACCTTACCGAAGTCGAGAGATTGCTCCATGATGCCAACAACAATTTTTATAGTCAGACACAATTAACTGATTACATCAATTCGGCAAGAGAGCGATTAGTCAGAGATACTGGGTGTTTACGCACAATCCAGATTGCTCAAGTGCCTTATAAAGTTCCATCATCAAGTGTTGTCAATGGTGCTACGCCAGCAAACCCAACTCAATGGGTAGCAAACACTGCTGTCACAATTAACACTTTTGTATTTAGCAATATTTATATTTATCAATATGCTACAGGCGGAACTTCAGGTTCTTCTGCGCCAGCTTATCCTGATGCAACAACTAGCAACTACAACAATTACCCACCAAGCACCCCGTTTGCTGATGGCACGGCTACCTTGCAATATGTAGGTAATTGTGAAAATATTTATTATTCAACTCTGCCTCAAGGATCAAATACTTTAGACATTATCAATATTAACTTGTATTGGGGAAATACTCGTGTACCGATGGATTATTTATCTTGGTCTGACTTTAATGCTCGCTTACGGTTTTGGCAAAATTATATCGGCAGACCTTTGGCATTTACCATATACGGTCAAGGTCAAATATATTTCGGACCTGTACCCGATCAAATTTATCAATTAGAGATTGATACTGTTGTATTGCCAACAGCTTTAAATTTGAATACAGCATCTACTACCGATGTTATCAACGATCCTTATACAGTTTGTGTTAAATTTTACGCTGCTTATTTAGCCAAATTTTATGAACAAAGTTTTGGCGAAGCTGAGATATTTAAGCAACAATACGATAAACAAATTGCTTCTGTTCTCAATACGGTTTACACCAGGAGAATTCCAAGCGTTTACAGTAGTCCATACTAATTATGGCTGCTGCCGAACAGAAAAAATCATATCAAGTTGTTAAGCAATTTAAAGGGCTTAACACTAAGGCTAACCGCACTGCTATTGAAGAAGATGAGTTTTCTTGGATTGAAAACGCTCAACCAGTTGGTTATGCCAACATTAAAATTGTGCCAACCTATAGCCAGGTAAGTAATGCTTCAAACGTAGCCGTCACTTGGTCAAATACGGTCAGTCAATTGGCTTCTGTAAACATTGGTTTGTATGATTATATTGTTGCTTTTTTAACAGACGGTTCTGCTCAATATTTCAACATTCAAAATGCTAATACAGGAAACGTAGCCGTTGCAGGTACATTTTCTAGCGCTGGTATTAGTTATTCTCAATGGTACAACGACAGAATGTTGATTTTAGACCCGTCAAAAGGTCTATCTTCTTGGGATGGAAACAACGTAGTTTCTATAGGATCAGTAGGTGTTGTAGCAATTACCAACAAGGGCTCTGGATACAATACCGCCCCTACAGTCACTATTTCAGTTCCAAATCAAACTGGTGGAGTACAAGCTAACGCTACAGCATCTCTAACTAGCGGTGCAAATACAGTTGGTTTTGTCAGTTTATCTAATGCTGGATCAGGATATAACGCTGCTCCAACCGTTACTTTTACAGGAGGTGGTGGATCTGGCGCAACAGCAGTTGCTGCTTACACTACGTTTGCTACTGGTACTGTCACCATTAACGTTATTTCTGGAGGCGCTGGATATACTAATGCTTCTAACACTACTGTAACTATCACGGGTGGTGGTGGATCTGGCGCAGTTGGTAATGCTGTTATTAGCGGTAACGTAGTAACTCAAGTGGTCATGGCTAACCCAGGATCAGGATATACCAACAGCGCCAACATCGTAGTAACCATTTCAGGCGGTGGAGCGACTAATAATGCCGTATTGCAAGGCATAGTTAATACCACGCAAAACGTGTCTGTAGCAACTTTTTCAGGTCGAACATGGGTGGCAGCAGGTCGAACCATTTATTACAGCGCTGCGGGGTCTTATAGCGATTTTACAAGCGTTTCTGCTGGATCTTTAACCCTTACGGATTCAACCCTTCATGGAAACATTCAGCAGCTTCTTTCTGCTAATAACTTTTTGTATATTTTTGGTGATGATTCCATCAACGTATTTTCGGATGTTAGGGTTACTACTAGTGGCACTACTATTTTTACTAACACAAACGTAAGCGCTTCCGTAGGATCAAAACGCCCTAACGCTATATTCCCGTACTTCCGTTCTGTTCTGTTTATGAACGATTACGGTATGTACGCCCTTGTGGGATCTACCACTTCTAAGCTCTCAGATAGCTTAGATGGTATGTTTCCTAATATTGATTTTAATAGCCCTATTTACGCTGGTCAGGTGTTAATTAACAACATTCTGTGTGCTGCTTTTAATTTCCGTTATTACGATGCCATATTTACCCAAAGCTATCGTTACATTCAAGCGGTGTTTTTTGAAAAAAAATGGTTTTTAACTAGCCAAAATGACAGTCTTGCTTACATTACTTCTGTACCCGTTGGCGGTAAAGTAACCTTATATGGAACGTCTGGTCAAAACTTGTACCAGTTGTACTCTAATGCTACCGCTACTATTACTAGCCGTATTCAAACCGCATTGATGCCGATGGGTGACCCCATTAGGACCAAACAAGCGTTAAAATTTGCTATTGAAGCTACCAACAGTAACGTTGTCGCATTATCCGCTACTGTTGACAGTGAAATTGGTTCTAGCCCTGCATATTCTTTGTCTAGCGCAATTATTTGGCAAAACAATTCGTTTGTAACAATTCCTTGGACAAATAATGCTGGTGCAACAATTAGCTGGGATTCTGTAGGTTATGAATTGTATAAATCTGACGCTTCTCAGTATGGAAAATACTTAGGGTTAACGGTAACATCTAATAGTGCGGGATTTGTTTATAACGGCTTTGAATTTGAACATGAACTGAGAGTGAGATTCTAATGTCAGTACCCTATACTTTTGCAACGGCTACAACAGCCCTTCCTTTATCCCAGCTAGATGCTAACTTTGCTACCCCAATTACTTTGGGTAACACTGCTGTTTATTTAGGCAATACCACCACAACAATTGGCAATTTAATTCTTGCAAACGCCACAATTACAGGCGGATCGGTTATTTTAACTAACGTAAGCACTACTAATGCTACCGTAACTAACCTTGTAAGCTCAAATGTATCTATTACTGGCGGATCAATTAGCAACGTATCTTTAAGTTTTGATGCTATTAACAATACGCCTATTGGTAATGTTACACCAAGCACTGCTGTATTTACTAGCGTAACAGACTCTGGACTGACTGCTACTAGAGTTACTTACGCTACTACTGGTGGTCTATTAACAGACTCTGCCAATATGACTTTTAGCGGTACAGCATTAACATTATCTAACGATGCTTCTATATCAGGTCTTACTGTTGGTAAGGGTGGTGGTGCTAGTGCATTTAATACAGCAGTTGGTGGCAATGCTTTAGCAACAAACAGTACAGGTGTCTATGTTTCTGCTTTTGGTCTCAATGCTTTAAATAAAAGTACAGCAAATGGAAATTCTGCGTTTGGCGCATTCGCAGCGCAAAATACAAGTTCTGGAGCAGATAATTCCATTTTTGGTGCTGAAGCATTATCCGCAAATACAACAGGTGCATCAAATACTGCCATAGGTCGTTCTGCTCTTTACTCCAACACCACCGCATCTAACAATACAGCAGTTGGTTATCAGGCTGGTTATAGTAATACTACAGGTTCACCAATAACAGCTATTGGCTATCAAGCCTTATATGGAAACACTACTGGTGCAGATAATGTGGCAATAGGTAAAGGAACATTAGCAACCAATACTACTGGTGCGGCAAATACAGCTATTGGTAATCAAGCACTTTTACAAAACACCACCGCATCCAACAACACAGCAGTAGGTTATCAAGCTGGGTATAGTAATACTACTGGTGCAGCTATTACTGCTATTGGAGCGCAAGCCTTATACAGCAATACAACTGGTAACAACAATACCGCTATTGGCTATTATTCTTTATACACAAATCAAACTGGCACAACTAATGTGGCATTGGGGAGGGTAGCTGGATATAGCACTACATCTAATGGCAATACTTTTATTGGTGATGCTGCTGGGTACACTTCTAATTCAAACAATTCTATATATGGAAATACTTGCGTAGGTGCTTCTGCTGGTTACAATTTAACAACAGGTTACGGAAATCAATTTTTTGGTGGTGGTTATAATCCTGCTGGATTTAATATGACCACAGGAAACTTAAATACAATTATTGGTGGATTTATAGGTAATACTGGTGGCTTAGATATTCGTACATCAAATAATTATATTGTTTTGGCTGATGGGGCAGGAAATATTGGTGTTTATTTTGATAATGCTCAACAAGCTGTGTTTTCAGCAACGGTAAGAACTGCGGGTTATTTAGTAGCAAATCTTCCAACGGGCGTAACGGGCATGAGGGCTCATGTTACTAACGCATTAGCACCTACTTTTGGCGCTACCGTTGTTGGTGGTGGCGCAGTAACAATTCCCGTGTTTTATAACGGATCAAACTGGATCGTAGCTTAAGGAAAATTATGTCAAACACTTACACAACCACAATCAATGCAATGTACACCGTACCTAATCCTACGGGATATGTAGTTAATGTTTTGTTTACTGTTAGTGGTACAGATGGACAAAACACAGCAAAAATCGGTGGAAATATTGGTTTTACTCCAGAAGCTGATCAACCTAATTATGTGCATTACGATCAGCTTACAGAAACTGAAGTATTGAAATGGATTAACGAAGCTACTGATAATCAAGCTAATTACTATGCCAACATTGATGGACAGATTTCTTCAATGGTGAACCCGCCCGTTTCACCTTCTAACACACCGCTGCCTTGGGCAACAGCATAAGGGGATTTACATGGCAATTGCATTAGACTTAGAAATCAACGAAGTTAATTTTTTGTTACAAACTTTAGGTGATCTTCCTACTAAAACTGGCGCTTGGACTGTATTGGCTAAGATCAAAACTCAAGCCGATCCACAAGTGCCAGCCGAACCACAGCCAGAACAACCGCAAAGCTAATAATGGATTTTCAATTACTCTTTAATATTGCTTCTGCAATCATTGGCACTATCTCTGGATGGCTATTTAAAGTTATTTGGGATGCTATTCGTGATCTTAAAGAAGATATTAAAGAGATTGAACGTGGTTATGTCATGAAAGACGATTATCGAATTGACATTGCAGAAATTAAAGGTATGTTAGCTCGTATTTTTGATCGTCTTGACACAAAGGCTGACAAGTAATGAACATGGAAACTCTTTCTATTGTGAAATTTGGGGATAAAGAATCCCTGGGAGAGTTTTTGTTTGAAAATGGCACTCAACACCTATTATTTTGGGAAACATTGACCGATGCTGGTCAAACATACTCAAAATTCCCTATTACAGATGCCAATATTGACAACCTAGATGACTGGTTATTGGCTCATCAAGTAGAGCATCAAGCCATTGCAAGCATATTAGGATTAAGTAATCCATTTAATATGCTTGATGTAGATTTTAATAAAGAGAACGATTTTTACGATTGGCTAGGTACTCATTTCACTATTCATGAGCAAATTGCTTCATCTTTAGGATTAGTATAATGTTCCCCACCGCCAAAAAAAATCGGGTTTTTGTAAATTCTGAAGAATTGCAGATTGAACATCATTTTGTTAGTGGTTTATACGCTAAACGCATGATTATCAAGGCTGGCGGAAGTATTGATACTCACAAACATAAGTTTGACCACATGAGTATTTTGGCTCATGGAGTAGCTTTAGTCACTGTAGATAACGAAAGAATTTCGTATGCTGCACCTGTTGTTATTGAAATAAAAGCAGAAAAAGCACATAAAATTGCAGCAATTACTGAATGTCATTGGTATTGTATTCACGCTACAGATGTTGTTGACCCTGAATTGATTGATGAAACATTGGTAATGGAAGAATAAAATGTCAGGTGAATATTACGATAGTGGCGCTGCCTATCCTGATCCTCTTGCGGTTCAATTAGCAGATCCTAATTTTTTTAGTTCAGGTGGAGGATCTTCCGTTACTGTTCAAAGTATTGGAGGAGATGCAAATTTTGATACAGGAGCTAATTTAGCTACAACTGTAGAAGCTCCATTAACGCAAGAATTTGCTACTCAAACACCTGCAATTCAAGCTGTTCAAACCAATATTCAAAATTTTCAAGACATATTGCCAGCAGACCTAACCAGTCAAATTCAATCAATGTCGCAACAACTGTTGCAACAACAATCTGTTATTCAACAAAATGTTCAAACTACTTTAGCTCAACAAACTACGGTAAACCAAGCTGCTACTGCGTATCAACAAATATACGCTTCAGCATCTCCACAAGTTACCGCAGCAACCTCTGATTACAATTCTTCTCTTGCTGGATACAATCAAGCATACGCACAGTATGCAAAATCACACAATCCAAATTATTTAGGTAGTGTATTAGGTCAACTACAACGAGATATACCAAATGTTAGTGCAGGTTGGTTTCTTAATAAAATGAACGCTGATAAAGCAACCATTACTAATTTAAACAATCAAATTACTGCTGCTTCAACCGCTTATGATAATGATTTAGCTGCTTATAAAGCAACTGCTGCTAATTTACAGGCTTCTGTTAGCGTTTATAACGCAAATTACACTAATTACACTGGTGCTGTAGCTATTGCAAATGGTGACATTTCAACAGCACAAAAAGCAGCTGCGGATAAAAAAGCAGCCGATGAAAAAGCAGCAGCAGACAAGGCAGCAGCCGACAAAGCTGCAGCGGATGCAGCTCAAGCAGCTCAAGATAAAGCAGCAGCCGATGCAAAAGCGGCAGCAGATGCAAAAGCGGCAGCGGATGCCCAAGCAGCGCAAGCAGCGCAAGCAGCAAAAGATGCTCAAGCAACAACCGATGCTAAAGCCAAGGCTGATGCCGATGCAGCAGCAAAAGCGGCAGCAGATGCTCAAGCTAAAGCTGCAGCGGATGCACAAGCAGCCGAGCAAGCCAAAGCTCAGGCTGATGCAGCAGCAAAAGCGCAAGCAGATGCTCAGGCTGCAGCGGATGCCCAAGCCAAATCACAGGCTGATGCAATTGCTGCTAAACAAGCTCAAGATGCAGCTCAAGCAGCAAACGATGCCCAAGCAAAAGCTCAGGCTGATGCAGCAGCGGAAAAAGCTGCTCAAGATAAAGCGGTAGCCGATCAAATGGCTAAAGAAGCTGCTGATAAAGCTGCACAAACACAAACTGGCGGAACAGATGCGGTTACGGTTAACCCACCAACAACAACTCCTGAGCCTACACCTGAGCCTACACCTGAGCCAACACCTACCCCAACACCAGTTCCAGAACCTACTCCGACACCAACTCCTACTCCTGAACCAGCGCCTGAGCCAACACCCGAACCGACTCCTGAACCTGCTCCTGAACCTGCGCCAGCACCGACTCCAGATCAAACGCCTGTTGTAACACCAACAGATAACCCTCTTATAGTTCCCTATGGTGGAGGAACAAAAACTCCTACATCTAGTGTTTTTTCTTCTTCAGATGCTTTATCTAGCGCTTTGTTGGGAAGTGGTTTAAGCTCAAGACCTGACGTTTCAACTACGTCAGAACCGTATTTGCTGGGTACAGATGAAGCTAAAAAGAATGTTTGGAATACCGAATCACTTAGAAATGCGTTAGGAATATAAATGGCAAAACTTGAACAAACACTTGGCACTGATTTAGCTACTATTGCTAAATTATTGCGTTCTAAAGGTCGTGGAAAAGATACTATTCTTGCTCACATTACCCCTAAAGAAGCAGCTTTACTAAAGCGCAGAGGTGGATCAGGTAGTACAAACCCTAATACTGGATTGCCAGAATTTGATGATTCTGTAGATTCTGCTCCTGTAGATCAAGCTCCAATAGAGCAAGCACCTCAACCAGATCAAGCTCCACAACCACAAAATTTTGATCCGCAAAATTATGATCCATTTGGCGGTGGTGGTAGTCCAGTTTATAGAGGTGACCCAAGCCAACCAACACCAACTTATGCTAGTCCTAGTGCGGGAGCTGCCGCATTTGGTGCTGGCGGTGACGCTTCTATTAACCCTAATTTGCCTGGAGCAGCTACTGCTTTAGAACCTGTAACTCCTTCAGTTGATACAGGTGATAAAACACCTGTTAAACCTGGCGGTGGAAAAGATCCTTTTGCAATGCCTAGCCTCGGAGATCTTGGTAAATTAGGTCTTGCTGGAGCTTTAGGTGCTTATGGCGCATCACAGGCTCGTAGAGGCTCTGCTCAGACTCAAGCTGCTACTGCACAACAACAACAAATTGCTGCTCCTTACCAACAACAAGGTCAACAATTGATTGCTCAAGCTCAAGCAGGACAATTAACTCCTTCAAGCGCACAAGCATTAGAAGCTGCTAAAGCTCAATTGGCTCAATCTCAGTCTAATAGAGGCGGAGTTGGAGCGCAACAAGCATCTAATCAAATAGCCAATATTTATCAAACTTTGTTAGATAATCAATATAAATACGGCTTGCAAGTCATGCAAATTGGTGACAACATTAGTTTGGGCGCTATAAAATCAGGCTTGCAACTGGATCAACAATTACAAACATCTACCAATAACTTCTACAGTCAATTGGCAAGCATTGTTGGTGGTCAACCGATAAGGGTAGCATAATGGCTGAAACAAATAACGAAAATTTAGCCGAAGCCGTTGGTACGGAATTTAAGCAGTTTCCCTTTTTAAAAGAAGAAAAAGCAGCCAAAGAAAAAGCTGTTGAATCTAAGATAAAAGCGGAATCTGCTAAAGAAAGCGAAGTTCTTAAACAAAAAGGACAGGCTTTAGAAAAAATTGCGTCTGAAGATAAGTCTAAGTACGATGAAACCATGAGCTTGATGCAACCTGCTCCTGAGTTTAAGCCTACTCAAGACAATATGATGGATATTGGTGGCTTATTTAGCTTAGTAGCAACAATGGGTATTGCTTTAGGTGGTAGCGGAAAGCTGTCATCTTTAAACGCATTGAACGCTATGGGCGGTATGCTTAAAGGCTATCAAGCAGGTCGCAAAGACTTATTTGCCAAAGAACAAGCAACATTTGATAAAGAAACAGCCCGTATTAAAGAAGTAAATGACCGTTTAATCAAGAATTTAGAACAATATCAAAAGTTAAGAGTTACTGACAAAGAAGCTGCTTTAATTAAAGCTCAAGAGATTGCATCTACAAACCCTGGGGTTATTGCTCAACTTGTTCAATCAGGTCGTGATGATGTGGCTGCTGAAATCGCTAAACGCAACAGCGATATGCTCATCAAAATGAAAGAGTTAGCTGCAAAACACAATGTAACGGGAATTGTGTTGCCTAAAGATAAAGATGCAATCAATAAATATACAACTCGTTTTCAAATGATTAAAAATATAGAAGATATTGAATCTTTGTTAAAAGATCCTAAATATCGTGATCTTATCAATGTTTCTACTGGATATATGCCAGATGTTTTAAATAATTTAAGAGAGAATTTTCCTGAACTTTCGCAAAAATTGGCTCGTATTCAAGCAATGGAGTTTGACGTTGGTGGTAAAGCGCTTACTGCAAGTGAACAAAAAATTCTTGGTCCAATTTACAATTGGCGTGGTTTAACTGCCAAAGCTCTTGAAGATAGAATAAAAGGAACAGCAGATACCCTTAAAGATAACCTTGCAATTAGTGAAGAAGTTTATCCAGGGTTTAAACAATTAAGACCACGTCTTGAATCTGTTTATGACAAAACTGGTCGTGTTGCCGATGTTCCTCAAGGTGAGGGTGAAATTGATATAGATTCTGAAAGAAGCCGTGCTAAAGCAGCAATTGCAAAAGGCGCACCATCAGATAAAATTAGCGCAATGTTTAAAGAAAAGACTGGTCAGGAGCTGTAATGGCTGATTATGAATCTCTAATCCCTCAAAAAAGTAATGGTGAATCAAATCCATACGCTGCGCTTATTCCTAATAAAGCTAGTTTCCCTGAAAAAGCTGAAGGTTTTGTTTATGGATTAGCTACAAGTATTCCTGGCATGGTGGGTGATATTGAAACCATGTTGCCTGGCGGATCTGAAGTAGGAGTTAAAGGTAAAGGCGCATTAAAAGGAAAAGAAAGCGTTTTTCCAACTACCGAAAATGTTAGAGAAGGTTTAACAAAATTAGGATTGCCACCACCACCTAATCCTGCTGTTAAAAATTATATAACTGCTGGAGAAATAGCTCCTGCTGTTGCTGCTACTGGCACTGCTTTGTATAAAGGTGGAAAAGCACTTTATGGGGCTGGAAAAAGTTTTGCTGAACAACTTAAATTAGGTAAAACATCTAAAGAATTAGCCGAATCATTACGCTCAAGTGGAGAAAAAAGAGCTGGTCAAATTGCTAAATCAACTGGCGAAGAAATGACTGCTGCTGAACAACGTGCAGCTATTGCTGGTAAAGCAGAACAAAAAGCGCAAACTGGCGGTGAATATGCTTTAAAACCATTGCCAGGAGTAGGCGTTGAACAAGAAGCGGGTAAATTTAAACCAATAGCTCAAACATTTCAAGACATCGGCAACAGAGTTAAAGAGTCTGCCAACAAAGTAATGGAAACCCTTAAATCCAGACGTGCAACAAATGCCGAAACAAACAAACAAACTGCTTTTGGAGATGCTTTTCAAAAGGAAGCAAAAGGTATTCAACCAATACACAAAGTTGATGCTTCTGGAAATCCTGTATTAGATGCTAAGGGTAAACCCGTAGATTCTGATTCTTATAAAGCTGCTGAAAAAGAAATTAAAACAATGATTAGAAACCCCGCAACGGGTTTAACAGACGTTCCAAGTCAACAATCTAGAGATGTTTTAAGTAAATTTTTAAGCGACATTAACCCCCGTCAAGTTGATCCTACTACTGGTATTGTTACTGGCAGACCTGCTAGTTTTGAAGGTTTAGAGTCTGTAAGACGTAGATTGTCTGACAGAGCTTTTGGCTTTCCTGAAACTGGTTTTGATGCAATCAATCAACAACAAGCGGGTAGGCTTGCAGAATTAGTTGGAAACATTCAAAAGGAGTTTTCCCCAGGTTTTGACAAATTTTTAAAACAATACGCTAAAGATTCTGAGCCATTAAGAGTATTTCAAAGTAAAGTTGGTAAAGCTCTAACAGACGTTCAATTGCCAGGCAAAGGTGAAAACTTTGCTAGTGTGTCTGCACAAGACATTCCTGGCAGAGTGTTTAAATCAAGGGAAAACTTTGATGCTTTGATTTCTGCGTTTGGAAATGACCGTAAATTGGCTGAAGCTGAAGCAAAACGCTATTTTGCAAGCCAATTAGAAGGTAAAACATCCGCTAAAGAAGTGGAAACTTTTATTCGTCAAAACCGTTCAATGCTTAAAGAAACCAATTCTTTGCCAATGGCTGAAAAATATGCTATTGACCTTAGAAAGTATGAACAACGTGCTGGTGCAGCAGGAAAAACAGCCAAATCAGAACAAGCAATTGCTCAAGAAAAGAAAAATTTAACTGAGGCTTATCAAACATTTGAATCTGATCTTGCTGTTGCAGCTAATGATCCAGCTAAGATTACCGCTGCAAGCAACAATCTGGCTAAAAAGATGCTTTCTAACGGACAAATAGATCAAACTCAATATCGTGAATTGCAACGTCAAATTGAGCAAGTTAGATTAACAGTTAGAGATGCCAACGAAATGAAAGACAAAATTAAGTTATTTGTTTACAGAGCGTTGGGTTATGGAGCTGCTGCAACTGTAGGCAGTGGTATAGCAACTAAGGCTTTTAACAATTAAATGAGCAAAAAAACAAAAGGATTAAACCCCGATCTTGA
>JGI24891J29808_1000475_pt1 | contig 22499 bp, 27 predicted proteins | sample FreactcultuFSWF8_FD_29808 | JGI IMG/M metagenome (IMG submission 29808) | reverse complement strand
CCGTCGCTGAGCATGATTATACTCTCAGGTGGGAAGGCTTTTGGCAGATTCCGAATCAAGTGACGCTCGACTACCTGTTTGCAAACATTGTCCACAAACATTTTCAACGCTACCTGATGGAGAAGTCAGCGTTATCCTTGGTAGACCTGGTAGAATGACGTACTTTGTAGTATGCATTGAGTCCGGCCAAGGCCTCTTCGCAGGCCTGCAAATCCATATCCACATTGATTCGTCTTTGCAACGCCGCCAGCAGCTTTTGACCGTCCACAGAGTTGTTGCTGATGTGAAGCTTACCATTCCATTCGTGATCTGTGGCTTCCCTCATGGCCTTCTCTATGGAATTTCTGAGAAAGTCTTGGCGAGATTTCTGTATGTTGTCGGTATAATAATGGTTGTATGTTATCGGCTGTTGTTTCTCGTCTTCGAGCAATTTGTCCAGTTCACTCCGTCCGGCTCTGGCGTTCCGGTCCAGTGACTCGAGTATGAGTTGCGATATCTCCCAACGTACGCCCTCTTCCCGGACCACGTGCTCTAGAGCTGCTTGCATGAACTCGTCCACGACTTGGTGTATGTTGTTGATGTGAGCCTCTGCTAACTTGGACCACCGGCTAGATTGGACGTGGAACAGTTCCGAAAGAAGGACATGATTCGTGTTGCCAGGCAACTCTTTTCCCCGATTTCTTCGATAAGTCTGTTTCCATGTAAATGATCAAACCTGATGGATATAGCACTGGGTTGCTCACCTCTTCCACCCACTCGACCATCCCCTCCCTGCTTACGCGAAATTGAGTCTCGTCGCTGCTTTCGATGACGTCAACTACACTCGCACCATCGCTCAGGGACTCTGAAGAGAAGTTTGCTGGTAAAGTGACAGATCTATGGACCGGTGCTTCAAGCTCTTGTCCAACGATCTTCCTCTTCTGACCGTCCTCTCGCATCATGTGAGAGAACCCCATATTGAGCTGATGGACCATGGCTCTCAGCCTGTTGACTTCCCTATCCGACGACAACACTGAATGAGGGAAGAAGTCAAGGTCTGTGTCATGGTAATCCCCGCTTAACGCGGCGGTGGTGATGCTGTGGAACTTCATAGCAAGACGAGACAAGAAAAGCCTCATCTCCGTCAATTCTGGCCTTTCTTCTCCCAGGTGGTTGAGCTTCTGCTCTACAGATGTAGCCAGAGTCTCGATCTCCTCTCGGACTCTTGGGAGTTCGTGTTCTATGTGGCGGTCGAGGAGCTTCTGCAGGAAATGTTGTAGGGCGCCGATGCCGGTGCGGTCCTTGTCCAGATTTTGCTCTCTCCAAGGTGATGTCTGGAAGAACGAACGTTCCCTGGATTCTCTGTCCTGTGCGTCGACCTGAGATTCGAGCTCAAATGGGGAAGGATTCTTCAGAAGGAAGTACCCGAGCTTCAGCTTGGTCGTGTCCTGATTCTTCGCTAGAAGGGCAATCCGCTTTTCCGACCCTGCATTGATCAAATCCGGCTTTGTGATTATACCGACTGTTCTTTTACCGTCAACGTCAAACTTGCGCGATTTTCTGATAACACTCTGGTTTGCGATGTCGTTGCTGGCTTGCACAACCCCCAGGATAATTGTCCTTGGGTTCTCCAGATACTGGTCCACCAGACGGTGAACTGTATCAACATCATCTTCGGTTTGTTCTTCGTTCGGGACCAAGATGATACCCGGCAGGTCAACGATCGAGAGGTGCAGTCCCACAGGTCCAGAGATCCTGATCTTTAGCAAGTCTCCGGAGAAAGATGGACCGGTTGTAACCTTGCCAAAACCTCGTACACCCATGAGCACTCCAGCGTCGGAGATGACATCCGGTAGGTCAGCTAAACTTTGGAGAGTCCGGCTGTATGCCGTTAGAGCCTGTGAAGATTCCTGGTCCCGCCCGCTCCCTGGTATCAGCGACGCTTCAATCTTCGTCTCCTCACTGTCGTCGTGGTGGAGCAGAATCTCAGTGGCAAATCTTGTGCAAAGCCCATCCTGGCGCGGAAACGGAAGACCTGTCAAACCTTCCAGAACAGAACTTTTTCCCGCAGATTGGTCGCCAGACACAACAAGCTGGGGAAGATTTATATGGTTACCGATGCCCCGTGCTCGAAGTGCAGCGATCTGTTCGAGTCGAGATGCCGATTTTGGCGATGAGAGTGCAAACATTCTTGAAACGAGTTCGATGGTAGGTAATCAGGGTGAGATATTATGGTGAACCCATAGGGATCCAGTAATGGAGGTATGCTATACAGTATAAGTAGTCGGGGATAATACTTCCATGTTGCAATCACGGTAGGGGATTCCAGAAGGTTGTACACATTAGACAACCACTGAATGGGTGATCGTCAAATCTATGACGCTCAAACTTTGAGTTCAGCGGCGCTTATTAGCTCAATTCTTGAGAGGCTGTGTAGATAGGGGTGCACGAAGCATAATCCAACCAGAACCCCCAGCTATAATCTTAACCAACATCGCGATCATCCGGATACTCTCCCAGTCGAGATAGCGGTCTGGCTGATGGGAGACATCAGCATGTCAAGCGGGATATCGACCTGTCGTTCGGATCATAAGATCTGTAAAATCTGTGTTCAGGAGCTAACTAGCCGTACGGTCAATTAGCGCCTCCATCGTCACGCACGGATATCTCTCATGTTCACGTAGAACTCGATCGTTGTAGATCCAATCCTTCCGCGTTGTGATATCCAATCTACAGGGAGATCTCGCTCTTGAGCACCAAACCTCACAGTCGCGAAGAGAGCTCGCATGTCTGGAGACGTACGAGGAAGTGATTCTAGCACTTCTCCAGCAAGATCCTCGATCTGTAGCCGAGGAGTGGCAACACTATCATCCATGAACAGGTCCAAGGCAGAAGCCATTGAGATGGCCACAGTCCGAATTTTATCACCTTCAAATCGGTCGACAACGTTGACGAATTGGCGAAAGATAGCATCTGGTATCTGCAATAGCCTGAATCTCAGTCATTACATGGATATACCGCAGCTCTCGGGTTGGAGTTGTGGTTACAAATCATCAGTAAAACCAGTACCAAGTAAACAGAGTATACCAAACCCCCATCGATTGATCAAGAGCTGCAATCTTTCTCCAGTACGACGTAGCCGGTTCATGTGTTTGTTCGTCGTGGATCGACTGTCACTTCCGCTAGTTGTACCACCGGCATATCTTCCCATCCGTCTAGTGATACTGGCCTTCTCAATGATCCGAGGACTGCCGCGTTGGGGCGGTATCCAATGTCAGCCACCACTCGCAAAGGTATGTCTCGTTGTTCACTGACTGACTATGAAAACGTTTCTTTTCGAGCGTTTCAGACTTGTCCGCTTGGTCAATAGTGGAAAGAGTAGCACTTCAACGACTAGCGCAAGGGGTAAGATGATTAGTGGAAAGCATGGCGCGGGTCGGGTGGTTCTTGAATGAGGGCGAGGCGTAGATTGTTGCCGATGGGGACATTCAAGGTGGAGGTCCTGCTACATATATCACTCTGCGCGCGGTGCATGTTTTTTACGCTTCCCATGAACTTCACATCAGAGCATGAGGAGTCTGCAGAACAGCTTCCAGTCATATGGGAGAGCTGAGTCCCATAATGTGCGAGGACGCTGCTCTTTCCAGACAGAATAAGGCTGTGTGGCTGACCGTATAGGAGATGGTGCACAATATCTTGTAGTTTGGAAGCCAGAGGTCAACTGTACCAGAAGCACAGAGCGCTCCGCTTTACGATCTGTTCTTATCTAAACTGAGGGTTCTTGGACCTGAGAATCATAGTCGTCTGTATGAACGATATCTTTGAGCACTCATGCTGCATATTGGCATTCCAAGGAATCAATGCTGATAGAAGATAGAGTCTAGACAACTCGAAGGAAAACGCTAGATACACATGATTCTCTTTCTAGGAGTACGCAGTCCATGACTGAGATACCGATAGCGATATTTTTGTGTGTGCGAACCACACATCACCAAACAAGAGATATGAGAGGATCAAGAAACTACAGAACAAGGAGCGAATGCTGGCAGACAAAGAAGGCTCTTTAGACGCGTGGTCCAACGAACTAAGCGTTATAAGCCAGCGATTTTGTATACGAGGTCTCACTACCAGCAGGAAAATTCTTGGAGGGAAAAGGTTCATACTGCACGTTGCTAACAAGAATCAAGACATGCGAACCTTATCCGAAAGATGACTGCGGATGGCTATGGTAAATGACCCTGCGCCTGAAAGTTCATCCCTTTAATGAACCAAGCCATCACTCCATGACGTAAAGGTGTCACTCTGGTGATCCATTGCCTCATCTCGTCTGTACGCAGCTGAAACATCATGTTGTCGAACTTCAAGCCCTTTTTCGGTAATAGCTTTGTCCAACTGTGCTTGTGAGTAGAGGCGATACATATCTGTCATGAAGCTCTTACCAAGACTCTGGGAGCTCAGTGCCTAAAAGGAAGGTCGCCCCTATGCCCAAGTGGACCTCAAGATTTTTGTAACGGTGTCCCGCGTCCAGCATGTGTTCCAGCGTCTCTCTTGCTTCGGCGAAGCCTCTGCACACAGTACCGCATGCAGACAGAGCTTCAGCCGTCACTGTAAGGTCCAAAGACAGATGTTGAGCCTGGAACTCTACAAGCACAATACAGCAGCATCTTTGAAGGATACGTGACTACGCGTCAAGACGTTTCGCTCGCAGATAGCAGCCTGCAATCCGTGCTGCAGGTGGAAGCCGACGGATATGGGGGAGACTCGGAACCATCCAGAACTGAGCAGGGTCACTGAGCCAGCTAGCCAAGTTGCCTTCGAGAAGCTCAATTGTGTCGGGCTCGGGAAACTTGGTCTGAAGCATTGTCTCCAAACGTCTTTTGTCGTTTCCACCCCTTTCTCGAATGGTATAAGGGATGTTCTCGAACAGTGCCGGTCTCGATCGCTGTAACATCAATATGCTGCCCAGAATCGTCTTCACGATCTCAGAGTCCTTCTCAGTGTCAACCTTGGGAAATCGTCGTGAGGCAAAACATAGGATACCTTCAAATCGTCCCCAGTCAGCGTATTGCTCAATGACAACAACGTGCCAGTGGACATAGTCTGAGTATTCCCATCAGAGGACATCACAGCAGGCGGACTGATGGAGGACTGATGGAGGACTGTCGTGATCTCTGGGTGCGCTCGGCGACATTCAGCTGATCCGAAGAGGGCGCCCAAATTTATATTAGCAAAATATCGTCTTCTAGTTTTTGTGGCTTCTACGTGCATCTACCAAATTTCGTCGGCTCCCCTAACTGCGGTCAGTTATGACTGCGTGCATTCGAAAGTCATGGTGAGGACATGCATATGCATATGCAATTCAGTCATGAAGCGCAAGTGACTTGTCGTTAACTCGTTCGCTCTTATGCGTGCTTACATCTTGCCGATATGTAGCGCTTATCGCTTAGTGCGTTCGCATATCAGTACATATACTTGTGCACGCTTCGCGTAGCCTGTGGTTCGCCAACGCACGCACTCCTACCCGATATCTCTCGGCTATCTGGGAAGAGGTCCGTGCACGCACTAAGATTCCGTACGGCTGTTTAGCTCTGTCCACACGTTTATTGGATGTTGCCGCCTCCATCTCGGTCGTATCTTCTCATGTGCCAGCGTGAAGCCGCATCGACCAGTCTGACCTTGTGATCGCCGTATCAAGCTGCGCCTGCGACCACAGCGGCAGTGATGCGGGTATTGAGGCATTTGAAACTGATTGGAGGGTCCGCTAAGTTGTTACGACATCTAGACGAGTACGTATCCATTGCCATCTGCTGGCAGTCACTGCCGCTCGCAGGTAATCATTGTGTGACCATTCGCATGTGAAATTCAGAAACCGTGGGTGCGACACCACACGAGGTCTTGCGGTGACAGAGCTTAGAGGTTTATTTCGAAAGCAGTCGTCCTCGACTGGCACTCGCGTGCTAGCTCGTAATCGAATCGAGGTTCTCTTGGATTCGGATCACCACGCTGGCATGTATCAGCGTCAGCGATGTTCAGCAGTGTGGTAGCCGAACACTTGTGACGTACGGAATGATTCTGTATTCTCGGATGCATGAACATAAAGCTACTGCGCTCCTGCCATGAATGCTGAGATCTTCCAGCACACCATACACTGACGACCCAGTGCGTTACCACCAGCTAGTATGCCGATAAGCGATAATTTTGTCTCTCTCGAAGATGATCTTGGATCCATCTCCATGGACGATGAGGATTTCACAGAATCGAACATCGAAGACATGGAATCGGAACCAGAGCCCGAGACATCTATGACTATCGATTACTGGTTTGGAAAGATGTATCTCAAGTGCACCGTCGCAGAAGAAGTCCTGCGAGACCCAATCGGCAGGAAGTCATTGGAAGCTGCTGATGTAGGACCGTTTCTTGAACCGTCATCTCTGCACAAGGAGTCTATGCTGACATTCCTTAGTCCATGCTAGACACAAAGCTCCAGCAATACCTATACGAGGGAATTTTGACAACCTTGCAAGCTCAAGGCATAGCCAGACCTGACTATATCATTGCGAGCCGCCGCACTGCTACATCCCAGACTGAAGCGAGTCGCATGACTTTGTTGACACTTATCGGCAATATCGTTCGCACTGGCAGAAGAGGTGAGAGGAGTGCTTTGCTGGCATGCCTTCGCAGAACCCGAGGAGTTGATCCCCCAAATGATCCTCGAGAACATCCCGACACATCCATATCAAATGGTCGTGCAGAACCTCCCCCTCAAAAAGGAATGTGGCCCGGTCGCCCAGCACTTTCCAGAGAACAACGTCCTACACCTCCGACTGAGCAGGATGGACCACCTGAGGAGATGGCGAAGTACACGATGGCCTTGAAAGAGCACGGGGATTGCATCGATGCACAACCATCATACAGAAACATCATGATTTCCCAGTATCCCCCTCGGTTCAAGTCTGTTGTGTCTTTTGAGGGAACCGAGGAGAACGGGGAGAGCAGGACCAAGAAGGATGCAAAGCACATTGCCTCTAGAAAGATGTGCGAGAGACTGGGGATACGATTCGCTTAGCCAACTTACCGTTGCTGTTCGCTTCTCCAAAGCTACGCTTCCAGCCAGATCTGTAGCGTCTAAACAATTTGTCCCGTTTTCAGCATGTCAAAAGCACATGATTTGCCTAGTGTCTTACTCTCGCCAAGCAAAAATACAGTGGCGCAGCTCGACGTAGGAGATAGTAATGGCGCATGTATGGTCCATGTATTGAAAGCCATCTGCTACAAGGTATCAAAAGCCCTAGTCTAGTCATGCACGTACAAGTAAGAGACATGATGTCTCGCTGGTTGGCGATCTTCTTGAGATACTGCACCGTTGACTCGTGCCTATACGAGTATCAGCGATTGGTCTCTCGCCTATTCCCGCTTGCAAAATATACAGTCGTCAACGAGGCTTTAATTGGGGGTACTCAATCTGACCACAGCTATATAACACACGTTCTCTTGCTATCTCTCGAGCAATGACAACAGACCAATGCCCGTTGATTTTGTCCAACTATTTCTGCAAAACAAAACAAGAGAGACTACGAATGAGCAAACTCCGACCATGCGTCTTCCTTCGCACCAAGACCGAGAGGATCAGACAAAACTACTTTACGATGCTCTGACGTTGATGCGAACTTTGACGCCATCTTTTGGGTCTCGTCCAGTCCGCAAAACAAACTGGCACAGGTTCCTCGACCATCTCTCCTGGCTGTGCGACTCGAAATGTGGCGGTCAAACTGTCATATCGATAGCTGTAGAGTGGTCCGGGAGAACGTCAAATTTTTGGATCGCTAGTAATGGTGCCGACGTCGACAGACATGTAGCACATCTGAAGTCACTACTTGCAAAACTCTTGGGCCTCCAGGCGGCTTCTGATCAAGCCCTGGAAGCAGCCACAAGAGACATATTCGCAGAATCCATCACTTTCAACCGCTTGAGAGTTCACGACTATACCCGCAAGCTGAGACGATACGTGGAATGTGTCAAGGCAGAGGTTTGCAGTGGCGACGATCGAGGTCTGTCTAGCTTGAGAAAATGTCCGAAGATCTGTAATCACTGACAATCAGGCTACTCCAGTACTCATCGACAGCATTAGCGAGATGTTAAAGACAAGATTTCACCAGCAACGCTGCAGCACGGCATATGATCTGCGGCACCAAGAGTACTTTCGGAGGTTGTCTCGGAACGCAGAGAAGGACATCTCGAAACGCGCCTGGTACTGGATACGTCACTATATTGGACGACTCGGATCCTGGTTCGGAGCATCGAGATTCGTGGTAGCTATAGCTAGACGGACTCCTCAGCTCTTCGAGCAAATCCAGGTCGCTCCCGTGAGAAGAATTGGAAAAACCGCGATTCGGATTCTTGACGAGGACATGAGCGTTGGTAAAGCTTTGCTTCGAACGCTCCCAGAATACAACAGTGAGCTCGTCAATCTCAGAATCCGGACCATACAATCTGCATCGAATGACGATCTCGCTGCAAGATTCATGACAAATTACACAGACCCGAATTTTGTACCAAAAGTGCATGCTGAGATGCTGATGATGGAGCATTTCTACTTCAATCAGCTCCAATTCTTCGGGAACGACCGTTATGTAGGCTGCAGTAAGCCTTCATGTTACTGTTGCGATCTTTACCTGAGAAACCACCCAGGCGATTTCGAGGCTCGACCGTGTCATGGAAACGTGTGGGTCAAATGGTGCCTCCCTTTCGAGGTTGATGAAGAGGACGTGAGCAAACAGACCCACGCAGTCAAGATGCAAAAGAGAATCTTGATCAACATAATTCGCGATCTCAGATCGCGGTTACTCTCTGGCACCTACGAACACGTACATCTGTGCGATTCAACGACTGCATTGTCCAGGTTATCCATTTCAGCTCCAGGATAGTGACTACTGTTCTGGGATTCAAGTACTGTTTCCGCTTGGGCACCAAAAGTTGTGTGACAACGCTTACCACTTAGCTCAAACATCGAAGACCGATATCATCAACAAATCAAAGTTTCGTGATGAGACGTATCAGGTATGCGAGAGGGAGATCTTACTTACGAAACGCATCTTAAAACTTGTGTTAGAAGATATGATGTGAAGAGAAGCCGCGATTTGAATCGCAACAATGTCGTTTTGGGACCACTACCTGACCTTGTGACGCCGTCAGACGTTGAGCCCTGTACGATATTCGGAAGTTGGACAGAATCCAAGTAGAGCATTGAGCTGATACCACAACGACATGGTCTTCAATCCATTGGAAGCACATCTGCAACAAGGTGTAGTCGTTATGCCAAGTAAGAGAAGGGTCACAGTAAAGGGGGCGTGAACGTTAGCACTCTGAGTTGGAAACATCATCGCGGTTCCCTTATCCTAGATGGTCTCACGACCCAGAGATCGACTCTCATACAGCAGGTTAATTTGAAGCGCCTGCCGAACTGTCGATTCTCAATTTACAAGATTCACTACACGAGGATGTCATGGAGTTCCACTACTCTTACCGAATGGCGCATATCCTGCGTCTCACAAGCGAGGGCATGACAAACAATGCCGATCCGTGTGCCTCGCTCTGGCTGTGATTGTAGGGGCCTGGTATCAGCTGAGGTTCTGTACCCTGTCCTGATCACGTTTCTTCATCCCACCCGCACATTTCCGTTAGCTCGTCATCGTTATTGAGCGGCCAGGCGTTCATAAAGTAGAGACATGAGTGGAGATACTGGCTTGAGGAGCAAGACTTTTCAAAGCTCGAGTGGATCTATGGCCTTCTGCGCCTGGTCAGCTTGGCGCAACAGAGCTTGATATGTGAGATGATAATCCGTCTCAAACCGGGATATAAGCTTGGTCCAGAGTTTCAGCAGGATGAAGATACTGGCTGTGTTTTCTGTGCCAGCACTCGAGGCAGCTGTGGATTGGGCAAACGGCCGCATGGCGTGAACGGCACCGTCAAGCTGTTTCCAAGCAACATAGACTCTCCAAGAATGGTTCGTGACGGTCCACGCCACGACCGGTGGTAGTGGGAGGTCGGAATGCCCCCAGTCTTGCGCAGGTAGTCCAAATCGACGCGCATGGCCGTCTGCCATACCATGAGCTGCAGCTGAGCTTCTTCCTCGCTCCCACCGAGGCGCTTGACCTCAAGACCGCAGACTAGAGGGATCGTCGCGGTGTAGGCATCTGTCATAGGAGAGAGAAACAGATGTTCTGGGTCGGCATCAACGTGGAGGCCCGTTTCTGTGTCAAATCCGATAGCAATGTCGGTTCTTTTGTCAACATGACGCAGACCGCCGCCATCATGCTTACGTATTTGTGGCAGGAAGCCGGAGTCCACAGCCTGCGACTGGACACTGTTGAAATTCGGATTAGCACCGCCAGCGACTCCAAGGGCAAGCTGTAACACGAGCTGTACGACATCGCACCAAGCGTGCTCATCCATGTGCCTGCGGAAGCATTTGTTGGCTCGACGCTCGATGTTCTGCACTTGCGCCCACACAGCTTCGGTGCCGAGCTGCGTGTTGGACGTAAAGGCAGAATCAGATGTCTGCCGCGCAACTCTCGGATCGTGGGCCTGGAAGAGACTGCGGACCGATGCTGGGATAGCGCTTCCAGAGTCCTGTACCAGCATGTCGATCATACCGTCCACGACCGCCGGCGGCTGTCCTGTGGCTGAGCTCGGATGCGGATGCAAGATCCAGTCGCACGGGAGGAAATCCTGTCTCAATAGCGCGGATAGAGATGCGCACAGGGCTTTGCGACCGCGATCGTCACCGGCTCAACAGCGTCGAGGGCGGCGTCGGCTGCAGTTTTGGTCGGTTGGCAAAAGGCTACTGTGATTGCAAGTGACTGCCACCCCTCCCTCTTCCTCCTTCTCGGTTGCGGTCCGTCATGGTGGTCTGCATCACGCCTTCTCCTTGCCAGAGTCGGCGACATTGTCTCTGTTCCTGCTCTTGCCCTTCGGCGCTGCAAACGTCTCTTTGACGTGTTCGCTTCCGTCCTCGTTGTGTGTCTGAGTCAAGATCTGCCATTTCAAAACCGGATCTGTGAGATAATGTTGGAGACGAGTTTCCTGCTGACATTGGTTGGTTCGTATATGTGTGGTTTTGCAAGCAAGCATTGGCGTCGTGCTCGATAAGGTCGGTTGGGGTAGAGATCACATCGAAGCCAAGATCCGATCCACTCTACCCCGCGCTCCCCACAACTCTTCACATACTGTAAACATGTATACCCAATGGAATCGTCCACAAGACACGTGAAAAGCTTAAGTGGTCGGCGAACGAGGGGTATCTGATGACAACATCTGCCTCGTAGAAGCTGAATACCGCTGTCACTGGAACCGATTGGTAGGACTACGGAAACCCGTACGAGACACCGGACTTAAAGGTCTTTCCAGTCCAGGGTCATACTTACGACCAGGCGACCCAATTTCCGATCATCGTAAGTGCATGAACCGCCAGACCCTGCTTAGGATATGCTCAGCTGTATGTTTTTGCGGATAAGTACGACATACAGCCGTTGGCAAAGCTGTCGCTATCAAAGCTTGGACATACTCTTGCGAACTTCAGCATTTTCGAAGAGCGAAGAGAAGACATCGTGGAGCTCTTACAATATTGCTATGCCAACACTGCAGAGCGAGTAGGGACTAAGGACAGCTTGCGCGCCTTGGTCATCAAGTATGTGGCCTGTGTTGTAGAGAGGTTGAAAGGCAGTGAAGGGTTTCATTCGTTGTTAGGTGAGGCTAACTCGATCTCTCTCGATCTGTTCATTGAGCTTTGCAAAAGACTGGGTGGAGCTCTATATTAGCAAAACATCCATACATAGGCACGACAAAGATGGGATCTAGCACACGAACCTCTTAGCCATATCGACAGATAGCCATCACATTCCAAGCAAGACAAATTGAGAATGCCCAACACAATTGGATTACTGCCGTCATATACCTTGGCAAGAGCGGGGTAGGCAGCCCCTCCACTGCCTCCATCCCGGTCGCCATGCACTCGTCGTTCTCGATACCAGAACGCAGAACATAACTAACGAAGAAGAGGGAACCAAGCCACGTCTTCTGAGCTCCCATTCCAGAAGTCGTGATGAGCGGCCGAAGAAAAGAAGCACTTCGGCTCGACATAGACCGGCCTCAGATAAACACTACATGCTTAAACATGGTGTTGCCTATTTGTATGAAGCAAATGACTCAGCAACGTCCGCTACCCAGGTACGAAAAGGATACAGACGATTTCGAGAGCATCATACGAGGCTTATGTGAGAGGCACAAGATAGCAGAGCCTGAAGTTGAAAAGTTCATCGCTCTTGCCTCAGGATACGATGATGTATTAATCCTCCTTGAAAGGCCTTCGATAGACCACGACTATGATGATGATCTTGGAACCTTTGTCGAACGCTCCCCTGTTCTGCGAGGCGTTGATGAGTTGATCAAGACTGCGACCAGAGGTTCACGGTCTATTTTCGACACGGTTGTGCTGGATGTCTTTCCTTTCAAACCTAAAGGACGATCATATCCCTCCGACGAGGAGTGCTACGAGGTCACCGAACAGATTATCAGAAAGAAGAAGCCTCGAGTCGTCCTCGGATGCTGCGCAAGTATTGATCCTCGGCGTTGGCTGTACCGATTCAATGCAACATCTCCTAGCACCAAACCAACAGTCAGATCGGCGGCTCTCCAAGAAATAACTGTTCAGTTCATCCCATCTTTCCATCCTGGATTCTGTTTGAACCACGTCACCTGGTCTGCAAAGCTTCGCCTTCTGCTCGTGTATCATTTCATTCTGGCATTCTGTAGTACTATCCCGCGTTCATCGATACCTAGGTGGTCGCTGAGGATATCATTCGAGCCTCAAGTGTAAGTGCTCCACTGTGAGTCCAGATCTCGGGCTGACCAGAATATGTAAGACCGACTTGGAAGCCTGACGTAGTCTTTGCTGAAATTCGAATACTGAGTCTGCTGCGACATTTGCATGGAGACAAAAACACACTGTTTCGTGTCCAGAAGAGTGCGAATGAGAATCGGAAACTCCTGCAAGAAGAGCGAGACGAGCTATTCGAGAAGTTAAAGACACTGCACAGGATATCAAGCGTCCGTAACGGGTACAGAGTCAATTGTGTCATTGCACTCTGGATCGAATACTTCAAGACTCACGAGCTTTATCAAGACTTCTTGGCAGAACTTTCGAAGCTCGCAGGAAAACAAGTGGTTCTACAGGACGACACGGACACCGCCGACGATATGCCGAGATGTGTAAGAACAACGTATCTACCTAGGCCGAATCGGCGCAAAGACTCATTTATGTTCATTTCAGGTGATAAGTAGATAGGAAGAGAATCTTCAGGTTGACAGCGAACAGAAATTACACAGAGTCGATGAAAATGGAGGAGTCATCCGAGAGGACGCTAGAACACGACAACGATATGATGTCTGATCACAGATGATCAGGTGAAGGGGATAGTGCTTTGGCCATGCGTGCCTGATTTGCGATGCTGGAGAGTTTTGATGTAGTACATGAGATTGAGATCACAATCTAAGCATGACTGTGTCGAAGCGCTTCAGGCGACAGCGATGCGAGCAATGCAGAGTAGCCGAGGGCATAGTCCAAGACCGCATTTTCATGACTCTGGTAACGATACGCTTGTTCCGGACAGTCTTTCCAGATATCCTCCGTCGGCCATAAGACCGCCCTTGGGATCATGTGTATCCGATCGTCCGTCAACGCGGCGTCTTCGAGCATTGCTAGGTGGATGGTTCGAAGTTCGAGGCTTTCGTGAAACTTTCGAAAAATGGACTCCCAAGAACCTCCTGTATGCGAGAGAGCGACGTGTCTCATCGCAGAATGTCGTAAACCTGGGAGCTCGGACAAGAGTGCCTATATATTCCGCTCGATCGTCACAACTGACAGTGTCACAGCTTGGAGGCAACGGAAGGGATAACTTCTGGGTTCGGGCGGAAGGAGCCAGGCACCAGAAGCCACTTGTTGTCTGTTTTCAGATCTCTGTGGTCCAGCATCCCAAGTATCTTTCCCAACAACTCTAGTGGTACGCTAGAGAACAAAGCCGTTATGGAATGAAGTAGCAGTATGGTAGCATGGAGGCTTGACAGTATAGATAGCTAGCTGGCCGCTCTCACCGCATTGACCAGGCAGCAACGCCAATGCTGACGCGCCAAGACACTGCAATGCGCCCACAAGAACAGTGCATTTCCCCCGGACCGCTTTCTCCATTCGAACACCTTCACTGTGCATGAGTGTTATTGCTTTTCGCAGCAATATCCACTATTTGTCTCGCTCAAGTCGAGATTGCTCGTCGCTAAGACGTCCGAATGGGAGGGTCCCTCGAACCCGCAAGGATACACGAGTTTATCCATTAGGTGCACTGCACCACTCACTGTATCAGCCATGCTGCTCGCTTACGGGATATAGCAACATACGCCTCCAAAGAGAACGCAAGCGAGGGACTTATTGGAGCGACTTCATGCTTCCACGTTCGAAAGCACAAAGCAGAATCATCATCACCAGATCGTGAATGTGACCAATCACACGAGACTGATTTCCTATTCTTGGAGGTAAGCGCTTGGCTATATTTGCGGGTCAAGTATCACACGTCCTACTGGTGCACGTGTCCATCTTTCTGTCATCACGTGTCTCTGATACAGCACTGTGCAAGCAGGTCCTTTCCGTAAGCAGGAGATCTATCGTTTGCACAACCGAAAGGATAAATACTCAATCGATCTGTCCCTGAACTCGGTCGTTGCAGAGCGAGTAGGGACTAAGGACAGCTTGCGCGCCTTGGTCATCAAGTATGTGGCCTGTGTTGTAGAGAGGTTGAAAGGCAGTGAAGGGTTTCATTCGTGGTTGAACGAGGCCAACTCGATCTCTCTTGATCTGATGATTGAGCTTTGCAGAAGACTGGATTGAGCTCTATATTAGAAAAGTCTCTATAGATAGGCACGAGAAGGACGAGATCTAGCACAGGAAAATCTTGTGCAGGCCAAGTTGCTTTTGACTTTCTGTTGACAGCAGATCTTCGGGCTTGAATAGTCGCTTCTATAGCTTGGCCGCGAATCAATCAATTAGCTCTGCAGCCTGAGGCGCGGCAACACCAGATGGGACACCTTCAAATGTAATTTCTGTGAAACGTTCAAGTGTCGGTTCGAATAGTGAGTTGATAACAAGGAAGTAGGAAAAAAGCTCATCTTCGAACTCGATAGAGCTAAGGTCTGGGCAGAGTTTCGAGATTGACACATACAGGCGGTGCAGATTGGTACAGCCTCTTGGAGAGATAGAAAGATGCTCCAAAGCAGTAGATCTGCAGAACACGGTCGATATATCTGACGTCGTGGAGTCGTCGCTAGAGTCGCAGCATTCGGGCTTTCTGGAGTCAGGTTCGCTCACACAGTAGGGGAATGATGAGATGCCTATCTTGAGTGATTTGAACCGAGTAAGAGAACCATGGGGACGGATACTCTTGTCAGTTGCTTGTAATTGCAGCTATCTAAGTGTCTAGGTCCCCTGGTCTCAAGGCTCTGTAGCTGGAACATGTTTCCAACAAACACTTATGCAGTCTCTTCTATACTTACACTCTCATGGAGGCTTAGAGGAAGAGTTGATACATAAGCCATCGTGGTCCATGTGAATGAATAACGTCTCATTTTTGCCGAGAAAGTATTCAAGGCCAAAATCAGAGAGAAGGTAAAGAGAATCTCTTCGAACTTCAACCTCCAAGCAGAGGAATCCTCGCCAGTAAGATGAATGAAATATAGATACGATGTTGTGGTCAATCTTGCGGTCCGTCTTGTTCAGTTGGATCGCGATATTCGGCACCTAGACATTCGTCGCATAGATGGCCTCCACCCCAAGCTTCCTTACCAACTATGCCAGCCTCATCGGCGGCCTCTGCAGCAGCGGGGTCGCAACAATATAGAGCAGGATTGTCAGGCCGTTGACGGAGTAGCCACGAACGCTTCAACTGCTGCATCTGCCCTTCCTCTTCGCCTGCACGCGGAGTGATAGCGTCTGAGATAGTCGCGGTAGTCGATGAGGCATCTCCAGGGGGTTTGCATCTTCTCTTTGGTCTATGCAATGGCGGTGTCTGCGCAACGATGTCGTCATTCGTGGTGTCGGTAACCTTCCGCTTGCGCGGACTCGTGCTGCGGCTGCGCCCGCCGGCAAATTTCGCCTTTGCCTGCTCTGCCGTAATCATCTCCGTGACTTCCGTCAGTTCTCCATCCTGCACCACCCGCGTTCGCACTTGACGGGCTGCGCCTGCCATAAGGAATTTCGAAACCAAGGGAAATATGGCCCAAGCGAATCGCGCCAGAAGACAGTTGGCTGAAACCTCCTTGTCTATAGCCACAACAGTGTTGTGATACAGCTTACCAAGATCGTTGGTAAGATGGGTGAAATGGGCAACCCAAGCGTCCTGCTTAGGCACCACCACAAACTTGGCGGCGTCAAAAGTCGTGTGCAGGTCCGAGCGGAGGGCAATGGCGTTTGTTATATCGTCGATGACAGCGTCCCTGACCAGCTGACCGTTCATGTTGTACTGCGCCATTCCATTCTTGTCGAACCAGTCTACTTCACTGCGCGGGCATAGATGCGCTCGTTCGACACAGTCTCTCTGGCCACTAATGACGCATGTTTTATCACGGCGGAGTACGGCAGCCGTTAGCGTCGAGGATGAAGGCGGTGCCCGCAGCTCGTCAGTGTCTAATGCGTCGTCGTCGGATGCGGGCGCGCGCGGCCAACTCGGAGGTAGATCGTCGTGGGGAAAGGCCCAATTGGCGAAGTCAGGATACACGGGGTATTTAGCATCGCTCGAGGGTACGTGAAAGTAGAGCACTTTGTCCAAGATCAGGTCGTCATGCTGCAGGTTTAGTCTGTTGCTGCCGTCGCGCGTACGGCTGAAGTATCCGTCCCAGGCATTGCAGGCAACTATGGCGCATGCCATGTGGGCGGTTCCGCAATGCAGGCCACCTCGGACATCGTCAAACGCATGAAGCGTCAGGAGTATGTTCTGGCTGAACTGGTCGGGGTATCCAGGGTGTTTGAAGGTGACGGTGTGCTCCGGCCGACCGCCGCCAAAGCTGCTGAGCGGAAGAGCTGGCTGTGCTGGAACAGGCTGTCTTAGGATGATATGGGCAGGTGAAGTGCTTGAAGATGGTCCCGTGTTCATCTTCTATCGATGTGCTACATTGTTGATCGTGTGTTGTCTGGACATGTGCATCGTCGAAGGTTCCGGTCGTTGTTTGTTTGAAGGATCCCCCCGATGCTGGATCCCCCCTACCCGCGGTTCTCCCGGCTTGGCTTTCCCTAACTGCCATTGCGCGGAGGTCTCACAAAGCGTTGTGTTCTGGACACTCACTGTAACATAATTACGACCTCAGCAACCTGCCCCTTCAAGCAACGCTCGATTAATCGAGACGAACCCGAAGTAGGCAACTAAGGATGAACAGCACATGAGCGTTTCCCTCAGGGATGAGGCTGCGGCCTTCAGAAAGTGAGGGAAGCAGTGCAACAACACTCCTTACACGAGCATATGGGTGGTACAGGCTTTCGCTGCAGTTTTCACGGTCTGTCTAGACCATAGCCATCCTTGACCGGACTCCAGGATCATAAACTGATTGGAAAGCAGATGGAATAGACTCTTCCGAAAAAGAGTCAAACAATGAGCGACATGTCGAAGTTAAAAAGGGAGATGGACAAGGAAAAGCGCAAGACAACCCGTGACGAAGTAACAGCACTAGTTGTGAGCAACAAGAGAAAGACACGGCATCACTCGATCTCTTTTCTAGTCACAACAATTCCGCCCTGTCTATGGATGGAGTGAGGATCCACTCAACAGAAGTCCACTCTAGTGGACTCCAGGATCTGGTCTCTAGTAGCCACCAGACTCGAGTGGATTGAGTGTCACCCAATTCCAGTACTCCAGTGGAGTTCAAGCGGTACGTCGAGCCGCCTTACGGTCAACTAGCTAGATCTGACTATGATTGACTCATGAAGGTTGGCTTATTTCTAAACAACACCATTAGACTACTTGAGCTCTCTAGGGGACAAGTCCTTTTGCTATTTTGAACGCTTTAGAGTCTGTACGGCAAGAAGGAAAAAATACATGGGTGTTACGACCGTGATTCGACAGGTAGTCGTTCTTGCTGAATTTCACTCTGGCCGAGATCCATTGTAGTGGAGTGGATCCAACCCTCACTCCACTCCATCCACAGACAATTGCCGGAATTTGCGCTGAGATAGGAGAAGAAGGGCTAGAGTCGGTGAACCCCAGGTTGGAATCACGTACTAGGCCCACAGGCGAATGAACGACGCCCAGAGGCTAGGATTGTTCGGCAAATCCCTCGAGATCTGCCTGACCGCGTAGGTTGACGCTTCAGGAACGGCTCTGCTCAGACCTATGCTCTCTTCATTATTCACAAGGAACAAGTAGAAAAGTACGTCGATGCGATGTGAGCAAGGAAGAAATGCGCATCCGCGCGGGGTGCGACGCTTGTCGGCCTCTCAGTACTTCTGCTTGTAGGAGCGGTGGGAGTGGGCGAATGCTACCTATGTGAGCCATTGCCAAACCATGTACCCTAAGTTGTCCAACCATCAGATCACCAAGTCATGGCTTTGTTATCGAATCTGCCGACAAGATTGTTGGTAAGAATTTTTGGTATGCTGGACTTGAGGGGTCTGGAAAAGACGCGACTCGTTTCCAAATACTACTTCGCCGTTGTTGAATCATCCAATATTCTCCGAAGTGGCATACGATCTCGATATTGGAGGTGTCGATGGCCTTGTAAACATATCCGGGTGTCCGACTCCTCGGCGACATGTTCAGACCATTCGTTTGCACAGAAGAAGTGGGCTTGAAGGTTTTGGTGCTTACGAACACTGGCGGGGTCTGACTGTCTATGGATTCGTCGCGCCTGAAGGCATGAACACGCATGTCTCAGATTATGTAGAAGACACCCACGATCGTGTCTAAAACAGCTTCAACCATGATGATGGTTCGTAAGGTGCTGCGTAGAGTCGGAAGCTTAGCCGGAAATCTAATGCCCAGGGAGGACTGGGAAGCATTGCCGGACACTGCCCGATGACAACTCTATCAAGACTACGAGCACGAGCGAGTAGCCCTTCAACGGCATGTCGGCGAGCTTAGCGTCTTCGTACGCTCTCGGATCACCGGCGAGAGGTTCGAGGAGTCGTCTGGCTCGATGAAAAACATCAACAACGATAACGATCGCTTAGTACACATATTGCTACAATCATTCGAGCAAGCTTAGAGACGGCTACCGACACTATCACATTGCTTGCAAGAGCCGACACACCTTCATGACCTCTGTGGTACATGGTGGAGACGTATATGCTTCGAGTGGATACCCCAATGTATAGTGCAACGTTTGGCATGCAGTACTACTGCCCTCGGGAAGAGTCAAAGCCTGCAGACGATACAACAAAATCTATAGCAGCATGTGCTTCAAACATCATTCGCTAGGTGGAACTCAGCTCTGTATTCCCATCGGCAATTATTGATGAGTTGTATTGCTTACGTAGTTTGGAGTCGCTCAAAGCCTTCAAACTACATAAGCAATTATAAAGAGGATCGTGATTTTTTGCCGTTTTGGTAAATGTCTAGTCTGCCTCCAAATGCGATCGAACGGCTTACGTAGTCTGGAAGTGTGGAAGCACTTCAAACCACATAAGCCGATAGAGGAGGTTATCACAGCTCTGTATCCGCATATCAGCAAGTGCGAAGAGGAGTCTGAACCACTTATGTATTTTGGAGCCTCCTTCGAGCCCCAAACTACGTAAGCCCGTGGCAATCGTATCATGCATTTCCGCCTTGGATACTGAATCCAGGAGTGTGCTGCTTGTGCTTATGTATGTACTTCCTCGTCCCGCGTTGTGAATTACGCAGGTGGTGCTGTTTACGTGGTTTAGTAGCCTTCGAGGAATCGAAACCACGTAAGAGAGCGAGTCTGTCGAATGTCAGACCAGTTGAACTCCAAGGTGCGCACTGAAGAAATCGTCATATCACCAGGACTCGGCAGCATGTAAGTCTGATAAAGGCACGGTAGACAGAAGACGGGAGTCTCGCCGATTTACCTGGTATGAAGCATAGATAGTCATTGTCAGTCCAAACGAGTCCAGTGCTTGCTGTACCATGTCCTCCATCGTTCACGCATAACTAGTGAGTTTTGTCATCCATAGATTGCTTAACAGCTGGCTGGGAGTCTTGCCCATGACGTAGTTCTAGAAAGCGAAATCACGTGATGATGTAAGCGACAAAGTTGTCTTTCTTACGTAGTTTGAGCTGGGAGAACGACTCGAAACCACGTAAGTCAGCGCTGAAGCCGAGCATATGCTTGATGCTAGAGTGATCATACACCGGAATACGAATTGCTTTAGATGATCCGCCTTCAACAACATCGTCCGGGCAACGGGCGCTATGGTGAGGGATAGGCAGCTCTCGTTTGATGGTCCATGAGAGAGCAGCGAATTCTAGTCTTCGATTTTGACGGGAAAGATTGCACTTCGCGGCTACTCGCCTCTCGTTCAGTCTATGATACTACAGCAGGCATTCGCTCATATGTTGCCTTTGCCTAGGGTGTACTGTTTGCAATATGTAGCGACATATATCCTGCCATTCCATTCATTGGGCCTAAAGTTGTGGGATCAAGCGGTCGTCAGTATCTGGAGGTGCTTATAGATTGTTAGTAGGGTAAGTAAGGCGCTTGCTACATCCAAACTCTCATCTGGAGCTCGTCACCTCTCTCATCCCTTGCGCATCTCCAATAATCCATTTCAGACAGACGTCATGGCAACAATGCCTGTCTTTGAAGCCTACTGCGACGATTCAACTGCTGCTTTCTGCTGCTTTTCCTACGCACAATGAGCTCAAACAGGTAATTAGGCAGCAGTGGTGACGGCGATGCGCCATAGGGGAGGGAAAAAGAGTTGACAGAGAGCCCAGTGATACTCCAGAAGGGACAAAGATTCCTTATTCACTGTCCGAGTGGAGCGAGTACTGATAGGCAGCCATGATTGCGCCTTGTTCTACGCGAGACACGTGGATTGGCCTGTGGTCATTCGAAAGAGGCAAACAACAGATTCGAGAAACCCTACAGAAGATCTGCCTAATACCGATGATATGACGCCTGCCGGGAAGAGCGTTACGTCAGTCTCGTGTAATTCGTCCCAGAAGACCAGTAGGACTGACTTAAGATAAGTATGACAATAATCGCATACTGTGTCGGGTTGTCCCTCAGTATCTCGAAGCGGTCTCGAAACCTCCCCCGTGGCTAGCAAAAACATGTGAGCTAATGTGCAAGTGCCCATTCACACAAGACCAGCTGGCGATCATGAGCAGACGTAAGCACATTATGTGAGTGGCTTACAGTCCATACACAGAAGTCAGCAAGGTACATGAGCGTACACGCGACTGAGCGTCGAAAGCGTAAACTAGGACCGCGATCAAGGCCCCATTGCCTGCAGCTCGCTTAGCTGGCGGCCATTCTGTCCCAAGCCTACTGTTCTTCGCTTAATCGAGGGCAGTTTCAAAGTGCGTGAGCTAGCACATTGGGAGGGCATAAACTATTTTAGGAGTACCGCAATCCTCTCCACTAAAGGGTTCAATGCGCTGGCCACCATGTCAACCTTGTTACTCGTGCAAAGCTCCGGGGTGGTTGAGATTGAATACAAGCTTGCCTTAGTCACTATTAAGGATCAAGATCTACTCCTTTGGCACAAGAGGGAATCTGTTTGAAATATGAGAGACGCCGTAGTCTGGATCCGCTCACTACCTTAGCGCGACAAGGCTTTCAAGCAGTTACAGAAGGATTATCCTTCGATTGATCAGACCAGTGAATCGCGAGCCTAGCGACACTCGCTCCGCCGGTACAAGCACCATCAAACAGCTTGCCGTCTTGGTACAAGAAAATGATACACTCGATGAACATTCGATCGTCTCTGAACAAAGGCTTACAACTGTAGTTGCGCTTCTTGACCAGTCTCGTTTTTGACTCTGAAAGACTCTGAAAGACTCAAACTACTATGCCGTCTCTAGAGCGTGAGCCCAAACGCAATCTCAATTGACGATGTTATCGAGCGTATACGACTTGCGTTTCGAACTTCGAGAATGGTATGATAGGTCGATCCCAGCCATATAGAACGTTCGTCGCTGTTCATTTGGCCGTCCTTATATCTGCGTGTGTCCGGCGACTTGTTACTACTCTCGTAGTGCGTAGACGTCTTGATCAACATTCATCGACCGGCTAGCTGGTGGCCTATCCAGTGTCAGCGTTGCTGCTGTTATTGTCTTGTTGCAGCATCCTCATCTAGGTGGCAAGGCGAAACTACAAATGTTCTCTTCAAACCAGGGTCTATACTGCGTCTCGGCCCAGTCCATCAACAGTAAAAGTACCGAGATGGTGGTATAGACACCACGATGAGTTGCAACATCGCCGAAATCAAGCTTGCTCCAAATTTTCTGGATTGACATTTGTCAGCT
>JGI24891J29808_1000474_pt1 | contig 22502 bp, 3 predicted proteins | sample FreactcultuFSWF8_FD_29808 | JGI IMG/M metagenome (IMG submission 29808) | reverse complement strand
GCTTAGTTACTAACTAGTTTCGCCTCCGTTTAGCTACTACTAACGTTACTACCCTCTAGTTAGTCGAGCTTCGTAAGTAGACTAACTCTCTCGCTCGTTCTGCCGACGCCTATAAGCGTATAGCCGACGCTCTAGAGGCTATCTAGGTCTATTCTACCTCTTATTATGCTCTTTTCTAAGTTAGTACTAACAATTTTAGGTCGATAAGCGCCGCGCTACTGCCCTTACTACTATTGTTAATATTAATAATACTAACGACGAGATAGATAAGGCTAAGCCTAAGAAGGAGGGTCCTAAGGAGGGCGAGGCTAGCGAGCTTATCGCCTCCTTTTCGCCCCTAGTTTAGATAGTTTCTAACTAGGTTGTCTTTCTATAGTCTTTATAGCTACGCTCTACCCCCGTTCTTACGCTATACTTACGCCTTTAGGGCCTTTAGGGCCGTCTCTTAAATTTAATTAATTTCTGCTTAAGTTCTATGTCCTTTATTCTACCTTTATAAAGTTATAATGTATAGCTAAGAATTCCTATATAGGGTAGCGTATCTAGTACCGTTCTATAGTCGTTTTGCTATCGTAATAGGTACGTTACTCCTCTATTAATCCTTTCTAGGTCTCTTACAGCTATGTTCCTAGAGAAATTCCTCTTATAGAGCCTTTAAGTGCTCTAGGTTCTACTCCGGTTCCTATTAGTTAAACTTATCTAACTAACCTTTCTATTTAACAAGGTATTAGCGTACGCCTACCTTTTTACGTATATTAAGGATCTATTCTACCTCGTATTTAAATTCTCTATTAATAATCTTAGGTAAGGGCATTTCCTCTAGTATTATAACGCCTTCTCGGTTATAGTAAGGTTCGAGTAGAGAGACGTAGAATACGTTATAGATGCGCTACGAGGCCGGTAGGGCTAGACGGTATACCTATCTACCTATAGCCTTAAGTACCTTGAACGGTCCTATAAAGCAGTATATTATCTTACGACTAGGTTCGTAGATCTTTAGGTTCTTAGCTAATAGTAGTACCTTATTGCCTTCTTAATAGGTACGTTCCTTATATCGCTTATTATAGCTATTAGCCTAACGGTCTAAAGCCTCTTACTAGCGTTTTACTAGTGTTTTGCGTTCTTTTACGATCCATTTTATCCTTTCTATTACTACGGGTACTACCTCTCCTTAAGGTCTAACCTAGACATCTATATATAACTCCGGATCGTACCCTATAAGGGCTCTAAACGGTAATATGCTAAGGCTCGCGCTAACTAAGTTATTATAGCTAAATTCCGCTATTAGGAGCTATACGGCCTACTCTAACTACTTATTACTATAGTAGCACTAAAGGTATTACTCTAGCGTCTAGTTCTAGCGCTCTATTTGTCCGTCCGTTTAAGGGTAAAAGGCTATAGAAAGGCGTAAGCGCATATACGCGGCATAATATAACTTAGACTAGAAAATACTACTAAACTATAGCCCTCTATTAGAGACAATACCTCTTAGAACTCTAAATCGTATAATAATATTATTATATAATAGCGTAGCTAGGTTATTAGAGGTATAATAGACGTCGTATAGGATGAATTTAGACATCTTTATATATCGATCTATAATGACTAGCACCGCGTTATAGACGTTCTACCCCCTTTTTAAGGGTAGTAAGCCTATAATAAAGTCTATCGTAATTTCTTACTAAGGGCCTTTAGGCTATAGTAGCGAGTAAAGTTTACCGTACGGTATATACTTCTTTACCTTAATCCTCTAATATATGTCGTAAGACTCGACGTAGTTCTCTACGTCTATTAAGAGGCCTTTCTAGGTATATTTCCGCCTTAGTAGCTAGATAGTCTTATCGTAGCCAAAATAGCCTACTAGAGGGTCGTTATAATAGATATGTAGTAACTACGACCGTAAGGCCGCGTCCTCTAGGACGACGATAGTATCGCCGTCGTAGAGTAAGCCTACTCTATAGTTTAGTAGCAGTTATAGGTTCTTACCGACTCCTTTATAATAGGAGTTAACTTCCTAGAGCTTACGTAATAGCGCGACTAGGTTCCTTAAGGGATCTTTATATACCCTTTCTACCTCTGTAGTAGCATTAATAGTCCTCCTTAGTAGCGCTTATCTTAGTATATCTTTAGTATTACGAGTTAACTCGATTAGCTCGTTAACAGTCTACTTACTAGCGCTACGTATACGTACTATACACGTACTAGCTATAATCCGTCGAATAAAGGGGGTAGCGCTAAGGGTTACTACCTATAGCTTCCTCTATAGCGTTAGAAGGAGCTAGTTTATATAGTGTTCTTCCTCCGTACTAGTAGCGTAGTCGAGGCGTCTAGACGGCCTATCTATAGGGTTATTCTTCCCTAGGTTATATTTAATGTAGAAATCGTACGCTAATAGTTCTATTACCTAGCGTGCTTAGCGCCCCTATAGTTACTTCGTTTCTATAAAGCCTTTTAGGTTATTATAGTTAGAAAGGACCTAGATCGGGTACGGCGCGCCCTTAAGATAATGTCTCTATTAGCGAAACGCTATAACGATAGCGAGCAACTCCGAGTTATAAGTCTCGTAGTTACGCTCTACTAGGAGTAGCTTCCTCGACTAGAACGTAATAGGGTACTACTACTTTATGCCTCTATTCTCGACAAGTTATAATAGTATTACGGCTATAGCAAACGTAGAAGCGTCCGTCTCTATCTATAATAGGAGCTTTAGGTCGTAATAGGCTAGTATTAGCGCTATTATAAAGGCTTCCTTTAGTCGAGTAAAGGCCTCTTATACCTTATTCGTATACTCGAAGGGTCCTCCCTTTTTTCTATTCTAGCTACCTTATAGTAGCGCAGAATACGATCTTAGAGTAGTACTTTATAAAGCGTTAGTAGAAGTTCGCGAAGCCTAGGAAGACTTATACGTTATAGTACGACGTAGGTTCTAGCTACGTTTTAATAGCTTCTACCCTACTTTCGTCTATCTTTACCCCCTTAGGGGAGACAATAAATCCGAGGAATTTAACCTCTATAACGAAGAACTCGCAATTCTTATAGTTTACGTAGAGAGAGTATTGCTTTAACCTCTTAAGTACTTTCCTTACGTGTTCTATATGCTCTTCGCGTATATTACTATAAACTAGGATATTATCGAGGTAAACTACGTAAAAGTCATCTAATAAGCCTACTAGGGCCTTATTAATGTAAGCCTAGAAGGTAGCTAGGGCGTTAGTTAAGCTAAAAGGCATTACTAGATATTTAAAGTGCCTATAACGGGTGCAGAAAGTAGTCTTCTAGCGATCCTATTCTATAATGCTTATATAGTAGTACGCGTCCTTTAAATCGAACTTTAAGAATACCTAGGCCCTAGATAGACGGTCTAAGGTCTTAGAAATAAGGGGCAACAGACATCGATTTTTAATAGTTATCTTATTTAGACCTCGATAATCTACGTATAGCCTTAGGCTACTGTCCTTTTTAGGTACGAATAGTACTAGAGCCCTAGTAGGGGCCTCGGAGCGCCGAATCTATTTATTCTCGAGCGCTATTTCTAAATACTCTCTTAGAGTAGCTAGCTCCTTATATAAGAGGTTATATAATAGCTAGAACAGCGGAGTTTTCCCTTCCTCTAGTAGGATTATATATACTACGTCGGTAGAACGTAGGAGAGACGCTAGGTCCTTATAATCGAATACCGCTACGTACTCTTCGAACTCTAGTAGGAGTTCTACTAGGCTATTTTCTAGGTCCTTTTGCGCGTTGGCTCCTTTCTAAGTAGGTTTTACCCTAGCTCTCGCGCATATAATAGCATATACTCGGTCTTCTAACCTAGTATGCCTTATAAAGTTATTCGCGCTCTTAAGGGACATCTACCCTATACTAGAGCTATAACGCTACTCGTTAGTAGTATCGTCCTTATTAACTCTAGCCCTAGATTGCTATAGGCGTCCTAATAATACTAGTAGTTCTAGTATAGTTACACTATAGAAGATATCCTTAATCTCCTTTTCGACTCCTATAGAGTCTACGATCTAGGTCTATACCTAGTACGCTACGTATACGTACGCTAGGTTTCCCTAGAAGCTTACGGCTAACGGTAGGTCTACCTTAGGGATTAGTTTAAGCCTGTAGGCGAGCGTATAATGCTACTCGATAAAGTTATAATCTACTACGTCGTTAAGTAAGTAGTTAAAAAGGTACTCCTTCATATTTATAACGAGGGTTCCTTTAATAGCGATAGCTAGGTAGCTACGTACTAGAACCCGAGCTAGCGAGTTCTATTATCTAGGCTATCCTTTCGCCCTAGGTAGTAAGGCTAGACCTCCCTATAGGACAGGATTTCCCGCCTAGGATAGGATAGGACAGGAAATTTCTAGAGTAGGATCCTATCCCATTTATCTCATTAGTAGATAGGATTTCGTAGGAAACCTAACGGGACAAACAGGAAATTTATTATATTAAACCCCTTTAATATTTTACTTAAACTTACTTAGTATAATATAGTTATCTAATTTTAATTATAAATAGCAGTTTCTATATTAATTAGGCAAAGTATTAATAGGAGTAGTAAAGATAGTAACGGTTTAGCTAATAATACTATTATACAACTATTACATCCTAACTCTAATCTATATTATAGATAGAGGAATACTTACTATAATAGCTAGAGAGCTATATCTAGAGTCTTATGTTACTCCGCTATACTATAGCGAAACTTTAGATCTTATTTTAGAATTTACCTTATTAATATACTTTTCCTCTTCCTTTATCTTATAAACCTTCCTACTTATATTAACTAACTATAAAGTAAGTTACTCGCTTTTTACTACTATCTTTGCGGGGTTTAGAGCCTATACGCGCCTAATTTAGCTATTTACTCTAACTATATAATTTACCTCCTACGCGCGCTATCCTTTGCTATTACTGTCGCTTTTAGCGCCTTATATATAACTAGACTTTATATATAGCCTTTTTCTTTACTTTAAATCTTTACGCTTCGCTTTACGCGCGCTAAACTTAACTATTATAAGGCTATTACACTCCTCTTAATACTAGCACTTCTCTATAAGCCTTATAATATTATATACGTGCCGAGATCTTAGACGCGCCGTTTTATACCTACTAAATAGATTTCCTTACTTCTATGCTCTCTTCCTTTCTTCTCTTCTATCTCTATACGCTATTTACGACTATTATAAGGACTATTATACCTCCCTAGTCTCGTTAACGCTATGCCTCCTAAACGTAAATAGGAAGAAGAGTACTCTAATAATGCTAATACTAGAAAGGAACGCGCCTATAAGGAAGAAGCTACTTATATTCCTAGCTAGGAGAAATTCGAAAAGATGCGTACTAAGTTTTATACTAGTGTTAGCTATAAGCGAGCTACTCTCTAAAAGACTAATAAGTATAAGGTAATAAGTAAGGATACTAAAAAGAAGAAGCTTATAGACGTAAAAACTAAAGAGATATAAAGATTATAAGCTTATTACTATAATAGTCCTATAGTCGTCTTATAATAGTCTAACATTTTATAGGCACGCATTAGACTAATATTTCGATAATTATAGGCTATCTTCGTCTAAAGCTATCCTATCTTTACCTATACTATCCTCGCCTACTCTACTATTACCTACTCTAGCTACTACTACTAGAGTTAATAGCTATACTCTCGCAAATGCCTTATAGTAACTCTCTATAACTAAAACTATATCTAAGGGTATCCGCGTTAGTAACTACCTTATCCCCTTTAGCCTTCTATAATACTATAATATCTAGGTCGATAACGATAATCCTAAATAGGAAGACTTATACGACAACGTTACTTTAGATCTTCCTATAGATACCGCTATCGATAAAGACGAGTATAACGACCTAAACGCTAGTACTCTTATAACTAAACTCTTAAACTAGAGCTAGAAAATGTCTTAAGGCTACTTACTATACCTAGGCATCTAGACCACCTTCTACTACGTCTATAAGGATTTTAAGCATAAACTTAAACTCCTCGATATAAGCTAGGACCCCAAAGTAGGAACACTTAACTATTACTCTATAGTTAAAAATCTAAGAAAGTCCTACTATAATAGATAGATATTAAGGGTAAGCTCGATACTATAATAGTCTTATAATAGTCTAATATCTCTAGCTTTTGTAGGTTAAATATAGCTTTTTCGACCCTAACAAGTATTTCGGCCCGATTAATAGCGTAATTATTCGTAACCTTATAACATAGTTAAAGTAAGCACCTATTTAGGCCGACAAGAATAGCTAGTACGACCTTCCTAGCCTAGCTACTTAGTAGGATAGTATTTTAATAAACCGTTTTCGTACATTCTCTAGCTCGCTTACTATAGAAGCTAAGAAGACTTTTATATAAGTGTATAATAGTCTTATAATAGTTAAAGCTAACATAAATAGAACACTATAGTCCTTAGATAAGAAGGGAGTCGTTTCTCTAAGGGCTCTTATAATAATGCTAGAGAAGAGAAAGTTTCTTCTCCTAAAGAGAAAGTACTATAAGCTACTACGTGTTATTAGTAGTACTATAGTAGCGTTCGGAGTTACACTCCTATAGTACGTAATAAGTAAGCTAGGTAGAAGAGAAAGGGTGCTAGGAAAGCATAAGGCTCTTTATATAACCTTAAGCTATCGTCGTAAGGTAAAGTTTCTTAATTATAAGCTTTTGCTAGAGGCACTAAAGGCTAAGGATAGACAAGATAAGGACGGGGATACGATTATAGAGTAGTTAGTAGGACTATTACTAGACTATTACCTACTAAGTATTTGCTAGGCTAGCGTTAAAGGTCCTAGCTCTATAGAACGCCTACTAATATTAATTTTTACTTCCCCTTATTCTTTCTTTAATTTTTGTTATACTTAGAAACAATGCTATGTACACTAGTAACCCCTCGACGATTACTAAGACTTATAAGATAGGTATTACTATCCTATCTTTCTACATCTTAGTCCTCTATTAGGAAATCCTCCTAGGTAATACTAATATTAGCGTCTTAACGATTAAATCGTCTTAATAATAACACCCTTCTTTCTTAACTTAATTTATAGAGTAGTATTAGCTCCTTCGCCCCCCTCCTTAGCTCTAGTAGACTAGCCTCTCTATTGATAGGGTTTTTAGTGCCCTAAAATGCTCTACATTATCTATTAGAATACGAGGGGCGGTAGTATGCTATACGACTTGGTCTTAAAGTCATTAATAGATACTAATACTATTCCTACTCAACTATAACATATAACTCTTTTATCCTATAGTAGAAGATAACGCTATAGTATTAGGACTACCCTAAGGCTAATATAGAATTAACAACTTTCTAGGGACTATTAAGCAAAACTACCGATGTATAGAAGTTTTTTAGAGAAGCTATATATACTAATAGCGGAGCGCTAATAGTTATCTATAACCTATGCTTAAAACGCATTATATACCCCTAAAAGAATAGCATATTAGGAATAGGAAAGCATCTTTTATTGCGCTCCTACTAGAAGGCTACAATAGGAGCTAGTAAAGAAGCATATGTTCTAAAAGAAAAGGTAAGTCCGAGCGAGGTCTATAAGGCTATTATAAGACTATTATAAGACTATTATAAGACTACTACGTAAGTTTACTAACATACTCTATAGTTATCTATAGAGGAGCTTCTACCTATCGAGGAGGAATTCGACTACCTACTAATAGAAGTAATACTATTAATAGGCGTTTCTTTTAAGTTCTTTAAGAATGCTACTATTTAGAGGAGCTACTAGAAGCTTAAGCCTAATGTTAAATTTCCCTCTATATCAACATTTGCTCGTAAATGTAAGAGTTATATAGTAGAAGCTAAAGTAGATATTAAGCGCTAGCTTAACTTATATAAAGGCTAAGTAGCTATTACAATTAACGCCTAGAGTACGCTAAACATACGATAATTATTCCTTATAGTTATATGCTTTTAGATTACTAACAAGTTTAAGCATTCCTATAAGCTTCTTACCTTTAAACCATTATATAGTAAATACTCTAGAAAAAGAATAGCTAATATACTTAGTACTATCCTTTATAAATATAGGATAGCAATACGCCTCTAAGTAATTATAGCTAATAATGTAAGTAATAACAAAACCCTCTACTAGGAGCTTAAGGAATGCATTAAGTTAGTCCACAAACAACATATACTAAGTAGAAGTAGTATTAAATTGCTAATAGTTCGAGTCTTTAATCTAGACGATTAAGAGGACGATCTAGAGATACTAGACATTGCTACTATAGAATTTAAGATTAACTATAAGCTTATGCTATGCCTAGCTTACGTAATCTAGCTTAGATAATAAGGTATGCTAGTAAAGCTTAAGGTTACCCTAATAAACGACGACATCGAACGGAACTAGGACAATAACATAGAAAATGATCTTTATAAAGCTATACGTAGTATAGGACTTATAATGCTATTATTTAAGGTATAAATTAATCCCTAGCCATATAATAGTCTTATAATAGTCTAACGATCCTAGGCGCGAAAGTCTGCTATATAGATAAACTATAGTAGTAGCTAGTAGGAAAGGTTCGAAGCTATTTAGCTTAGGGTGTTCTAGGAAAACTAAGCAAAGGACAAAGCTAAACATAATCGCTATATAGTAGAGAACGATGCTTATACTTTGTTCGTTTATAGACCGCCTAAGTCTCGATTCTATCTAAGGCATCTAAAATAGGACGTTAAGACTCGATTTAACTCGACCTTCTAGATATTATAGCGACTCTTTAGTCTTATAGACGAATTTAATGAAGTATCCTAAACGATATAAGGCTTTCTACTACGACTTTAAATTAGTAAAGAAGAGTAGGAGTAGCTACGCTTTATTCTATACATCTTATAGCCTTTTGCCCTTTAGATAAAATAACTATCTTACTAGAAAACGGCAACGATCTATCTTCCCTTCTTAGTATATAACTAACTTCTTAAGACTATAGAAAAGGTAGTAAAGATTATTAAGAAAAGAAGTGATCTTAAGTAGTAGTAGGAAATTTTATAAGGCATTAACGTAGCCTTAGCAAAGCTTAGAAAGTACTATTTATAGACTACTAGACATCTTAGTCATTTATTTAGTTATACTATCTTATTAGAGCTAACTTTAAAGAATGAATTTTTTAGATCGCGCTATTAGACATCTATAGATGCTAAATTAGAAGAGACTACCTTCTATAAGGATCTATACTAGAACTCCTTAAGAGCGCTTTAGAAGGAAAAGTATATAGACGACATTACGACCTAGCTAAAGCCAAATCTTTTAAGAGGAAGAACTAGAACATTCTTTAGTCTACCTTAACTAAAGGCCTTTAAGGAATCTAGATAGGACTATAATAAATTTAAGGAGTACTAGAAATTCGGTATATAATAGTCTTATAATAGTCTTATAATAGTTAGCGTTTACTAATTATACTAGACATTAATACTATAGCTAATTAGTTTAATAAGGAAGGAGGGGATTAGGATAATATATGTTCTATATAGAAGTTTCTCTTATAGAAATTTCTAGGGATTATAAGGATAGCCTACGATATCTTCTATATTCCTAGCGCTTCTATTGTAGTCGAATAGGTCTTTAGCATTACGCGGCACTACGTAAGATATAACCGAACGTATAAACTAAGTACGTTAAGGGACCTAATAATCGGTTAGTTTACTATACTAGTAAGGATGGACTAGGAGGCCTTCTTCGTAGAATTAAATTAACTAGAGGATAAATTAGTAAACGAGTAGAATTAAGAGTATAAGGAAGCGATGCGAGAACTATAGCGCGAGGAGTAGAATAAGGTAATAAATCTCTCTTATATAGACCCTAATAGTCTTATAAATGACTCTAGGGACAAAATAAGTAGTAGCGAGGATTAATTTACTTAGTAGAGCTCTACTACGCTATATAAACCTCTCTCATCTTAGGACATCTACTAAAAGGTTACGAAGCTTATCCTATACTACCTCCTAATCGTCTTTAACACCTTAGCAATTTAATGCTTTATCCTAGGTTAACCTAATAACTAGCACTTAGTACTATAGAAACAATCTATACGCTCTATAGAACATTGCCTATAACCTAAACTTCTATATAGTAGCCTCCTAATAAACATCTAACCTATAGCAGATGTTCCCCCTTATCTATATAGGGGTAGTAGTAGGGTCTATATAGGGGCAGTAGTAGGGTCTATATAGAAGTAGTAGTAGGGGTAGAGGTAGGGGTAGGGGTAGGGGTACTTAAAGCGTACCTATCGACTCCTCTCTATAGACGACGATACTAATCTAAAAATTATTATGCATTTTTATATGCTAGACGAGTCGTCTTTAACACCTTAGTAATTTAATGCTTTATCCTAGGTTAACCTAATAACTAGTACTTAGTACTATAGAAACAATCCGTACGCTCTATAGAACGTTACCTATAACCTAAACTAGGGGTAGTAGTAGGGTCTATATAGGGGCGGCAGTAGGGTCTATATAGGGGCAGTAGTAGGGTCTATATAGGAGTAGTAGTAGGGGTAGAGGTAGGAGTAAGGGTAGGGGTAGGGACACTTAAAGCGTACCTATCGACTCCTCTCTACGGACGACGATACCGATCTAAAAATCATTATGTATTTTTATATGCTAGACGACTCTAGGCGTAGCCGTAGGAGATAGCTAGAAGTAATAGGTCGTAGCATATAGGAGGATTTTATATATCCTAGTATATAGTAGGCATAATGTTAGCATTATCGACGATAAGGCCTAATGCTCTTTACGATGCTAATATCGTACTTACTATATACTAGGATATGTAGAAGAGCCTACTAAAGTTACTTTGCTAAGAAGCTAGGATTACTTAATAAGTTCGGTTATTACTTTAGTTATACTATAATAGTTAATATAGGGAAAGACTATTATAGCGTAGGAAAAAGCTTTTTAAGCTAGGGTACTCCCCTTAACGACTAATTTTCTATTTTTCCTATAATTAGTGGACGAGTAGAGCATAGTGCTTACTTCTAAAGGTTATTACGGACTATTATAGGTTATATAACTATAGTAGGGATTATTATAACTTACGCCTAAAGCTTTGTTTATGTTTTTCGATTTTTGGCGTTCCCTCCTTAATATTCCCTATACTAAACTATATTTTAACCCCTAAATAACATGCCTCTAAGTATTAGTGTAGCTAGTCGACTTTATAATAGTTATATATAGTAGTAAATAATTACTATAGACTATAAAGAGCCTAGAGATAATAGCTATAGTATGTTTTACCTCTCTTCTATAGGTGTAGCCCCTTGCTAAATAAGTCGTATAGGCCTAGGATTTATAGATAACCTCTTAAGTTACTTTAATACATTCGAGATAGAGGTTAATAAGAGATAACTAGACGAGGATACCAAATTACTAATAAAGCTATATACGAGGAGGCGATCCCTAAGCCTTACTTATAAGCAATATATAGTAATCGATAAGAGTGCTACCCTTAATAGCGACAGTAGATATAGTTATATAAGATTAGAACTAGATAAACTATCTAATAACGAGGAAGATAGCAATAATAAAGATAGTAAAAAAGGAAGCGACTATACGAATATTATAGATAAACGTAACTAAAAACACCTACCTCTAAAGCTAGTAGCTAGAGTAAAGACTATACTAAAAAAGATAGCTCCTTATCGTATAGCCTAAAAGTAGCGTAGGGCGTATAATAGTCTTATAATAGTAAGCCTACTAATTATCGTATAGCAAAAGTCCTAGCCGCCCCCTACTATATACGTTAATCTATAAAGACGGTAAAGACTGTACTAAAGCTAGCTCTAAGGCAACGAAAACGTAAGTTATAATAATTAAAATAGGTCTTATATACTAATACTATTATAGGAAAGTCTATAGTTATAGTGCGCCTAAAGACGTCTAGGAGAAGAGGTACTATAAGCGTAGATGTACTAAGATACCTATTCTAATTAGATATATAGGCTAAGGAACTATAGCTCTTTAAGAGATCTAGAACTACTAAAAGAGTACAGATCTTATTATCCCTAGGCTACTATTCTAGCGCCTTATAAGGGAAGTTACTAGCGTTCTAGGTTATAACCTACGCTTTTGTTCTAAGGCAATTATAGCACTATAAGAGGCTATAGAGGCTTATCTTATATAGCATTTTAAGTTAGCCTAGTTGCTTACTATCTATAGAAGGCGAGTTACAATTATGTAGAAGGATATACTACTAGTTTAGGAGTTTAAAAAACGTCTAACCATTTAATTTAATTAATTAAGTAAGCTAATTTTTTCCCTTCTATATGTCCCTAAAGGACCTAAAAACTATAATAATATAATTATTCTTCTTATGTTTCTATTTACGCTCTATAAATTGTTAGACTATTATAAGACTATTATACGTTAATTGTATATACCTAAACTATTAAAGAGTTACGTAGCCTACGATTGCCTTAATAAGCTTAAAGTCCTTTAACTAGATAGTAATACGCTTTATATAAATAGCACCTAGGTTAACTATCTTAAACATTATAATAAGGTGTACTTCTATAGCGACCTAAAGAGCATCGATAGTAGATTTCTAGAACTATAGATCTTCTTTATAGTCCTTTATAACTTCTCTCATAAGTCTAGAGAATAGTAAGATAGTAATAAGTGTTCTAGTAGTTACCTAGTAGTGCTTAATTTTAGAAAGGGCATTTGTTCCTATATACCATTAGTATAAGACTATTATAAGACTATTATAGTATATATACCGCCCTTCTTAGTATTAGTTAATAGGACGAATCTTAGAGCCTTATCGCTAAGCATATTTCCTTTTCTGCTTAAGTTATATAGTCAAGGTCCTTTATAGTTTTTACCCTTAGACGATTTAGCTACGTTCTTCTTAGGTGCTTTCTTTTTAGGTAGGACCTTTAGTAATCGCTTACTAGTAGGGACGGTCTTTCTTCTAGTCGATTCTCTACTAATAAGAATTGTCTTTCCTCTAGTAGCTCTTCTACTGCTTCTAGTAGCATCGGGTCTAGGTACGCGCTCTTCTAATGCTCCTATGCTTAGAAGGGGATTAAGTCTAAACTTAGAATCCTTAAGATCAAATATACTATTTAGTATTAGCTAAGACTATTATAAGACTAGTATACCTACTTACGTTGCCTTTAAGACCTTTACCTTCTTAAAAGTCTTTTTACGTACGATAGATGGCCTAGAATTAGAATTAGAATTAGAACCTAGTAGCGATTCTAGACCCTTGTCCTTTAAGGTTATAAGAGTCTTAGGCCTCTTATTAGGGCCCTCTCTATAGTTCTTTCCTTTAGTAGGGGTAGTAGGGGTACTACGAATCATTAGCTTAGACTAGTATAGTTCTATTACATTAGCACTTACTCGCGCAATTTAGTAATCTATTCTAGGACTTTAATCTCTATATCTATTTAAGTCTACGTAGTATTGTAGGCTATAAGAACGTAGAGCATTTTGCTATAGACATCGCTAAAGACGTTATCGTTAGGCTTACGTCTACGATCGAGATTATAGATTTTACTATACTTAACGCCTAAGGAACCGAAATCTAAGCCTTCGATCTCGACGTTAATAACTAGAGGTACTATAGGAAGGATTATGTTTAGGTTATTATTAGGCTCTATCTAGTGTTAGCAGACTATTATAGGACTATTATAAGACTCTATACCCTATATAGTTCTAAGTAGAGCCGCATTATTGTTCTCATACTCCTCTATAGCTAGGTTAATAGCAGTATTATTCTATAGGATCTAGCTGTTGCGTACTTCTTCTTAGTATTAGTATAAGACTATTATAGGACAGTTATAAGGCTTACTAATCTCTAACTAATCTAGTTCTACGTTAGGCATCTCTTAGTCAAGTTTAGGCCCTAGGTAAGATATCTTAGTAGTTTTAGTAATAGGATTAGTAGACTTATAGTGTAATAGTCTATAATAGTCCTCTAGAGATAAAGGCGGTAGTAATAGTTAAGATCTAGTAGAATAAGCGCGTAGAGAAGAAGTCTACGCACGAACTAGTAAGTAAATAAACTACGTAAAGGAAGAAGGATACGTAGTCTAGTCGTAGTAAAGCGTAGTCGTACTATATGTATACGGGATATAATGTAGTAATGTAGAAATAGCTAGCTAAGGTCAAAAAATTGTTAAAAGTTAATGTACTATTAAGTTATAGGAAAGAACTATAAAACGACGACGACGGAGTAAGATATAATAGAGAAGGATTAGAGTATAGCAAGATATTATTATATAGTTTATATATAAGTGAAATGTTATAATATTATATAGAGTCCTACGCAATTGTTATTATTGTAATAGTCTATAATAGTCTATTAGAGCTATATAGCTATATTTAGAGATTTAGACGGCTTTTTCTAGAAGTAATTATTAGTAGGACGAATAGGAAATTAGGTAGGACGAACAGGAAATTGTCTTAGCAGGATCCCGTCCTACTAGGATTTATGCTTAGCATTTCCCGTCCCGTCCCGTCTAGTCTCGTAGGGATGTCTAGGTAAGGCTAACTCTCTAAGGGATAAAGGAGGGCTTAAGGACGAGTCTTCCTATAGCCCTTACCTTTTCCTACCTTATTATTAAGGCCGATACGTTAGAAGTTTACGTCGCCTCTGCCCTAGGTCCTTTTTAGGCAATTAGGTACTATATAGCTAGGTTCGTCGTACGTATAGTAGACGACCCCTTCTAGCTTACCTTAGCTACCCTAATAACCGCCTTAGTAACTACCTTGTCCGCCTTGGCTAAACGAGCTATAGCCTCTACCACTAGTATAGCTACCTTATAAAGGTTATTCTTATTAAGGCCGTTTTACCTCTAGTTTATAGCTATACGAAGACCTTTCCTTATTACTATAGGACTTAGTCTTATAGATAGTGTTATTTTTAATAGTAGTTACTATAGAGATAAGTTCCTCCTATGTTTTAGGTACGTTACGTACCTAGACTAGAGCGGAACGGAGGGAAGGGCGTAGCTTTATAAGTAAGTATTAAACCCGTTATTCCTCTATATAGGGTATTATTTAAGCCTCTAGGCCTATAAGGTATACTTCGAAGTCGGCTACCTTCTACGACTCTCCCTATCTTACTTAATCGTACTAAACTATAATAGCTATACTATAGTTAACTAGGTCTTCGATAGCGTTAAAGGCAAACTTTCTAAAGCCTTTAAAGGTTAGGCCTAGAGCCGTTCTAAGTAGGTATCTCTACTACTAGTAGTCGGTAATAGTAGACGATAGGAACTATATAGCGTAGAGGATACGCTTCTCTTCCGTATCGAAGGCGTACGCGTTAATCTAGAAGATAATGTCTAGTTAACGTAGGAAGTAGGTTACTTCCTTAATGTTCCTAGCCTTATACTATTCTAGGTCCTTTATCTTTACGCTCTAGGGTCTTTTAATACGCGTAGTTAGATAGGTTTAAAATAATGCCCTAGAGTAACTATCGTCGGTCTCTATCGTAGGAGTAGAGACCTCGTAGCGCGTACGTTAAGCCTACGTAGTAGCTACTTTCGCTTTAGCGTAAAGGCGCTATTATTTCTCTAGCTCGTTCGCCTCTTATAGAGCTCTAATATGCTCCTACAATTACGCTAGTATCTCTTACGCTAGAGGGAGCTTCTCTTCTACGACCTTATTAAGGTCGTAAAGCTCTTTGTTCTCGAAAGGTTCCTCCCCTATATAGGTATCGTTCTACGCTATATTAGAAGGTATTATAGGTTATTACTAGGGTAGAATAATTAGAATTGTAAGGGTATAGAATAATAACGTATAATGCGCTTTAATATAGTAGTAAGACTAATTATTAACCTTCTATACGATAGGTCTCGGCTTCGTAGATATACGTAGCTAGAACGGAATAATAAAGTCCTAATAACGGGCCTCCTAGGGATCCCCCTAGGAGCGCCCTATTATAAGTATAATATTAGTTATTCTACTAATAGGTAGATCCTAGAGGGAAATGTTCTTTATACTATCTATAATAGATACTAGTATAGGAGGTGTTATAGAGGGTATAGATGTACCCTCTATAGTCTAGAAGACTCCTTTAGCTTTAAGCTAGTCTCTTATCTATATAAACCATTTATCTACATTATCTCTACCTAGGGTTACTACCCTTTAGTGTTTAGACATTATGTAGTTATCTACTAAATCTATCTTATAAAGATGTTATAGTTATAGTTGTAATTAAGCTCTCTTTCTATTATCGTATTACAATTTCTAATGTATTAGTTATAAGTTAACTTATTATATGCTAAAGGTATATATTAGCGGAAGGGATAGATTTCTAAAGGTACTTAACTAAGGCAAAATTGCCTAAGTAGGTTTAGTTATCTAAAGGGTAAATGATAAGGTCTAATAAAGCATTTTAATTTATAGACTATTGTACGAAGGAATAAAGGGAGCGCGAGCTTAAAGTAGCTAATAAGGGTCGCTTTAAGGTGCGCGGCTTAGAGTCTTAGTAGTACTTAGTAGTAGCTAAGGACTACGGTTCGAATTAGGGCTAAACTATATTATTACCCCCCCCTATAATAAGCGAGCTCCGTTAAGCTTAAGAAACGTCTAAATCTCTTATAAAATCTAATTCCTATAATAGTTTGCTATTTGCTCTATTAACTTTATATTCTATAACTATTAACTTAGCTAGTAGAGCGACTCTACAAGTAGCCCTTCCGTATTCCTAACTATTAACTTAGTCTTCTACTTATATCGCTCTACGCGTAGATTTCGTCGTATCGTAAGGAGCTAAGGCGTATTACGTAATTGTTAGCATACATTAAATAAGCTTAGTTATAATCTAAGCTCTTAGGCAGTAGGCGTAAGAGGCCTAATTCTTTACTAGATCTACGGTCGCAAGCGGTACGGTCTCCTTAGATATAAGCTTTATTATCGCTACTATAGCATCTAAAAGCTCGTTACTATTAAGAGGTAGCTTAAACCCTCTCTATAGCCTAGGTTAGCCTTCTAATCGCTCTTTAGCGTAGAAATCTACGACTAGTTATTTAGACCCGTCGACGAGGTTCTACTATAGCTCCTACTAAGCATCCTCGAACCCTAGGTATTTAACTAGATAGAAGAGCTAATTTCCCCTTCCCTTATAGTAGTATTTAGACGCGACGATTCTTTCTACTTCCTAGAATTGTTCCCCTCCTTAATCTATGGCTACAGGTAGTAGGTATACTTATATCTACATTAGTAGGGGGTTATTAGCGATAGGAGTAAGGAGCGATACGTAGAAGGTATTAGTACTAAGCTTAAAGGATGAAGGGAGTAGAAGCTTATACGCGCGAGGGTAAGAGGCGGGGATAGCTTTAGAAATCTTATATAGGCCTATTCTCTTATTATCGAGCTTCTTTACTAGTTAGAGGCGATTCTTAAGATTACGAGTACTAAGCTAGACTATGTCGCTAGGTTTAAAGGTAGGTGCTTCGAGGACGTCGTACGCCTTATATTCTTACCTTTACGACTATATTAGGGTTAGCTCCTCGTTTAAAGCAGTATATAACTTAGCTATGTCGTTAGCGAAAAGCTTCGCTTACTCCTTAGAAAGGCAAATAGGAGCTAGTACCTAAGCGTCTATTATTGTTAAGACCTTAGTTAGAGGGGTAGTACGTATATTCCTACTATAATCCGCGAAGAAGGGGGAGATACTAGTAGGCTCTATGTTACGGTTATTAAGGGCGAACTTAGCTAATAGAAGCTACTTCACCTAATCGTCCTAAGATAGGTTAATAAAGGTACGTAGGTATTGCTCTATTTACTAGTTAGTATTTTCATCTTAGCTGTTTAATTACGGATGCTATGCTGTAGACATTAACTACTAGATGCCTAGTAGGGTAGCGAGCTCTTTAAAGAATACTAAATCCTATTAAGTCCCTTAGTCAGTAACTATCTTAATTAGCACTCTGTAAAGCTTAATGATTTATAGCATCGTAAACGCCGAATCGGTTATAGTAATAGTGCGCATAGGTATAAAGTGTTTCCTCTTTATAAAGCGATCTATAGCGGTCATAATGTTAGTAAAAAGGGTGCTATTATAATCTGCACTCTTAGGTAGGGCTATAACGAAATTAACTAACTATAAGCATCCTAGGCTAGAGGGAACCGCTAGGGCCTTCTCCCTACTATATATAAAACGAGGGACCTTAGTTCTCGAGCATATATAGCAGTTTTTTACGTAGCGCCGGACATTATTAGATATCCCTAGCTAAATATAGTTATAGGACACTAGATAGTAAGTGCTAGTTCTACTAGGATGTCCGGCTAAGGGAGTAGCGTAGTGTTTATTAATTAAATGTGTATAGAAGTCGAGAGGAACATATAGGTTGTCTTTAATATAGACTAGTCCTTCTTAGAGGGTATAGTTGGCGAGCGATATAGCGACATATTTAAGATTAGTAGGAAGAAATAGTGTAAGCTTCTAAGCTCCCTATCCTAACGCGTAGGTAATAGACTTAGCTAGAGCATCGAAAGGCTAATTAATGTAGATTCTATCGTATAAGGTAAGCTTAGGAGAAAGTTCCTCGTTAGAGGATAGGGATACTAGTAGTACTATACTTAAATATGTAGAGGTTAAGGATAGAGTCTAGTCTCTAGTAGGCATGTTCTCTAGGTAGATTAAGGCTTAATAGCGATCTAACTCGCGCTCGTCCTCTAGTAATTAGGGAAAGTTAGAGGAGCGGCGGGATAGGGCATTAGGTTTACCTTATTAAGCCCTAGGGCGATATAAGATTTTCTAATTAAATTTAGACATGAATTCTAACTAGCGGATCTATCGTCGACTTAGTTATTACTTAGTAGTAAAGTACTCTAAGGCCTTATAGTCCGTTAGTACATAGACTAGAAATTCTAGCGAAGCGCTCTAAAGCTCTAGTTCCTATTCCTCGAAGGCATAGATAATCGCTAGCATTTCCTTATCGTAGATAGGGTAGTAGCACTCTACTAGTGTTATCTTTTTAGACATAAAAGCGACTAGTCGTAATAGCTTTCTATACTCTAGATCGTCGTGCTACTAGGACAGTATAGCTACTATTATAAAGTTAGACGCATCGGTCTCTAGTATAACTTCCTTATTAAAGTCGAAGTAAGCGAGGATTAGTGCTTATATAAATCTAAGCTTTAAGTCTTCGAAAGCGCTAAGTGCTTCTAGGTTTATAGTAAATCGGCTATTAGACTTAGTAAGGTCGGTAAGGGGTTTAGCTAGATGCGAGAAACGTTTAATAAATCTCCTATAGAAGTTAGAGAAACCTAGGAAACCTTATACGTCCTTAAGTATTTAAGGAACTAGCTATTAAAGTACTAACTTGATCTTTTAAGGGTCTATCTTAAGACCTTCCGTAGAGACAATTAGGCCTAGGTATTTAGTAGAGGTAAATTCGAACTCGCTTTTATCGATGTTAGCGTATAAGTAAGCTTCGCGTAACTGGCGTAGGACCTTTTTAATATATTTACGATATTCCTCGAGGGTCTTGCTAAATACGAGGATATTATCTAAGTATCCTATATAGAAGTCGTCGAGGTATTCGTATAGGGTACTATTAATAAAGGACTAGAAGGTACTAAGGGCATTATAGAGGCCGAACGGCATAACAAGGTATTCGTACTAGCTATAACGGGTATTAAAGGTAGTTTTCTACTTATCCCCTTCCTTAATACAGATGTTATTAAACGTAGCGATAATGTCGAATTTGCTAAAATATTTAGCTTTAGCTAGCTAGTTAAGGGTTTCTCGAATAAGGGGAATAGGGTAGCAACTCTTAATAGTAATGTCGTTTAGTCCTTAGTAATTAACGTAGAACCGCATTCCTCCTCCTAGCTTTCTAACTAATAGGACGGGTGCTACGGTAGAAGAGGCTAATAGTCGGATAAAGCCCTTCTTAAGGTAGTTATCGAGGTACTTCTTAGTAGCTAATAGCTCGTCCTAACTTATACCTTAGGGTCTAAAGTATAGGGGTTACTTACCTTCCTAGAGGCGGATCTCGTAGTCCTAAGGGCAGTGTTTTAGGAGAGAATTAGTAGATACTCGTAAGAATATATTAGCAAATTCCTTATAATGTTTAGGAAGGAGGGAGGCTAGATTAGAGGCAGGCTTTATAGTTATAAACTTTTTAATGTCCGCTTAGGAGATAGTAGATAGGTATAATAGCGAAGGGTTATCTACTACACCGTATAACTTATTAGCCGCCTCCTATAGGGCTGCCTCTTATTCGGCGTTTTAATTAAGTACGACGTAGAGTAAGATAAAGGCCTTATTACTAGCGTAGGCGAGTTTAGAGAACTCTTCTATAGTTACTTCTTAGATTAAGAACGGTTCCTCCTATAGCAGCAGAGGTTTATTAGTGTTTATATAAGGAGCTACCATTAGTAGCCTACCGCTAGTCTTTAAGCAGTAATAGCGGTAATAGTCGGAGTTTAAGGATATAGTGCGCTTATGCTAGTTAGGGGATACGTTATAGCGTTCTATCTAAGGAACGCCGAGAATAAGATCGCGCTTACCTCCTAAGTTAGTAATATAGTACATAATCTATTCGCTATAATGTCCGACGGATAGGTAAACGTAGGCGACGTATATAATAGCTTCGGGGTAAAGTTAGCCGCTAGCTAGTCGGATAGCTCTTAATTTAGTTAGGGGGATAAGGGTAAAATGATATGTAATGGATTAATTAATAAAAGAAGCATTAGCTCTAGAATTATAAAGGGTAAGGGTAGAAGGGACGACGGTAGGGTCGGATTAATTTAATGCTAATAAATAGTCTATAAGAAAGTGCTTACCGTTTAGGGCTCCTTCCTTAACATTAGTACTTATTAGGTATAATATAGCTACTACTATCTTCTTCTTCTTCTTCTTCTTTAGTTCTATTTCTTAAAGATCTATAGTAGGTCTCTATACGCGACTTTATATAGAGACTACTCGTTTTCTAAGTAAGAGTCGAGGGGAACGCCTCTAGCTTCACTTAGAGCCTCTTTAGCGGGCATAATAGCGAGGTAGTTAACGTTATTAATGCAGTTAGTGTTCTTAGGGTAATTAAAAGAAGTATAGCCCTTTTTACGATAGCGGAAATAACGACCCTTAGCGTAGAGCTTCTAGTAGAGCTTATTATCGAGCTTAGGAAGAGTAGCGATAGAGGAGGCGGAAGTACTAGTAGAGTAGTTAGACGAGCTAGAGCTATATATAGAAGTGTTAGATCCTTAGCTAGAGGTCGAGCTAGCGCGGGCTATACGAGGACGGCGTTCGGGGTTCTAGTTCTTCTTACTATCCTAAGATACGAAGGAACGGTTAAGGGCATAGTAACGCTTAACTATAGCTCTTATATTGTCGTAATCTATGCTGTCGTTAATACGAGTGCGGTAACGTCTATTAAGCTTCTCCATTAATTAGATTATCTATTATTCCTCGTCTATAGTAACGTACGTAAGCTTCTCTTTAAATTTAGTAAAGAAGTCGGCGAAGGGTTCGTTATAGCCTTAGGTTATACTAGCGAGTTCGGAGTAGGCGCATAACTTCTCGTAGCGATCGCTATACTAGTCGTTTATCTAGTAGAGGCATTCGGCTACTATAGCAAAAGCGTTAGGGGGAGGGTTATTAGATTTGTCTTAAGTAATTCGGACTTTAAGGCGCATAAAGGGGCCATTTCTAGTATAGCTAAAGAGATAATAGAGCTTAGTTATCTTATTATAAGAGTCGAACTCGCCGGCGCGTAGCTTTATACGTATCTTAGTACTCTACTTAGTAAACTTAACCTTCTCGTTATTAGTAAACTCTAGAGGTTTAGGGACTTTAATAGAACGACGCTAGGCTATAGACAAAGTAGTGTTTATAGTGTAGTAAGTTAGAGCTTCCGAAATGCGTAGCGGAGGGGACGTACGACGAGAGCGGGTATTAGGGCGGTAGTTTATAGACTAGGACTAGATCCTAGATCGGTCGGGGTTAGTTATAGTGTCGTATCTATAGTTATGTTTAGTACGATAGAATAATAAGGTCTAATAAAGTAGTTTAATTTGTAGACTATTGTATAAAGGAATAAAGGGAGCGCGAGCTTAAAGTAGCTAATAAGGGTCGCTTTAAGGTGCGTAGCTTAGAGTCTTAGTAGTACTCGGTAGTAGCCGAGGACTACGGTTCGAATTAGGGCTAAACCGTGTTAGTGAAAATAGGTAACTATATGTCTCTATTTCTATAGTTATGTAGGTTACTAAGTATCCTAGTTGCCTTAGTAATGTATGTATATAGCTATATATCCTTATTGCTATAGTAGTAATAGGTAACTAAGTTTCTCTATTGCCTTAGTAGTAATAGGTAACTATATATCCTAGTTACTATAGTCTCTCTCCTCTTATTTATCTCCTACTATTCTTAGTAGAGCCTTAACAAGTTATATAGGTTTTAGGATTATGTAAAACCTAGGCTTATAACTAGTTAAAATAAGTCGTGTAACAGGTACATAAAATACTCTAGCTAGCGTAGGGAAGTAATCCTAGAGCCTATAGAATTAACCGAAGGTAGAGACGCGACCT
>JGI24891J29808_1000472_pt1 | contig 22562 bp, 30 predicted proteins | sample FreactcultuFSWF8_FD_29808 | JGI IMG/M metagenome (IMG submission 29808) | reverse complement strand
TGGACGTCAGGGCGGGAATGAGACGGCTGTGTCTCGGCCGCGCAGGGCTGATCAAGCCGCCGCCCGCCGGGGGTCGCTCCTTCTCCCGATATCGTTAACGAAAGCATGCAGGGTAGAGAGCCTCCTGTCCATCACACATTTGCTGTTGCCTTTTCAGAGACACATGATTGATTCACATCGCATTTGAGAATCAAGTCTGTCCTGTGCCTGCCTCTTTGGGCAACCTGGTTTCCACCCACGAGGGTGTTTCTGACGTCTACACGTGATTTGATCACGACTGCTCCGACCTTGTCTCGCTGCCCCGCCTTCTGCAACGACTGGCCTTGATAGCCTTCGTCTCATCTGAAGCTCGTACTGTGTCTCCTACCACATCTCAGCGAGCTATTCAAGACCACCGTCAAACGTCAAAACACTGCCATACCCCTCCTCACCGCCCGTCTCGTCCGTTTGTTGCCACTTTCTAAACTCCGTCTACCGCCGCTCTCCACAACCAAGGGTCCTGGCCAGACTCTTCCCACCCATCGTAGCACTCTGCTCGCCCAGCAAAACCACTGAGGAATCACGACTTGTACCTTTACCCGAAGGGCTTACTTGTGCATATATACGTGCCATTCTCATCTTCAATACCGTCGTTCCACCGTATTCCCACATCTTGAACGACGAATCTGCCTGTCCGCTCGAGACCTAAACCCACCCCGAGAAGCCTCTTCCCGTTCGCCCAAGATACGGTTCAAATCACGCAGCCGCCCAGCTGATAGCAACATGGGCCTGGCATACAACGTTTACCTCAACTGCAAGCGCATCTACGGCTGCAAGTCATGCAAGACTCATCTTGCCGACCACGATGACATAGTGAGCAGAGTACGTCCTCGCGAGTGCAATACGTTTTGGGTTCCACCAAGCTTACGTTTGCAGAACTTCCGTGGCCAGCATGGAAAGGCTTTCCTCTTTAACAACGTCGTGAACATCAACCAAGGCGAGGCTGGCGAGCGCAACATGACTACTGGAAGACATGTCGTACGAGACATCAGCTGCAGACAATGCAAAGAGACGGTCGGGTGGAAGTACGACAAGGCGTACGAGCCTGCTGAAAAGTACAAGGAGGGCAAATACATTCTGGAAGCAGAACTGCTCTGCAACGTCAACTGAGCATGGCACTTCGTCACTTTACGAAGGTCAACGAGGCGTTTTGCTATGGATGGGATTTATGAGAACAATGCAAGGAGTTGCGGTGTCAAAGCTAGGAGCTGTTATGGATTACTGTTTTGCTTGCTTGTCTGGTACGGTGTTGGGGATAGGGTGGACTTTGCTTGCTGCTCAAAACGATAGGAGCTCTTTGCTGCCAGTATTTGCTATTGCTCGGCTCGAATGACAATTTAACAAAACAAATGGAACACACGATTAGTCATCACCCTGCCACTTTGCTGATGATCCGATAAACATGTTGTACACTCAGGCAGCCAATTACCCTAGCTGTCGAGCTATCCAATTCATCCAAGAGATATCTTCCAAAGTATTCCAAATGTGGGCCACTATCCTCGCTTACTTGCTAGGCTCAAACACAACCTTCTGCACCTTCATCTTGTCAAACAGATCATAGCCTTCGAGAGCCTCTGAGAGCGGCATGACCTTCTCAAACATGAATCCAAGCAAGTGCTGCTTTTGCTTGAGCTTCTCCAATGCCTCTGCGAAAATCGAACGGACAGGGCAACGACCCATTTGTACACGAAGGTTCTTGTTGTAAGCCTGGTTACCTGTCCATGGGATCTAAGAACATGTCAGTAAACCCATCAAAAGTCAAAGCCTCAACTCAACTGCTTACCTCTGCGTTGTGTACACCGACACTGGAAATGATACCCCAAGGTCTGAGAAGGTCGTAACCGAGTTTGAGTGCAGGCGATAGACCCACGACCTCAATCACAACATCGGCACCTCTGCCATTAGTAAGTTCCCTGACTCTCTTCTCCAAACCCTCTCTATCGGACATGAAATTCCAAGTCTCTGCTCCGAGGTCTTTGGCTTGCTTCAATCTGCTGTCCACACTGTCAACGGCGAGAAGATTCTTGGGCTTGTAGTCCAGAATGTTGACCAGAGCACATAGACCAACGGGACCCAGACCGAGCAGCACAACAGTACTTTCCTCGGCTTCCTCTTTGCTCAATTCTTTGAATCCATTTTTGGCGGCGAACATGCCGGTGGGGAAGATGTCGGCCATGAGGACGAGGGCTTGTTCTTCGACGCCTTCGGGTGCTTTCATAACGGTGCCTTCTGCGGTGGGAATGCGGACGTATTCGGCTTGACCGCCATCCAGTTTGGGGCAACCGAAGAGCAATGATTTCTCGCAGCGGGAAGAGAAACCGTGTTTGCAGTAGAAGCATTCGCCGCAGGATGTGGTGAAGGGCGAGACGACCAGATCGCCTTTCTTGAAGGTGGTTACGGACTTGCCAACTTCGGTGATTCTACCGGTGAATTCGTGGCCCATGATGAAATCGGTCTCTGAAGCCTGGTGGCCACGGAAGACGTGCAGTTCACTGAGGACCGGTTAGTCGTGTAAATTTCATATCGGTTATTTTATTACTCACCTGCCGCAGAGTGCTGTGTACTCTACTTTGACAATGATATCTCCATCTTCCTGAATCTTAGGAACCGGACCTTTGCAATATTGGTGAGCTTTGGTATACACGTTTCTAGGATGTCCAAAAACATACGATCTTCAATCACGACCTTGTGAGGGCCCTTGAACACAACCGCTTTCATAGTCTGCGACATTTTGGTATCGTTCACTCAGTCTCCTCAATGATCTCTAGATTTTGTCAAAGAGAAACAGCTCTACCTTTATACTCACGCTCCCGAGGCTCGGTCTTTGGCGGGGCAAGGAAGTCGAGCAGCGGGGTCGGCCGTCATCATTCCGCTAAGGAACGCTCTCTCACCATCCAGCTCGAGTTTGGGCTTTGGAGCGATCGATGCTTTCCATTTTGCTGGACTACGACCCATACCGTGATCGGGCCTGTTGGAGCTTCGGAAGGCGCGCAGGGCGCAAGGGACGTGGAGATCCAGCGGTCGTATACCGGTGTTTGTGTGGGCGAGTCCGCGTGAGAGTCATTGTCGCGACTTGGTGAAGCAAGCAGAGGAGCGTGAAGTTCCTCCTGTCCGGGATGCGAGAGGTTGGCGGTCATGAGGCTTCAGAGCCAGAAGCTTCTCAACCTTACACCAAGCAACAGGCAATGAGAAAGACCTGTATTGATTTGGTGCACGTATAGTTTCACTGCCTATCACCCCAGTCGTGTTTCGCGTCAGCCAGTCAGTAGCCACAGATCTCACCGTATGACTTTAAGACTCCACCTTACGACAAGGTACGCTCGACACAAAATATTGGCACAAGGCTGGTTGTAACACATGCGACAAGCGTTCCTTCCTTCGACATTAAAGCAGGAACATGGATGTAATCTCCGGTCAAGGTAGAGAAGGCACGACCAAGCACGCTCGTTGCGTCTGCCGTCTCGGCATACTGTGCGGCTACTCGTTTGCTTCTAGATAGACACCGGACATTCGCGATCCCTTTGAGATATGTTTCAATTCGAGGCTGGGCAACAACCATGTCGTCTTAGACACGACCTTTGTTCGAAGTCTCAGATCGAGTGTTGATTCAAGGTCGGTTCTCATTGTCTTTGTGTGCAGGACGTTTGCTGATGTGGACGCGATATAAGATGTCTACCCGTGCCCTGGTCGATGAGCGTATTCTTTCTTCTCCATACCATTCTCTCATCCCACGCACCAATATGAACTCTTTCTACCAGCCAGAAAACGTGGGTCTAACCGGCCTCATCATTCGCTTGCAACGCGAGGATATCGGAGAGGTTGCAAGGGACGATGAGGCACTTAGCTTCGCGCTTGAGCTCCAACTCCAAGAGCTGAGTATCGTTGAAACCGACATCGCTGACCACCAATTTGCGAACAAGTGGCTGTGGCAACTCGACTGTGACTACAAACTCGCCCTGGCTCTCTCTAACCTCCATCACGAAGCCGACGCAGCACTTCTGACCTGTACGGGTTGTGACTCCAGGTTCACCAGACACCAAAGCTTCAAAGCACCTTGCGACCGCCACTTCTTCTGTTTCGAATGCTTGGCAAACTTCTTCGAGTACACGATCGGAGACGAATCGCTCTATCCACCCAAATGCTGCGATATAGAGATCTCGCTGGACAACGTGAGGAAACTGCTCGACGACAAGCTCCTTGCTAGATACGAAAAGAAGAAGATCGAGTACGACACTGAGCCCACGAAGCGAACGTATTGCCATGGCTTGAAGTGCAACACGTTCATACCTGAAAGTAGTATCGAGAACGACGTTGCAACATGCTCTGACTGCGGCAAGCGTACATGCACAATCTGCAAAGAAAAGGCTCACCGTGGTGATTGTCCCAAAGACGAAGACACGCAGAGTTTACTCGATATGGCGGAGAAGGAGGGCTGGCAGCGCTGCTACAACACGAAGTGCCACCGTGTGGTTGCCCTTACGATTGGATGTAATCACATCACGTATGTTTCACACACCCATGGAATCTGTGTAACGAAACTGACTATCATCTAGGTGTCGATGTGGCGCGCAATTCTGCTATATCTGTGGTGCTCGATGGAAGACTTGTCTTTGTCCTCACATGAATGAGGCATACCTTTTGGCAGGCAATGATCGCCCGCGCCATGCTGAACATAGGCTTTTCCAGCCGCCTCGAGACTAGAAGGGTTGGCAGTGCAGTCGTGCTTTGGAAGATGTCTACAGAAATTCACTATTAAGTAATCATGAACGTATCTCAAAGAATTCCCTCTGCTTGAGCTATGTTCTGTCTTATCGAATATACAGCTCTCGGCAGTTGTCCTAGTGGAAAGCTCAAAGCATAAGGAAAAGCTATGAATTGGCTTCTCTGAGAAATTATCCGGTACTGCGCTCATGCGATTTTGGTACTCACAAGTGCCTGAGCTCATCCACAAGTTGGGGTGTGTCTTGGATTCGAAATATTACAGACCATACCATCAAGTCGTCGCCCATTGCCCAGTCATTGATCTCAGAACTTGTTGTCTAATCTGTGCGACGGATGGCCAAGATAATGGCAGTAGTCTCCGGAGCTGTACAGGATCCCATCCCTTTATTACCAAAGCCTCATGCTCCCTGCTAGCGTCTCCCAGTATCGGCTGATATATCTCGGTGTCGCATTCTTTGGTAAGATAGTTCTTGCTCAGAGTACTGGCGTATCTGGGCCTTTGCGCGACGAAAATCAGGCGCCTGTCTCTATCGTTGTTGTTGTTGTTGTTGTTGTTGTTGTTGTTGTTGTTGTTGTTGCTGCTATTGCTTGCTGCAATAGACCATTCTATGCTGGTTCTTTCTTTGCAAGGTCCCAAGTTGGACCATGTTTGCATTGCGATCTCGATACCACGCTGTCCATGGTTCCACGCACTGAATGTGTATTCGGTCAAACAGCGTGTACATCTTTGCGGATATCGAGTACGACGAGCAGATGGATGTGGGTTTTTCTGCATTATCTCGGTCTCGACGAAGTCACTGAAAGCGTTGGAGGGAACCTGTGTTGGCGAGTGACAACCATCATTCCAATGTTGACAGCATCTGAATGGATGGCGTGCAAGGTTGGTTCGGAGCATGTGCTTTTGTTGACCATCGTGCCATATCCTCTGTGTCGTTTCGAGTACGAGCGAGTCGTCGACGATCAGAGGCGTGACATCAAGTTTTTGCAAACCAATCCCGACGCGCATATGCAGTGGCCGCCAACCCGTATGTACAGTCAACGAGTCCAAAGCTTCTCCATGCTGTGGTCCCCAGCGATGTCGACTCATGACTTTATACACATCTTCGAACTGGATATGGAAATGCCAGGGAAAATAGTGCAGCCACATTCCACTGGTCTTACCGGGACAAGAAGAATGTCTGAATGGGCCCATGCAGATCTTGTGTGTACTCCTTCGCGGATGGAATCGACAGCAGTAGTCGCAATAAGTGAGACTTGGAACGTCCTTTGCCAAAACACTCAGCAGTTCTCTGTGGAAGGCTTTTGTATCTTGATATGGTCTCCAAATTCGACTGAACTTAGGACTGTAGTACAGGTCTGTAGTCGTGAGGGCGAGAAGAGCCGCGCCTGCTGGTGATGCGTGTTCGGCGATATTCAGTTTCAACTCCAGTGGGAGTGACGAGAAAGAGGGTGACATCTCGCCAATAGTTGATAATTATTTCAAGGTTACGAGACGAGCAGAAGGTCGGCAAAGAGAATCTCATACTTTGATAAGAGGCTGCTGCCGAAACTAACTCATTGAGTAGAATCGACTATTTTCACTTCCACGTGCTCAAATTTGAGATCTGGTTATAGAACAACATAGTGTGATTGGCCGACAATGTTTTTATATGAAAAGCCTTGTTCTTGATGACACAGCTAAGGCTTATAGACGTTATAGAGACAAAAGAGGAGTTGAGACAGATGCATGGCAGCACGTGATTGATTTAGTCCATCTTGTAAGTGTGTCTCAACTCATCTTCTGTCTCGATAACCCTCGCGCGCATTGTATGGTCTATAGAAGTGACTTTTGTTCCACGACTACCTGTCGCTAACCATCACCACAATCATGATTTCCTGAATTTAATCATGCATGTGTGTTCCTTAGCATCCGTTAGCCTCCTAGATCAAATTCGTTCACGCTACATGGGGCTTACTGCTATCTCTGGAACTGTTTCGTCGTAGAACAGCTCGAATCGTGAGGTGATAGCGGGAGACTTGTTCTCGAAGCCCGGAGCGGTGGATGTGCTGTAATCTCGATAGACGGCAACTACTAATGCGGTCATTTCCGCCATAGCCAAACTGCGGCAAACATTAGCACGGCGAGGCATTGGATGCTACTGTGAGGTCTGGCTTACTGTAATCCTATGCACATTCTGCCACCACTTGAAAAGGCCCAGAACCATCTGTTCATCAGTGCCACTTTGTCTGTCTGACCCAACCACCGGTCGGGGTCGAATCTCAGTGGATCTTCGAATACTTCAGCGTTGCGATGCAGAGAGTAAGGCGACATGTTCACTACAGTGCGTGCAGGAATTTTGTATCCGTCAATGACGCAGTCAGCTCCTAGTGAGCGTGGCTCCGAAGCTGGTAGTGGTGCGTAGAGTCGGAGTGTTTCTCGAATGACAGCATCCAGATAGGGTAATTTGTCGATGGCGTCAAGCCTAGGCGTGCCACTATCAAGTGCATCCTGGGGTATAGTACGCACTTCCTCAATCAGTCTCTTCTGTATGTACAAGTTCTGCGGCTGCGAGAGTGCCCAAATAAGGAACAGCAGTGTGTCTGCTGTTGTGTCGATACCGGCCAATAAGTGATCCGCACACTCAGATGCGATGTCCAGGGAATCGAGTGCTTGACGGCCAGAGCCTTTGACGCTCTCATGCGAAGCCCATAATCGTGATATAATAGTTTCTGCTGTTCGTACATCGGACTTGGCCTCTATCGCTGTTTGAAAGCGTTGGGAGGCCTCTAAGGCGTGCTTACGAATCCCGGTATAGGTGGTAGGTTTCTGCATGGGCAAGAACGGCCTGATGAGACGTTCTGTCAGGCCTTGGCGAGTGTACAGCCATTTAGTCAAGGTGGGAAGGTGTACCGCGAACCAGCTCAGATAGCGACGAGTCGGATCGATTATGTCGTTGAGCAGAGCCCGATCTTGAATATCGCCTTTCAACGCAGAAGTACCGCCCTGACTCCCATAGAGAAACTGCGTGATGGCGTCGATAGAGAAATAATGAAGACTGCTGAATATCTCGTGTGGTTGGTCGCCTTGCTCCTCAATCAATGCCAGGTACTGCGAGACCTTTTCCTGGACCATAGCAGCAGCTGGTCCTTTAAGCATCAGTGACTTGGAGTAAGCATTTGCGACGAGCTTCTTGCGGTCACTATGCTCTTTCACAGAATGGAAGGTGAATAGGTTTTGCCTTCCATACGCGTCAAACATGCGGTAGAACCATGTTCTTTCGAAACCACTGCCAGCTCCGTAGATTGTGCGTAGAGCGTTCAAACTGTTGAAATGAATCTCGTTAGGACCAATGCGTACGATAGGGCCATATTTCTGATGGAGCGCATGAATGGTTCTTGTCCTGGTTCCTTGGAAGTCCTCCAGAGCCAAGCGCCATCTGGTCAGAGCATACGATCTTGGTCCGGGAATCTTGCTCTTTGGGTTCAGATACAGGGGCTCGATGACTAAATGATATGCTGTTGCTAGCAGGATAGCTGAGAAAACCAGGAGAATCAGCATCTTTCAACAGCTGGTACAAGCAGCTACAGGTTGTTCGTGTAAAGAAGCTGTTGATTTACTGATGGCTTCGATACATGTGTCTGATGAATTTAGTAAAGACCGTCTTATACAGGTAGTCCTGGCCTATCATCGCTCGCGGATTGCATATCTGTTTCCAACTATCGGACAGTCCGACAAGGTTTGGAAAAGACCCACGATTGCCGAGGTTACAGAGTGATGGGGGAGCTGAAATCCTACAGAGCTCCACTGGGAGACCAAAGAATTCGGGTTCTTAGCGAGGATCTCACGCTCTCGTCGACAACTTGTATTTCGATGGCTATATATGGAAGGCATTGAAACACTTGTAGCAAGATGCGATTTCATTCACAATTGCGAGTCTTGGCAAAGCATTGGCAACAGATAACAATGTTCATCGACCGTCTAGTGGACTTCCTTCCAACATATCGTGGAGTATGGATGGTTCACTCTTGTCCGTTGGCAACAAGAACACGACCTCCATCAATACAGATAGATACTCCATCAATGTAAGCCTGCTTGGTGATTAGCACAAATCGACCCAATAGGAGGCAGACACTCCCGCAAAGAAGGAAACCTACCCCGGCTCTGCTGATGAGATAGATGACGGCCCCAGCGATATCCTCGTCCCGACCAGCCCGTTTGGCTGGGACTCGATCGAACAGAGAGCTGAACATGTTTCCTGCTTTGCCCACTGGGTTCATGTTACTTGGAACGACTACCGCCTTGATCAGCCTGATGATACCTTCAAGAGATTGGATACACAACTCACAGCCAGGATTGATGCCCACCACTCGGACGTAGAATCGACTGAACTTAGCGGCTAGCAATCTGACGAGATGGTCGGTTGCAGCTTTGCTTGTAGCGTAGCTAGTCAGGTCCACGTTTGTCGCATTGTGCATGCTTGCGCAAGAACTTGTCATCACAATCGCTCCACGACCATCGTCTCTGCCCAGCCGTCCATCTTCCGACTTGACTTCCGAAGCTGCAGACAGGAGAGGCAACATTGCCACGGACAAGAAGTAATGAGCGGTGGTATTCACACAGAATGTTTCGGCCCAATCGGAATGTCGCGACGACCACATCGATGCTTGCAGCTCGGACAATGGAGCTGAAAGGACGTCGCAAGGGATTGGAGGATCACGTCTTACACCAGCGTTGGAAACCAAGACATCGATGTGGTCTTCTAGACTGCTGATCGCTGCTGCTAGCTCTGCAATCTGGTCTTTATTGCTAACGTCGCAAGACAATCTGTGAAGTTCACATCAGACACGGACTAAAGGCAACAGATGTCAGAGGGTAGCCATAAACCTGCTTACCCATGCGCCGAGCCGCCTACAGAACGTCCAATGTCATTGAGCTCAGCTACCTTCTCTTTTATTGGCTCGGTCGGCAAAGCCACGACATAGACCTTCACACCGTTTGCGACCAGTCCCTATTATCTGCTTATTAGCAACTTTTAACCCTTCTTGTCACAGCATTCCTTTGGAAGCGATGGGACATGATGGGTCGGAATAGAATCATACCTTACTTATCATGAAACCGAGTCCACTACTGCCTCCAGTGACTACGGCTACATAGCCTTTCACTCCAAAAAGCCTTTCGATGCTGAGCGCTGACATTACCAGGTGAATAAACCAGTCGATGTAGACTGGAAGATGCTCTCCGACCGTATCCTCGCTGTTGATCGTAGAGGAAGAGCGAGAAGTTACGCAAGATGGCTGCGTGAGTATTCATCAAACAGAACGTCGGAATCTCCGACGGGGCGATCCTTCCCCGCTACTAGACCAGGCCCGGCGTCTTCTATCAACCAATATGCCTATCTGCTACTGCTTCTTGTACATGCAACGGGCCATCTTATCTTGCATAGCCTGTCATGGGTTGACGCAATTCGTCGAGCTGCCAGTAGACAGTAGTGCGAGAGGCTCGTACGTGCTTGGGTAGCCTTGCGAATCGAAGTCTATTTGAAGAGACCAAACTCCATGCGGTAGAAGTTCAACTCTTTCTTCGCCGTCGAAAACAGGACCAGCACAATCAGAACAAACATGGAGAAAGACAAGCAAGAACCCTCGACGGAAGCTAGTCCAGTATCACAGGGCGACGAAGACCTTGTACGGGGCTCAGTCACGGACATCACCTCAGGATCCCAATCGTTGCACAGAAGTCTTCGTGGTAAAGAAGTTCAACTCTTTGCTATCGGTGGAGCCATTGGTACCTGTATGTGTTCAAAATCACAAATCGACCTGGATCTGATATAAAGATGGCTGATCTTCATCGTTGAAGCACTGTACGTACAGATGGGCTCTGCTCTACCCAAAGGTGGACCTGCGGGACTCTTCATCGCTTTTGTAATCTGGGCAGGAGTAATGTGGGCCGTGAACGAGTGCTTCGCCGAGATGGTATCCTACCTTCCGGTACCATCACCCTTCATCCGATTTGGCAGCGAATGGGTAGACGGCGCGCTTGGATTCGCCATGGCATGGAACTTTTTTCTCAACATGGCGATCCTGGTGCCTTTCGAAATTGTAGCCATGAACATCATGATCACATTCTGGACGGACAAGGTACCTGTCGAGGCGATCATCGTGGCCATGATTGTTCTTTACGCCTTCCTGAACACGATAACAGTTCGATACTTCGGTATCTCGGAGTTCTACATGTCCATTTTCAAAGTGCTCCTGATGATTGGGTTGTTCTTCTTCACCTTTGTCACTATGGTCGGCGGGAACCCTTTCCATGATGCGTACGGCTTCCGGTACTGGAAAACCCCATTCGTCGAGCACCTAGAGCCTGGCGGAACCGGAAAATTCTTGGGCGTCCTCTCTTGTCTTTATCAAGCAAGTTTCTCGTAAGCGCACACCACTATCTTTACACTTTTCTTCCTTCCAATTACTAATGGTCTGTAGTATCACTGGACCTGAGTATATAGCAATAGTAGCAGCGGAGACCGAGAACCCTCGGAAAGTGCTACCTCCCGCATTTAGGTCTTTCGTTTGGCGACTACTTGTATTCTTCGTGGGTTCTGCACTGTGTATAGGGATCGTCATCCCCTATGACGATCCCACGCTCCTGGCAATACTCGGCGGTGATATTGGTGGAAGCGGCACTGGCGCTGCATCGTGAGTCTGCATACCCAATCTTGAGAAAGTTTTCTGATTGTGATATTAGCCCCTATGTCATCGCAATGCAAAGGCTTAAGATCTCCGGTCTGCCTCATCTGGTCAATGCCCTTATCATGACATCTATTTTCAGTGCTGGCAATGGTCTTCTGTACTCAGCTGCGCGTACACTACACGGAATGTCACTCGAAGGCCATGCCCCAAGGATATTCGCTCATTGCACTAAGAAGGGCGTACCAATATGGGCTCTCTGCTTCTCACTATGCTTCTGCTTACTGGCCTTCCTACAAGTCAAAAGCTCATCTGCGGTAGTCATGACCTATCTTGTAGATCTCATTACCTGCTGTCAGATGCTCAACTATGGATTCACAGCATTGACCTATCGTCACTTTTTTGCGGCGCTAAAGAAACAAGGGATTTCCAGAGACACACTTCCGTACAAGGGGCGGTTCCAACCATACACATCTTATTTGGCCATGGGAGGCACTCTTTTCATGCTTCTCGCAGCAGGATATGATGTCTTCCTCAAAGGCGGATGGAGTGTTATGTGGTTTTTCTTGACCTACGCGATGATCGGATTCTTCATCATCATGTTTCTTTTCTGGAAGCTGGTCTTCAATAGCACCTACATCAGACCGGGCTCAGCGGATCTGAGTCTAGGCGGTCTGAGAGAGGAGATTGATGCCTATGAGACTACGTTCGTTCGACGGGATCCTGGCCGAGTCGGAAGAGTGCTTAACAAGGTTTTTGAATGATCTTGCTTTACAAGATCAATGGTATCATACTCAAGAGGCCCATGAGGAAGTCAAACGACGTTGATTTAGAATTAGGGGAATGGGAAGTTGCATAATCACGGCTCGAGGAGAGAGCATGTCATGAATTGACACATGCGGATGAATTTGTTGCCTTCACACCTCCCCGTGTGCAAAACTTTGTCACGCGCATGCTATTACAATTCACAATGTTTTTGAGATCAATACAGCCCTCCACTGAGAGTGTGACAATTAGGATCTCTCTACGAACGGCCGGCCCGATTTCAAAAACATTGTGCCTTTCTACAGAGCAAACGGCCTTAGGCCGTGAGATGGCTAGACGAAACAGATTTTAGCATACGGGAAGGCATCAGTGACACCGATGTCGGAGCTTCCCACGCCGATCCGATTCTCACGTGATCTCACCCAAGTCCCGACACTGTCTTTTGTTTGCTACCCATCTAGCAAGCATTGACAACACCAGATATTCGCGGATTCGATTCTCGTTCACGAACGACTCAGCAGCAAATGGTTGACAGGTTCTATGTGCTTGCTGCCGTACAATTATCAGGTGTTGCGCATTGCTTATCATGATCCTCCTAATCACATTGTCGGCACGTCCGACGCAAGAAAGATAGCGCAAGCTCTAGCTCTGTTGGCCGTCTATGGCTCTACAGCTTACCTTTCAATGCGCAATCAAGTACTCGCTTGTCGGCCATCCCGTCTGTCCACCCAGTTGTCGCAGACTGTAAGCGGGCTTCACCAATCGGTCTATCTGTGCTCTGTAGGTCACTGTCATATATTGGGAAACGCTCCCTTCTGTAAGATGATCACAACTTGCCTCACGACCCAAACTCGAACAACATGTCGCTATTTTACTTTCCGTACTCGGAGATTCTTCACGCTGATCAAGTCTATCTAATTGGAGGAATTATTGTCGGTGTAGTGTTATTGCTCATCTTGGTAAGTGTGCTAAACGATTCAAACTCACGGCGATGACTGATCTTGTTACAGTGGGCATATGATACTGATATCAAGCATATTAAAGGCATACCCGAAGTACCGGGAGCGATTCCTGTCTTCGGTCATCTGCTGAAACTTGGAGATGACCACGCGTCCTCCTGTGAAAAGTGGTGGAAAAAGCACAATCATCCTGTCTTTCAGATTAAGCTGGGAAATACTCGAGCTGTAGTGTTCAACTCATTCGATGCTTGCCGCGACATCCTGGTCAAGCACCACAACGCAGTGATTGATCGTCCCAAGCTTTACACTTTCCATGGAGTGATCAGCAGCACTCAGGGTTTCACGATTGGAAGTAGTCCTTGGGACTCCAGCTGTAAGAACAAGCGCAAAGCAGCTGGCACCGCCCTCTCCAGGCCAGCCATGCGCAACTACCATCCTATGTTCGATTTGGAGAGTTTCTGCATCATCCGGGATATGCACAAGGACACCAACTTTTCTGATCCGAACATGGAGATCAGTATCAGACCATACATCCAACGATTTGCTCTCAACACGACTCTGACACTGTGTTACGGGATACGCATGGACGATACCTACGACGAGCTTCTTCGTGAGATTCTGCACGTAGGCTCTGCTATATCTCTTTTGCGTAGTGCTTCAGAGAATTTGCAGGATTATGTTCCAGCACTCCGCTATCTTCCCAACAATAAGAAGGATGCTCGCTCCAAGGATCTCCGGTCTCGTCGAGATGCATATCTCAATCTATTGCTCGATAAAGTCCGCGAGATGATCAAGAAAGGAGTCGACAAGCCATGCATCAGTGCTGCTATTCTGAAGGATGAAGAAACTAAACTGTCTGGCGTCGAAGTATCATCAATCTGTCTGTCTCTGGTCAGTGGTGGGTTTGAGACCATTCCTGGAACTTTGACCTCGTGTCTTGGTTCGTTATGCACGCCGGAAGGGCAGATTTTCCAGGAACGCGCCTTCGCCGACATCAAGCGTTACTATCCAGACATCCGCGATGCATGGCAGAACAGTTACCAAGAAGAAAAGGTGCCTTACCTCAAGGCGATCATCCAAGAAGCCGGTCGATACTACACTGTGAGCTCTATGAGTCTGCCACGTCGAACAGTGACCGAAGTCAATTGGAACGGTGCTATAATCCCACCCAAGACTATGATTCTCGTGAACGCGCAAGCCGGCAACCACGATATCGATCACTTCGGACCAGATGCAGGGACCTTCAATCCTGAACGCTGGCTTGAGCCCGTAACAAAAGAGAATGACATGGGTCCTTTCCGAGAACGAGTTCTGACATCGCAAGCTCACTTGTCATTCGGCGCTGGCACTAGAGCATGCAGTGGTCAATTGATTGCTACACGCTTGCTCTACGCAGCTCTTATACGTATCCTGTCTTCTTACAAGATAGTTGCGTCTGAGTCCGAGCCCCCCAACACAGACTATGTGGACTACAACCAGTTCAAGACAGCTTTGGTCGCGATTCCACGCGACTTCAAGGTCAGGCTTATCCCACGAGACATGTCGACGATGGAAGAGTGCATGCAAACGGCGTACAAGCGGACCGAGGAGCATTACAAGGAGGATGTAAAATCCGTGTGATAGGCTCTTATCTGTCTTCGTGCGCCTATTCTCCTGTGTAAGTTAGGTGGGATTTTGAAAACCCGACTTCTAGCTCGAATATACCAACTTTGTGGTCGAAAAACAACGACCATTTTTAGCTTTTGCGCAACACATAGATACTGTAGCTACTTAAATCTAACTTATATATGTCTTTGCAACTTAGCATTTGTTATTTTATATACTATGTATGATATAGATCGTTTGTTATAGATATATTATAAGAAAACTACAAAAAATTGAAAAGTTGATGTTCGGATCGTTTTTGGATTTTATCTTCTATGCAAAAAAAGAAATATTCCAAATCTTCGAACTTTCGACAAATTCAAAATGTCTAGTTTGATATAGAATAACTCAACGACTATAAATTTTGCTAGACTTCTTCCTATTAGAATAACTTGAATCTACTTAAATCTATATGCGCGCTAGAGGAAATTCCCTAAGTAAGTAAGACCATTGAGATATCTGCTATTTGCTAAAATCTAGACATCTTATAACAGAACTAGATATATCTTACTATAGGCTTTATCAGAAGCTTCTAAAACTTTATATAGACTAGCTATAAGTAGGCTTCTTAAGTTAAACCAGAAAGATCTGCTATAACTGCTTCGGTCTAGGAGTTATTCATGTTTTTGTCAGAAATTGAAGCATTTAAGTTGTTATATTCGGCAGAATTTGGAAAGTTGAAATCCCACCTAACTTACACGCGAGAATATCAGGTGCGGGGCATGGATGATTGCGGGGACTGGGAGGTGCGAGTCTGTTCAAAGCAACGATGTATTCACTAAGAGTGTGGTCTGCGATTGATTATCACGATATTTCTTTAGCATCAACATGCCTTGTGCACCTCGGATGTCGCGTATATCGGCGTTGGCACGGATCTCCTGCTCGCGGTGTCATCGGCGCAAGAAGAAATGTGACCGCGTCCTGCCCCAATGCGGAAACTGTGCATCTGTGCATCACTCATGCAGTCTCGCGGAAGAAGCCCACGACACTGCGACGTATCCGGTCGCGTAGGGTTTCACCAGTAGAGTTATGTACAACATGTTAGCTGTGGCTGACCACGCACAGATTTGTTCAGAACCTCGAGAGGCGTGTGCGCGAGTTGGAAGGACAGCAAGATGTCTTGGCGTCATTCACAGACACGCATCAAGTGACCCAGATTGAAGAAGGAGCTTCCCAGCTTGCTGTGAATCCAACCTTGAACTTCAACGAGACGCCCGGTGAGATCTTGTTGGAAGATGTTCCCTCAAGCTTCTCCGATCAGCACACATCGGGCCATAGAAACAATGGCGACGCGAACACTGAAAGACCACCCACCGCAGCAGCTTCCCAATCAATTCGGGACAATCAGAGCCCCCACCATCGAAGACAAGATTCTCTTGCACAGAACCTTAGGGATGTGTCACTCGCGGCCGTCGCAGAGCCTTATCTGGGCACCATCTCTGGTCTGACATTCGCCAAATTAACACAAGCAGTGCTACGGAGGCTATCACCAGATGGTCGAGACTTCGTATTCAACCCACATGTGGATGGAAATGCGGTTCCCATCGAAGGTGCCACAATCCTTCATCTGGATCTAATGGACAATGTGTACTTCGATTCCGATCAAGCAATCGACTTTTCTTTCCTCGCAGAAGGACTGCCTACATTAGATGCTCCAACACAGGACACGACGATTCAGCTCCCAGACCGGACCGAGATGCTACGTCTTACAAACTTTTATTTCGACCATTCACACACTTTGTATCCTATCCTCCACCAACAAGAAGTCATGTCGGACATTCATTCAATCATGCTGGATCCGGATGGCCGCCTGACACAATCTCCGCCGTGCATGTTTCGCATATGGATGGTACTGGCTATTGGTTCAACTGCACATGCTTCGATTACTTTGACCGAGGAGTTCGCGTCTAGATTATACTACGAGAAGGCCATGACATATTTCGATGCCTCAATGGACTATGGTGATATCGTAAGTTCTCCAGATATACTGGTCGAGTTCTATTTGGCACTAATACGTAAAAGGTTGCCTTGGAAGCTATCATGCTGCAAGTATCATATTCCTTCTTCAACCAATTCGGTCCAAGTACGACACTTATCTCGATGGCTCATGCATAAGGTTTTCTCTGACAGACCATCACCCAGACACGTGGTTTCTCGTAGGTACTGCTGCACGTTTAGCACTCGGTATGGGTCTCCATTGTGACTCGACATCTCAAGCACTTTCGAGAGTTCAAGCTATAAGACGCAAGAGACTGTTCTTCTCGGTGTACATGATGGATCGGTGAGGCTATACATACTAAACTCGTCTTTTATTCAAGTCTAACGTGAGAACCTCTAGGCTGGTATCCATTACGCTAGGAAGACCGTTCGCCATTCATGAAGACGACATTGACATCTCCGTGGGTCTATCTCGACAATCGCCCGTTCTCGCGATACTTGCAGATGCTGACCAGGACTAGTCATTCAGTATCGAAGCATGCGACGAGTTGGATCGCGATCCCGGCGCACCTCAGAGCACTCTATGTCACCCGCCAATGGCAGTCACTGAACAGATTCTACGTCTTCGAAAGATCGCCAATGACATTGCTACAAAAGTGTATTGCAAACGTATAGTCTCACGCTACTCCACGACAGAACGCCAGCAGATTCTAGCGGCACTTCATCAAGATCTGGTGAGCTGGCGGCAGAGCGTACCCTTTCCATTGCCAAATTTGCACTCCAAGGTGCCTCATGGGTGCACTAGCTGGTACGATCTGAATTTCTATACCCACCTCACGGCACTTTATCGCCCATCACCGCTATTTCCAACACTAGATGTCGACCGAGTCAACATCCTCACTGAAGCTGCGGCCATGGCGATACGACATGCAAACAGTATGCGGTTGCAACAGCGTTTAGCCTTCAACTGGCTGACACTTCTTACTATCTATAATGCTGTCATAGCCTTGGTGTACTCAGTGACAGTACAGCCGGAGAATCTTGCTGCCTCACTGGAGCGTCTGCGTGCAGTGGAGGATCTGGAGCTCGCGACCGAACTGTTCACGGTTCTGGGTGAGAGGTTTCCTGCTTCTAGAACCATTGGTACAATGGTCGCACAGATAGTCGATCGATACAGGCACATGAGCAGTGCTCCGACATGCTGAGTTGGTTTGTTGAAAGACTGCGTGAATCCAAAAAGCATGATTTCTTACCTCCCCTTGTGCTAAAATTTGTCACTCTAGCCATCTCCTGCTGCCCCGCCTAGAGTCGTCTGGCCTGTAAAAATGTACAATGTTTTTCAGATCGATGTAGGCGTCCGCAGCGAGGCTCCAACTATCACGCTCTTAGTGGATGCTACCCTTGACAATGCTGAAACTGTGCTGTTCTATAGTTGTACGCGTGACAAACTTAGCACACGAGGAGGTAGTAAAGAGCAGGAACAAGATTCTAGGTTCCTTGAATATGATTCATTGTGGCATTTCTAATCTATTTGTTCACACAATACTCCCGGATGACTCTCAGTATCTTGACTCTAGTCGTCCTCTGATCAAACACCTCAGCATGATTGAGTTTCTCAAACCATAGGATATCCAATCCCTTTCCCTTCCATGTCTGTGACTTCCACACTCCTTTTTCGTGGTGTTCGCCGTCAGAGCCAGCGAGATATTCACCAATATGCTCAGTGTTGACGATCATGTCTTTTCCGCACAACACGACAGTGACCGGTCGATCACCAAAATCTTCCTTCCACACAATATTTTCCTTCCAAAAGAAACGGCGGGACAAAGTGTGAGCTACACCGATGTCGTTGGAGGCGAAGTATTGCAGGCGATGTTCGTTGGAGTCTCTGGGTTTGCGGTGCAGCTGTGAGGTTTTAACATAAGTATTATAACTTTGAAACAGGGTGCGTGAAGGCTTACGAAATTGAACGCTACATCGGGGAGATGTAGTAAAAAGGTTACCGGGTCGATGAGGATGATGGGTCCGATCTTTGCGGCGATATGCGGGGTGTGTAGGAGATGGGTGGATACCACGGATCCATATCTAGAGGGAAGTTTGATCAGCATGGTGGGTGTAAATGCTAGATGTGAGGCCACTTACGAATGAGATATTAGCACGAATTTGTCCCACCCATGCAGCTTCAGAATTTTGTCAATTTCGGCGCACATTTCCTGCTTGAGCAAAGCTTGTCCGGTCAATCTAAAGCTGATGGGCATGATCTCAATGGCGATGATTCCCACACTTTCGTCATCACTATCTGTGCCCTTGAGGTCTTTGTTGATCTCTCCGAGGAGGTCCACGTAAGGATATAAACCAATCCCTATACCATGGACAAAGACAATGGGCAGCCTAGTCTTGGAGTTGTGCGGCCGATGCCAGTAGGTAAGGATGTCAGAGGGCGAGTTTCTCGGTGCAATAGCGTTATGCGGTCTGAGAGGAAACACCGAGAAGAAGCGACGAAGAGGCGTGCGATGGTAGTCAAATCCGTGATAAAACAATCGCACCGAGGTTGAGCAGTCAACGACAAACACACACTGCATAGCTTTGTCAGCCTATCATGTCTCCCGCGGTTTAGCTGAAGAGAAGGTTGTATCTTACCAAGTACCAGAAAAGACTCCGATGCAACAGGTTAACTTCATCGAAGGTCAATCGAATGCATATTGCGTTCCCGCGCCCTGGTTCAAACTTTCTTTGGTGGGTTTTCTCTATCATCTGGACATATTCCTCGACTTCTTCCTCGTATGTCTCGTCAATATCATCTATATCTAGGAAGGCCCATCGTAGAAACTCCTTGACATTCTCCCTCTTGATTTCTGAGAGCGGACTGTCCCTGAACCATTTCGACAAGAATTGATCTAGGTCAGGCACGGTTCCCATGCAACGTATGAACTCTTGCCTCCGTTGTTCATAAGGCACAAGCTTAGGATGCGCCGCAGGTTTTTGGAGATGCCGTCTGAGTGGAAGGAAAACGACAATATAGAAAGCAGTTTCCAGGAGGGCCCAGATGATGAGGATGGCTTGCAGAGAGAAACCTTCTAACCTGCTCGGTCTGTAGCAGAATGTGGCGACTGAGAGGGCGATGCTCAATGGAGCTATCCAGTGAAGAAATGTAATACAGGCTCGAATGAAGATGTATTCGGAAGTTGAGGGCCCCATTGTGGTCAGACTTGATGCTGTGACAACTCCAAGAAAGTAGCGGACGAATCCAGACACGGATGTTATTCTAAGCAAGAGCTAAGTGCGCAATCTTTCTTCCAAATGACTGCCTTGAAAGATTAGATAGCCATTGGGTCGGTCGAAAATGGTTGGGATGCAATCAACAGGTCAAGTGTCCGAGTCCGCGCTGCGAAGGAAGTATGCGGTTTCAAACCCAACAGAACGGACGTCTTGCTCTCGGCGTTCGTCTCCCTGTCGGTAGAAATCGAGGAAACTGTCAAGAGATGAGTTTGCGGTCAGTTGATACGCCAGCATTAGGCACGCACTGGGTTTGTTGCTCTGCCTGTTTAGGTAATGTTTGCGAGACGGACTCAACTCCGCTGTTGCCTAAAACTCGCCTTCCCGGTCGATCCCTGCAAGGCTCTGAAATCTCGAAATTGATTTGGAGTCACAAACGACACAAAGATATGGAATTGAATTCGCAATATGTTTTCCGAAGCAGATTGTGCAGTGCACAGTGGGTTTTTTTCCTAGCTTGAAAAAAATCGTGGCTGTTTAGAGTTGGGCTGTGCCGTTGACATCCATGGCATCTTCATCGTCTCTACGAAGCCCTGCCCACGAGGCCGCGTCTTGCATGAATCTTGCTGCAATTATTCCGGCACCTTTCATGCTCTTGCTAGAGCGCCGCAATCAAGCCAACTATGTCTACTATGACCGAAATTGTGTCTTGTCCACGTTCCCTCAGGCAAAGTCAGATCATCAACGTCTGTCTTCAGCCTCTTGGGTCTAAAAAGGCCATCAAGGACAACTATCTCTTAGTCAAAAGGAGGACGCTGTTATAACTGTCAACGACCGTACAAAAGGATACCCCTTCGTCCCATTGAAACAAAGTCTGTTGGCATCCCTGACAGCGATGCGCATTGAGCCAATATCTGTGAATACTGCGAACAGTCTTGAAGTATCCCTCCGCCATCGCATTGATAGGCAAGTGCTACCCAGATCATTGATCGAGATTGTTCCTTCCAGTGCTCGAAGAGTTCTGCGGCAGGCGGAGTCTCGTGGGCAGACCACTGTTCTGGGAAATCTCGGATGAGTTCAAGCGTCAGGCAGTAGCCAACTGTCGTGCCTTCCACATTCAACCAGTAAAACATTCTGTCATCTTCGGTCTCCGACTGCATCGGCTTGACGTCGTAGTCGATCACGAGCGCCTCATACGCAATCTTGTCATTGCCATAGTCGACCTTGACAACGCGAGGAAACTGTTCATGAAGAACCAGAACTGCCTCTTCTTTCTTGAGATTGGAATGTGCTTTCGAAGTGATGTTGGATCGAACGTCCGCTGGTGGCTCTGCTACGTTCTCCTGGGCCTCAGAGAACGCCGCAATGTTGTAGTGGACTTTGTAGCATCCAGGTGTTACGTCTATCGTAGTGTCTCGAGGGCAGTTGTGAGGTGTCGAGCATCCACTTGCCCAAGGTGAAGGAGGCATCGGATTGAGTAGCTCCTAGCGACTGGCGAAGGCCACATACCTCTCACGATCTCCTGCCGCTGCTTTTCTTGTTTTTACCGCTGTTGCTGCTCTCGCTCGCGCTTCTTTCAATATCATCATACATAGCATGAGCAGCCTTTACATTCTCAGCAAAGCTGCCTCTACGCAATTCCGTCGTATCCAATTTTTCAGTGTGAGAAATCATATTCATCAACCAGTCCAGACCGCCGTCGTAAGTGCTAGAGCTATCGCTTTGAAAGTCGTTCTCGGGATTGAACACTTGTTTGGCGAGCGATTTGGTCTTTGGTGAAAGACCTCTATAAGTCGGTATGGCAGGTTCCGGTGTTGATGATCGGCGGCATTGATCAGATGGAGAAGTTACCGGAGACGAAGCACATGATTCCAAAGAATTGATTCGTGTCGCCATAACAGTTGAAAAGGAACCAAGGATGATCTTTTCTTTCGTAAATTGGTTTTTGAGAAATAGAGAATGTAGAGCAGACTATTTGAAACAATGCATGGTGGGCATCCTCTTCTACTTGTAAAATGGGTGGAAAAATAGTGGCATGGGAAGTGATCTGCAAATGGGCATGCATCTAGACGCCTTGGCGTGTGTTGAGAGAGTTCGTGTCTTCTTTCGACCCTTTTGGTGCATCTAGACAGCAGTACTGCGTACTAGCTGCATCAAAGTCCAGTGTTGAGCTTCATCTTGATTGCTTCCGAGAAAATCGATTCTCTGTCGCGTATCGACGGGGTAATTGCTCTATCGCCAGCCGCTTTCACTCCGAACACTAGAAAATCGTAGAGTGTCTAAAAAGACTACAAATTATCCATGGTCTGACGAAGCAGCGGGCGCGTTTGATTGACTGCATCAAGTCATATACACCTATGAATCTATAGATGTTTCAAACGCCCGGAATTGGAATAGAATGTAGACGTATCGAGGAGGGAAAAAAGCGCAATTGAGCTAGAACAACGACTGCTAAACCACCACGTCCGCACGCACACATGGCTCTAAGCATGTAATGGATGCCGGTGAGCAAAATGAACAAAACGTACAGCAGCAGGGATTCCCACGTGGTCACCCACCGTAGTACTAATCTGCCGTTCAACTGCTTATGTATGGCAGAGCGGACGGGATGCCCAG